>Ga0316207_10002437_pt1 | contig 19103 bp, 12 predicted proteins | sample 6weekpyrite_MG_FD_204943 | JGI IMG/M metagenome (GOLD analysis project Ga0316207, IMG submission 204943) | Microbial mat bacterial communities from mineral coupon in-situ incubated in ocean water Damariscotta River, Maine, United States -... | ecosystem: Environmental > Aquatic > Marine >...
CCCCTGTTGAGAAGATACAGGCTGAAGGCGAACAGGGCGGCGACAAACAGCAGGATCATGAGCAGGGCGTGGCTGACGTCGACATCTGAAACACCAAGCATGCCGTAGCGCATGGCGTTAATCATGTACATGATTGGGTTTAGCAGCGACACCTTCTGCCAGAATTCAGGCAGCATATCGATAGAATAGAAAATTCCGCCGAGATAGGTCAGCGGTGCGAGAACAAAGGTCGGGATAATGGAAATATCATCGAAACTGTTTGCGAATACCGCATTGAGGAAACCGGCCAGGGAAAACAGTACTGCTGTCAGCACCACCACCGCCAGCGTAATGGCGATGTTAAACGCGCCCAGATCGGTGAAAAACATGGCGACGAATGTAACCGCCAGTCCCACAATCAATCCGCGCAATACTCCGCCGCTGACGAAACCCAGCAGGATCAGATAATTCGGCATGGGCGAGACCAGCATTTCCTCTACATGGTGCTGAAACTTGGCACTGTAAAATGACGACACTACGTTAGCGTAGGCGTTGTTGATAATCGCCATCAGGATGATGCCTGGGACAATGTAGTCCATATAGGAATAGCCGCTGATATCATTGAGCTGCGAACCGATCATTTTGCCGAAAATGACAAAATACAGTCCGGTGGTAATCGCTGCCGGTAGAACGGTCTGTACCCAGATGCGCATGAAGCGCAGCACTTCCTTGATCAGCAGTGTCTTAAACGCGACAAACTGTTGACGAACGTTCATGCCGCTTCCCCATTGCCGCCGGTGAGTTGTAAAAACAGCTCTTCCAACCGGTTGCTCTTGTTGCGCATGCTTAGCACACAGATATCGCGCCGGGTAAGCTCAGCAAACAGGGCATTGATACTTTGCTCGCGTGATATATGCGCCTGTAGCGTAGTCTCATCGAGCTGATAGATTTTATAACCAGGAATATCTTCCAGTTCGGACAGCGATTCACGCAAATCGAGAATGAAGATTTCCTCGTGCAGTTTTAGCAGCAGGTCCTTCATGGCTGAACTTTCGATAGTGCAACCTTCGCTAATGATGGCGATATTGCGGCACAGCTGTTCGGCTTCTTCAAGATAATGAGTAGTCAAAATGATCGTCGTTCCCTGGCCATTGATCTCGCGCAGGAAGTCCCACATCTGTCGACGTATTTCTATATCCACCCCGGCGGTGGGTTCATCCAGAATCAGCAGGCGTGGCTCATGCACCAGTGCACGGGCAATCAGCAGGCGGCGTTTCATACCACCGGAAAGATCACGCGCCATCTCACGCCGCTTGTCCCACAGGGACAGTTTTTTCAGGTAGGTCTCGGCCCGTTCATAGGCCAGCTTGCGCTCGATGCCGTAATAACCGGCCTGGTTGGCGACAATTTCGATCAACGGCTCGAACTGGTTGAAATTGAATTCCTGCGGCACCAGACCGATACAGCTTTTTGCCGCATCCTTCTCACGCATAATGTCATGGCCAAAGACTTCTACACTGCCGCCACCAATATTTACTAACGAGGTAATGATGCCAATCGTGGTGGACTTACCCGCGCCATTGGGCCCCAGCAGGGCAAAGAAATCCCCTTCCTCAACCGACAGATCGACCCCTTTCAAAGCCTCGACGCCGCTGGCGTAGGTCTTGGTCAGGTTTTTAATCGAGAGTGCACAGGTCATGGAGTTTTAAAATCCAACGCAAAGACGCGAAGGCGCAAAGGACGCAAGGATATATGCAATAAAACGCTTACTACGAAACAGGGCGGGAATTACCGGGCAAGCCTGTTGTAAACAATGCGCAACTGACAAAAACATTGCGTCCTTTGCGCCTTCGCGTCTTTGCGTTGAAATCCCCGCCTTCGCGTCTTTGCGTTGATCTTTCATCCTTATTATCCCACCCACGCGCGGGCATTGCGGAACAACCGCATCCACGGTCCGTCTTCGCCCCATTCATCGGGATGCCAGGAGTGCTGTAAAGCCCGGAACACGCGTTCGGGATGGGGCATCATGATGGTGAAGCGGCCGTCTTCGTTACACAGGCCGGTGACGCCTGCGGGTGAGCCGTTGGGGTTGAAGGGGTAGCGCTCGGTGGCCTGCCCGTGATGATCGACATAGCGCAGGCTGATGAAACGTTCATCAATGGCCTGCTCGCCAAATTCGGCCCGGCCTTCACCGTGGGCGACGGCAATCGGCATGCGCGAGCCTGCCATACCCTGCAACAGGATGGAAGGTGATTCCTGCACTTCCACCAGCGGGAAGCGCGCCTCGAACTGTTCGGATAAATTGCGCTCGAAGCTCGGCCAGTGTGCCGCGCCGGGAATCATATCTTTCAGGCGCGAGAGCATCTGACAACCGTTACACACGCCCAAGCCGAAACTGTCAGGTCGGTTGAAGAAGGCTTCGAACTGATCTCGCGCCTGCGCATTGAACAGCACCGACCTGGCCCAGCCGCCGCCGGCGCCAAGCACGTCACCATAGGAAAAGCCGCCGCATGCCACCAGGCCCATAAAGTCATTGAGATGGGCGCGACCATCGATGATGTCACTCATGTGCACATCCACGGCAGTGAAGCCGGCGCGATCAAAGGCCGCTGCCATTTCGATCTGGCCATTCACTCCCTGCTCGCGCAGGATAGCAACACGCGGCCGCGTATTCAGGTTCAGATAGGGCGCAGCGATATATTCAGCCGGATCAAAATTCAGCGCCACGTGCAGGCCCGGATCCTTCGTATCCAGCAGCGCGTCGAATTCCTCCACGGCGCAGTCCGGATTGTCACGCAGGCTTTGCATCTGGAAGGAGGTCTGTTGCCAGGTACGCTGCCACTCTACCCGGCTGCCTGACAGAATCTCTTTATTGTCATCCATGAAGACAATGCCATCATCTTCGCCAAGCGTGCCGATCACATGGCTGTGGTGTTTAAGGCCGGCATCACGCAACCAGGATATCACTTCATCGGTATCACAGTGACGCACCTGAATAATAGCACCCAGTTCTTCGTTGAACAGCGCCGCCGTTTTGTCGTCACCAAGATCGTCCAGCAGCACCCGCAGGCCGGTATGCCCGGCAAAGGCCATTTCACACAGGGTAGCAAACAGGCCGCCATCGCTGCGATCGTGATAGGCCAGTAACAATGATTTTTCATTCAGTAACTGGATGGCGGCAAAGAAGGACTTGAGACTAGCAGGATCATCCAGATCCGCCGGGTGATGGCCCAGCTGTTTATAGACCTGCGCCAGACAGGAACCACCGAGACGATTACGTCCCTTGCCCAGATCAATCAGGATGAGATCAGTATCGCCACAATCGCTGCGCAGTTGCGGCGTCAGGGTTCTGCGCACATCGCTTACCGGCGCAAAAGCGGAAATAATCAGCGACAGGGGCGCGGTCACGCTTTTCTGTTCACCATTTTCTTCCCAGACCGTTTTCATGGACATGGAATCCTTGCCCACGGGAATAGCGATGCCCAGCGCCGGACACAGTTCCAGACCAACCGCTTTGACGGCATCATAAAGACCGGCGTCTTCACCGGGATGACCGGCCGGGGCCATCCAGTTGGCAGACAGCACGATGCGACTGATGTCATCGATTTTTGCCGCAGCGATATTGGTCAGCGCCTCGCCTACCGCCAGTCGCGCCGAGGCGGCATGATGCAACAGCGCCACCGGGGTGCGTTCGCCCACCGCCATCGCCTCGCCCGTAACGTGTTCAAAGTCGGTCGCCGTCACCGCTACATCCGCCACCGGCACCTGCCAGGGGCCGACCATTTGATCGCGCGCCACCGTGCCGGTGATGCTGCGATCACCGATGGTGATCAGAAAGCCTTTCGAGGCCACCGTGGGCAGGGAAAGAATGCGTGTAGCCGCATCCGCAAGCCTGATGCCGTCGGTTTTAAATTCAGCTTTGTGGAAAGAATGATGTTTGACTTCACGCAGCATTTTTGGCGGCTTGCCCAGCAGCACTTCCATCGGCATATTGATGGGCACATTGTCGAAGTAACCATCGCCCAGCACCAGATGCTGTTCCTCGGTGGCCTCGCCAACCACGGCGAAAGGGCAGCGCTCGCGCGCGCAGATCTCGGCAAAGCGATCCAGATCAGCCGCGTCCACCGCCATGACGTAGCGCTCCTGCGCCTCACAGCTCCAGATCTCCATCGGCGACATGCCCGGCTCATCATTGGGTACCGCGCGCAGTTCAAACTGGCCTCCACGACCGCTGTCATGCACCAGTTCCGGCAGGGCATTGGAAATCCCGCCCGCGCCGACATCGTGAATGCTGATGATGGGATTGTCCGTCCCCATCTGCCAGCAACGATCGATCACTTCCTGCGCCCGACGCTGCATTTCAGGATTGCCGCGCTGCACCGAAGCGAAATCCAGATCTTCGTGGCTCTCACCGGTGGACATACTCGATGCCGCACCACCGCCGAGGCCGATCAGCATCGCCGGCCCGCCGAGGACGATAATCTGCGCGCCCGGTGGAATATCATTTTTCTGTACATGATCATCGCGGATATTGCCGACGCCACCAGCCAGCATGATGGGCTTGTGATAGCCGCGCACTTCCTCACCGGCAGCTGACACCACCTTTTCCTCGTAGGTGCGGAAATAACCGCACAGGTTGGGGCGACCGAATTCGTTATTGAAAGCCGCCGCGCCGATCGGGCCTTCGAGCATGATCTCGCGCGCCGAGGCGATGCGTCCCGGTTGGCCGTGATCCGTTTCCCAGGGCTGGGGCAGATCAGGCAACTGTAGATTGGAAACCGAAAAACCGCACAGACCGGCCTTGGGTTTGGAACCTCGGCCGGTCGCGCCCTCATCGCGGATTTCACCGCCGGAGCCGGTGGCGGCGCCGGGAAACGGGGCAATGGCAGTGGGATGGTTGTGCGTTTCCACTTTCATCAGGATCTGCACTGCCTGGGCGTGCGCTCGGTATTCGCCTGAGTCCGGCTCGGGATGGAAACGCGCGCCCTCAACCCCCTCAATCACAGCTGAATTGTCACTATAAGCCGAGAGTACACCTTCGGGATGGCGCTGATGGGTGTTACGGATCATGCCAAACAGGGTATGCGGCTGCTTTTTGCCGTCGATAATCCAGTCGGCATTGAAAATCTTGTGGCGGCAATGCTCAGAATTGGCCTGGGCGAACATCATCAGTTCCACATCGGTGGGATTGCGCCCCAGCACCTGAAAATTCTCCACCAGATAATCAATCTCATCGGCCGCCAGCGCCAGGCCCAGTTCCTGATTAGCCACCTGCAGGGCTTCAGCGCCACAGCCGAGAATATCCACCACCGTCAGCGGCGCCGGATCAGCCTTGCTGAACAGGGCTTCTGCATCATCGATATCATCAAACACGGCTTCGGTCATGCGATCATACAGCCGCCCTCGGATCACCGCATCCTGCGCGTCACTCAAGGGCTGGCTCAGGCTCAGATTGTAAATCACCCCGCGCTCCAGCCGCTGCACCGCCGTCAAGCCACAATTATGGGCGATATCCGTGGCCTTACTCGACCAGGGCGAAATCGTACCCGGCCTGGGAGTGACAAGATACTGACGAAAATAGGGGATTTTGCCTGCCTTCGTCTGCAACGGCGCATAATTGAGCAGCTGCCGCAGAACAGCCTGCTCCTCCTCTCTGAGCGCCCGATCGAGGCTGGCGAAATGGATAAACTCTACATGCAGATCCTGCACCGCCGGTGCGTCATCCTGCAGGGTGGTGAGCAGTTTTTTCAGTCGGAATGCGGATAAAGCGGAACCGCCTCGCAATTGCAGCATGGGTCTCGTCTCTGGATTGAACAGGCTTGAATGAAAGCGCGATGATACTACAGATTCGATGCCAGAGTGGAACTCAGCCTGGATCCCGGCAAAACGAAACATGGCAAAATAACGCAGAGGCGCAGAGAACGCGGAGTTTTTTAAATGAACCTCCCCGCCTTGGGTATTGGTTGTAGATACCTTCAGGCGAACATGTGCGGCTCATGGTGCATCCGCAGGGTATAGAAGCCGCACCTACAATAGTGCTTCGCAGCAAACTGCGGGGAAATTAGACTCAAAGCGATTAAAATCTTTGCATTCTCTGCGCCTCTGCGTTCTCTGCGTTCTCTGCGTTATTTACGCGGACTATGCAGACTATACAGATGCAGCGGGAAACCGTACCATACGCGCGGAATCCTTCTCATCTCTGACCTGCCCGCTTTATGAATAAACCCGTAAAAACCACGCCCAGATATGCCGGTCTGCTGCGCCGTTTCGCCGCCATGAGCTATGACGCCCTGCTGCTCACCGCTCTGCTGATTTTCGCCACCGCACCGGTCACGCTGTTCACCGGAGGTGAGGCCACCCGCAGTGGCAATCCTTTCGTCACCACCTGGCTGTTCATGGTCAGCTTCCTGTTCTTCGCCTGGTTCTGGACCCACGGCGGCCAGACTCTGGGTATGCGCGCCTGGAAAATCCGTCTGCAACAGGAAGACGGCCGGGCCGTTACGCTGTGGCAGGCGTTGCTGCGTTTTATTACCGGCCTGCCTGCCTGGGTAGTATCTGGTCTCGGGATCTTTCTCTGTAGCAGCCCCGGCGCCGATCACCTGCCCGCCGCTCTGCAGAAACTGGAAACCCTGCCCTGTGCGGTTCTTCTCGCACCGGGTTGCCTCTGGCTAATCATCGATCACTGGCCAAATTCCTGGCGCGACCGTTTCACTCAGACGCAGGTCCTGGACGTGCGCGAAGAAACTGCGTCAACGAAGACGCCGAAGTAACAGCCCGGCGGCGGCTATCACCAGCAGGGTTGGCAGAGCCGCCGCCAGCATCGGCGGAAAATCATAGACCAGCCCCATCTCCCCTATTAAACGGTTAGCAATATAAAAGACAATCCCAATCAGAAATCCGGTCACAATCTTCTGGCCGATACTGCTGTGACGTTGGGAGACAAACACAAAGGGCACTGCGATCAGCACCATGGCGATGATAGCCAGCGGCATAAACAGGCGGTTGTACAGCGCCAGCTCATACTGTTCATATTCGAGACCGTTATCTTTCAAATACCGAATGTAGCTCCATAGCTTGAACGAGGAAAGCTCATCCGGCCCGACTGAGACGATGTTGATCAGATCCGGATCCAGCAGGGACTGCCACTTAAGTTCCCTGATCTCTCTAACGATAACCCTGTCCTTTTCAATCACGCCCTTACTTACTTTTGACAACCGCCACTGCTGACCATCAAATACACCACTTGCCGCACTCAGGACAAAACGCATTTTCCGCGTATCCTTATCGAAATCATACAGACGAATATCGATCAGACGGCCATCGTTTTCCACCCGCCGTACATGGATGAACATGTCGCCGTCACGCGCCCAGAGACCGTAATCGGTATTCAGGCTAATCTTGCCCGCCATAGCCTTGACCCGTGAATGCACCGCATACTGATAGGCAGGCGGCGCAACCATTTCACCGATAAAAATCACCAGCAGGATCAACAGGCCCATGGATTTCATCACCGCAACAATGATGCGTGTGATAGACACCCCGGCAGCACGCACCACCACCAGTTCGCCATGACTGGAAAGCAGCCCCAGCCCCATCATGGTGCCCAGCAGGGCGCTTAAGGGAAACAGCTGATAAAGCTGCAGCGGCAATTTCAGCAGGGTATAAATAACCGCCATACCAATGGTGTAGTCAGCACGCCCGATTTTATCCGCCTCGTTGGCGAAACTGATCATGCCAAACAGCACCACCAGCACCGTCACCACCGCCAGCACGGTTTGCGTCACCACCTGACCAATATAGCGATCCAGTATTTTCATTCACGCACCTTTTGCTTACGGCGCGCAAACGGCAACCGCATGCCGGACTGTGCCAGCAACAACACCAGCGCCAGAATGATCAGCAGGGCATGCACCCACCAGAAACCCAGTTCAACTGGAATTTTTTCGCTCTGGACCCAGCCACGCACGATATTCAAAAAATTGGTAAACAGAATATACAGCAGTATGGCGATAGCCAGCTTGCCGTAGCGTCCCTGGCGCTGGGAAGTGCGGCTCAGGGGTACGGCAAGCATGGCCAGACCGATGCACAGCAGCGCAGAGGAAATACGCCAGCGCAGCTCAATCTGATAATCGAGCCTGTCCGAGCCGAACAGCTCCTGACTGGGAATGGTGCGATGACGACGATCCCGGATAACCACGGGTTTCTGCTGTAAACGAATACCGTGTTTTTCGAAATCAAGTATTGCAAAATGCTGATCGCCGGGCACACCTTCATAGCGTGAACCCTGCTCCAGAATCAGGAACTGTTCTCCGGTTTTTTCATCATGAATCTTGTAAGCATGTTTGGCTACCACCGTAAACTGCTCTGCACCGCCTTTCTGCCGGTCCGGCTTCTGCTGCATTTGCAGAAAAACATTTTCCAGCTCACCTGTCTCAGGATCGATTTCCTGCACATAAATCACACCCTGCGCACCGCTCAGTTCATTGAAGCGACCCGGCATCACACCTTCGATATCACTGCCGCGCTTTGACTTTTCGGTCAGACGTGAAAAGTGCACTTCTGACCAGGGCGTTAAATACAGCGTAAAGGCGCCCTGCACCAGCGCAAAGAAGACACCAAGCATCAGCACCGTACGCATGAGATGAAACGGCCCGATGCCGCAGGCGGCAATCGCGGTCATTTCACTGTCACGATAGAGCCTGCTCAGAGACAGAAGAACAGCAAGATACAGCGCCAGCGGCAAAATAAAGGTGATCAGGCTGAACATATTCAACCCCAACAACAGCATCAGGGCGCTCGGTTGAATCACCCCGGCGGTGACTTTGCCAAAATTCCCGACCATCTGTACACTGACCGCAATCAGGGTCAGCACCAGCACAACCCCCAGCAGAGTGTGGAAAATTTCCTTGAGTAGATAACGGGTAATAATCAAAATCGCGCCTGAAGCTTATGTTTTAAAACACATTTTATAGAGTACACAGGCGCATGCCTTTTTACCAGTCGCGACTGAAAGCATCAGCTCAGGATTATTATAAATCGCCCGTATCGATCAGATATCCAGAGAAGTAAAAGGCGATTTAGCCAATCAGTGTTTTCACAAACACATTTCCACCTGGCGCAGCCGGCCTCGAATATGAACCATTGCCAAAACCAGAGCTTTATTTACGGAACTTTTTATCCCGACAGTTGCCGAAATTGCAACTCAAACACGTACCGGCGTTGTCAATATTTCATACATCATCAACCCGATATTGCCTGCCTGAAGAAAAATGCATGCAGTAAATACTGAACATAGAACCAGCCAGGCCCATGTGCATAAGCCCTTGAAAATATTATTTATTTGCGGGGCTTCTTCATAGCTGTTCGTTAGGCGCCGTAATTACAGACTAGAAAACAGCTAATCTCCGTTTTAATAATCTCCCTGTAAAATATATGACTTATTCAGACCATATCATAGAGCTTTCCGTCATTGTGCCGACCTATAACGAGCACCCGAATGTTATCCCCATGATAAAAAGTCTGGAAGACGCGCTGGGAGAACATAGATGGGAAGTGATCTTCGTTGATGACGACTCCCCGGACGGTACAGCCAGTCAAATCCGTGAAATAGCCAAACGTGACCCGCGTGTCCGCATTTTGCACCGTGTTGGCAGGCGCGGGCTCTCGTCTGCCGCCATTGAAGGCATACTGGCAAGTTCGGCGCCCTTTTGCGCGGTGATTGACGGTGATCTACAACATGATGAAAAGTTGCTGGCAACCATGCTGGAAACCATCAAAAAAGAAAATCTCGATGTGGTTTCCGGCAGCCGTTATGTTGACGGCGGCAGTCTGGGTGACTGGCATGCATCACGTGCAAAAATAAGCCGCCTGGCAACCCACCTGAGCCGCGCGGTATTACACGCTGACTTAACTGATCCGATGAGCGGTTTTTTCATGATGCGCCGCAGTGCATTCGAAAATCGTATGCGCAGGCTGTCTGGTATTGGGTTTAAAATCCTGCTGGACATTTTTGCATCCTCCAAAGAACCACTGCGTTATCGCGAACTGCCTTACGAATTCCGTTCACGCCAGGCGGGTGAAAGCAAACTCGACAGCCAGGCAGCATGGGAGTATTTCATGTTGCTGCTGGATAAACTGATCGGCCATATTATTCCCGTGCGCTTTGTCGCCTTTACCCTGGTTGGCGGCGTGGGTGTTGTTGTCCACATGTTGAGCGTGTGGCTGATGCTGAATTACCTGCATGTGACGTTCGCCGTTGCGCAGACAACCGCAACACTAATCGCGATGACCAGCAACTATGCCTTGAACAATATCCTGACTTATCGCGATATGCGCCTGCGCGGCTGGGGGTGGATAAAAGGCTGGATATCCTTCACTCTGGCCTGCAGCGTCGGCGCACTGGGCAACATCGGCATCGCTACTTATATCTTCGCCCAGGACACAACCTGGGTTCTGGCCTCACTGTCCGGCATTATTGTGGGGGCGGTGTGGAACTACGCGGTAACCTCCGTTTACACCTGGAAAAAACCAAAGGCAGCCTGATTTTCTGATGCCAAATTTCAACAGTTCTCCCGGCCTTTATTTATTAGAGTAAGCTGAATGCTGCAAACATTAAAACAGCTGTATTCTGAAACACGCACATCAGCTATTGTGCCTGGAACAGGCAGTTATCCCGTCGCCGGCCTGACAATAATCACCGACCTTGTTGTTTCATTCAGCCTGTTTTTTTCCGGTCATTCAATCGCCTTCTCTCATATCAGCGGGTTTTTCGCAGCAGGCTTTTTGTTACCACTGCTGCGTCTGTCAGGCATCGATAAATCAGCTGCAACAATAACCGGCACTACTGTCTTTCAAAAAACACTGTCTATTGTTGTTTACATGCTGGTACAAACCGCCATTCGCGGCGGCAGCATTGCCAGCCTGGCGCACTTTGGCCTGCCGGACTCGCTGGCACTGGGGCTGGGCATTTTAGCCGCTGTACTGATTGGCCGTTACAGCAGCAGCCTGTTACTCAGCCGTTCCATTCACTCCTCAAACTGGCTCAGCACAGGCATCACACTGGTTGCGTGTGGTTTTGCACTGCGGTTGGTGTTTTTCGGCGCTATGGAAGTAACCCCCCAGGAAGCCTACTACTGGAATTACGCGCAACATCTGTCACCGGGTTATCTTGATCACCCGCCACTGGTTGCGGCCACCATCTACACCGGTGAAGCATTATTCGGACACAATGCCTGGGGCACCCGTTTTGGCGCATTTGTTTACGGGCTGTTATTTATATTTATTTTCTATCGTTATGCGCGCCTGCAGGTCGGACAAACCAGCGCAGTATTGGCCTGCGCCTTTGCCCTGTTGCTGCCCTATTTTTTCCTGGGCGCCGGTTTTTTGATCACACCCGACGCACCACTCTCGCTGGCCTGGGTGATGGCGCTGTATTTTTTCTATCGTGCACTGGTTAATAATGAAGCACGTGCCTGGTATGGCGTTGGTCTGGCGATGGGGATCGGCATGCTTTCCAAGTACACCATTGCACTGCTGGCGCCGGCTGCGCTGCTGTTTGTTATAATTGATCCCCAGTCGCGCCGACAGCTATTACGAAAAGAACCTTACCTCGCCGTTATTATTGCCCTGCTGATTTTCTCGCCGGTTATTTACTGGAATGCAACAAATGACTGGGCCTCCTTTGCATTTCAGTCCAGCGATCGCTTTGATGCCGCGCCGCAGTTCTTTTTAGACAAAATGCTGACGAATATCCTTGCCATTGTCACACCTCTACCCCTGCTTGCTTTGCCATATCTGTTCACTGCAAATGCCGCGGGTAAAGACGAATCGTTGCAATCGCCATTTAATCCTCGGCTGCGACTGTTTATCGGCAGCTTTCTGCTCGTGCCAATGAGTGTATTTGCATGGAATGCGCTGGAAAACGAACCGCGCCATAACTGGACCGGCCCATTATGGATAGCACTGCTGCCAATGCTCGCATGGCTGGTCGTCAATGCAGGCACATTACGCTGGCGTGGGATTGCTCTACTACTCAGGACATTCACCATCCCGTTGCTTTTCACACTGACATGCATTTACGCGGTTCTTTTACATTTTATCAGCATCGGATTACCCGGAGTTGATTTTCCCCGAGGGACTGCCAACCAGTTAGGCTGGCCCGAGGTCGCTCGCAATGTGCTGGCCATACAAAAGCAGCTGCCTGAAAATGCAGGAAGGATTGCTGTGACCGGAATGGACAAGTATTTTATCTCCAGCAAACTGTCATATTACGGCACGGAAGAATTTCTTGGCGGCAACAATAAATTGCAGGTGACAGGCAACCACCTGATGTTTGCCTACTGGAACCCGGCCGCTAAATTAAAGGGCTATACCCTCATCATGCTGTCGCGCTCAAGTTCTGACCTCAGTGATAAACAGTTAAAACCCTATTTCGAAAAACTGTCGCCGACACCGCTTGCTTTACCCATATATAAAAACGATTTCGGATTAGCCGGAAAAACCATCCGTGAATACTACTATCGTATCGGTTTTGGCTACAAACCACCTCAATAAACTAATAGGTGTTCCTAATTCCTGTCCAGTAAAACCGTTCGCCCTGAGCCTGTCGAAGGGGGGAACAGCCTCATTCGATATTCTGTTGGGCTTCATTTTATTCAGCCCAACCTACCGTTTTGCTGCAAGCAGCGGGGAATTAAACCCTCCGCGATTAATACGCTCTTGCCCTGAGAAGGCGCGGGGAAACTACGAAATTGTCTCCGCGCCTGTTATAGTTAAGCTATTCGTCATTCCACTGACACCCGCTCCATTTTCAAATACAGACAGGAATCAAACATGGATATCAGTATCAAAAGCGCCCTTCCTGAACAACAGAAAAGCGCCTGTGTCGTGCTTGGCGTATTCGAGCGCCGCAAGCTCAGCTCCACCGCCGAGAAAATGGACAAAGCCTGCAACGGTCAGCTAACTAAAATACTGAAATCCGGGGACATGGACGGCAAGGCCGGGCAAAGCCTGATGTTGCACCATGTGGAGAGCAGCGCCTGCGAGCGGATTCTGCTGGTCGGCTGCGGCAGGGAAAAAGATTTTAGCGATAGCGCCTACCGTAAGGCATTGAAAACCGCCAGCGAGGCCCTGCTCAAATCCGGCGCCCGTGACGCTGTCAGCTTTCTCACCGAACTAAGTACCGGCGAGCACGGCAGCGGCTGGAAAATCCGTCAGGCGGTGGAAGTTATCGAGCACAGCCGCTACCGCGCGGATCATCTCAAAAGCGAAAAAGACAGCGCCCCTGCTCTGCGTAAAATCAGCTTTACCATTCCCGGCGCGCGCGAGCTCAAAACGGCGAAACAGGGTCTGGCCATCGGCCGCGCCATCGCCGCCGGCAGCGCGCTGGCGCGCGAACTGGGCAACCTGCCGGGCAACATCTGTACCCCGACCTATCTGGCTGCCCAGGCGACAAAACTGGCAAAGCAGTCCAGCAAACTGAAAGTCCGCGCACTGGGCCAAAAGCAGATGGAAACACTGGGCATGGGCGCCCTGCTCTCGGTCGCCAAAGGCAGCCGCCAGCCGCCAAAGCTGATAGAAATGAACTACCAGGGCGGCAAAAATACCGACAAACCCATCGTGCTGGTGGGCAAGGGCATCACCTTCGACTCCGGCGGTATTTCCATCAAGCCCTCGGCCGCCATGGATGAAATGAAATACGACATGTGCGGCGCTGCCGGTGTTATCGGCGCCATGGCCGCAGTGGCGGAACTGAAACTGCCGCTGAATGTCATTGCTATCGTCCCTAGCTGCGAAAACCTGCCTGATGGCGCCGCCAGCAAACCCGGCGACATCGTCACCAGCATGTCAGGGCAGACCATCGAAGTACTCAACACCGATGCCGAGGGCCGGCTGATCCTCTGTGACGCGCTCACCTATAGCGAAAAATTCAAACCCCGGGCGGTTATCGATGTCGCTACCCTCACCGGCGCCTGCGTTATCGCCCTCGGTAAACATGCCTGCGGCCTGCTCAGCAACGATGACAGGCTTGCCCGCTCGCTGCTGGATGCGGGTAACGACAGCGGTGATCGCGCCTGGCAAATGCCGCTCTGGGAAGAATATCAGGAACAGCTCAAGAGTAACTTCGCCGATATTGCCAACATCGGCGGCCGCGAGGCCGGCACCATTACCGCGGCCTGCTTTCTTTCCCGCTTCAGCAGGAAATTCAAATGGGCGCATCTGGATATCGCCGGCGTCGCCTGGGAAGGCGGTAGTAACAAGGGGGCAACGGGCCGTCCGGTCGCCCTGCTGACACAGTACCTGCTCAACCAGTGCGGCAAAAGTTATCAACTGCCATGACTCGTGTCGATTTTTACATCCTCGCCAGCACTAAACCGGATGCGACCGAGCGTACCGCCTGCCGACTGGCGGAAAAAGCCTATGGCCTGAAACACGCAATCTATATTCACACCGCTGGCGAGCAGCAGACCATGCACATGGACAAGCTACTCTGGACCTTCCGTGATGGCAGCTTTGTTCCTCACCAGCCACACTCTCAGGATGAGCCAAATGACAGCCCGGTCATTATTGGTCACGAAACCAGTCCCGATGCCGAGCTGGCCGACCATCATCAGCTGCTGATCAATCTGGATCAGACGGTACCACCATTTTTCAGTCGCTTTGAACGCGTGGCCGAAATTGTTGGCGCTGATGAACAACAACGCAATGCCGCCCGCGAACGTTTTAAATTTTACCGCGAACGTGGTTACGAACTACAAACCCATGAACTGGCAGGCTGATTATGAGCAAGCATATCGACAAGGAAAAAGAACTGAAAGAAATGCACGATTCCCAGGCCTCACTGGTGAATGCGCTGGAATCCATCCACACCCTGCTCGAAGAAAGCGAAACCAAACTCAGCGCCGCGCGGGAAAGCCTGGCCGGATCACGCATTGACAATCAGAAACATTACAACCCGAAGAACTCCAAACCACAATCAGAGCCGGCATTGCAGCCCGAAACAGGTTCCGGCAGCCTTGATGAAGACGTTGCCGTACCCATACTCGAAGATATCGTCGTGCCCGGCGCTGAACAGGAACCCCTGCCCCTGTTTGCTGAAGATGAAACTGCAATAGAAGAAGCCGTTGAAATCAGTGCTGAACGCAAGCAGGAATTCATTAACAGGCTTGAAGCCATCCAGATCGAGATGGATGACTACCTCAATGAAATGCTGGTGCGCTGCATGGCCGGCATCGAACTCGATCTTAAGGAGACCCTGTCACGGAAACTCCAGGAACTACGAGATATTATTGAAAAATAGGCTGCTCGCAGCAAAGCTCCGTAGACGGCGACAAAAACAAACCACCCGGCTCTTTTCAGATAAATAAAAATTCCGAATTTATGTCCACTTTACAGCATGGTTTTAAGCTCTCGTAGGATGTGCTGAGGAACGAAGCGCATCGTTTCAGATGTGCTAAATAAACGCGAATGATGCGCTTCGTTCCTCAGCACATCCTACACATTTATCGCATCTGGACACCCTTTGGGAACACTTAATTTAGCCCCCCGAAACAAAAATTATACCGGGCATTATGCAGTGTTGAATAAGCACACAAAATAAATTACTTTTATTCTATAAAGACTCTCCTATTATTATTACCAATAATATTAAAGCCGGGTTAACTGGACGTTCTGTTTGTATCAACAACATCCCGAGCAAACACATGGTTACTCCTGCTTGCATCAATGGCCAAAAAAAGCCTGTAACTTAATAAAAATTAGAGCCTGGACACAGCAACGATGGATATCCATAGCCAGAAGGTTATTTTGCTTGTTGAAGACAATCCGGATGACGAAGCGTTAACCCTGCGCGCGCTGAAAAAAAACCAGATAGCCAACCGTATTGATATTGCCCGTGATGGCGCCGAAGCACTGGATTATTTATTTGCCCAGGGGAAATATCAACATTTAAAAAACGAAACCCTTCCCCAGCTTGTCCTGCTTGATCTTAAACTTCCTAAAGTTGATGGTCATGAGGTTCTGAAACAATTACGAAATAATGACAGAACCCGTTATATTCCTGTTGTTATCCTGACTTCATCCATTGAAGATCGCGATATTATCAGCAGCTATGACAGTGGCGCTAATAGCTACATCAGAAAACCTGTCGACTTTGAGCAATTCATCGAAGCTGTCGGACAACTTGGTCTTTACTGGCTGGTCATCAATTGCACTGCAAACACATAGACAAGCAACAACAGGAGAAAAACCTGTGAAGAAGGTATTGCGCGTACTTATTGTTGAAGACTCTGAAGATGACACCCTGTTGCTGTTACGGCAATTAAGCAAGGCAGGCTACCAAACTGAGCACCTGCGGGTTGACAACAGGCGCGCACTAAAGAAAACACTCCTGCATAAAACATGGAATGTCATCATCACTGATCATAATATGCCTGGCTTTAATTCCAACGCTGTGCTCGGCATAATAAAAAACATTAATCTCGACATCCCCGTGATTATCGTTTCCGGAAGCATTGGTGAAGATGTTGCCGTTGAGGCAATGAGAGCCGGCGCCCATGATTACATCATGAAAGACAATCTGACCCGGCTTGTTCCCGCCATTGAACGTGAACTGCGTGAAGCCGCCATCCGTCGCTCACAACGCGCAGCTGAAGCCGCTATTGAACACCTTGCCTTTCATGACGGCCTCACCGGCCTGGTAAATCGTTCCGAGTTTGAGCGCCGCCTTGAACGTGCCGTGTCCAGAGTAAAAAAAGGTAAAACCGTCGATGTCCTGCTTTACCTTGACCTCGACCAGTTCAAAGTCGTCAATGACACCTGCGGACATTCCGCAGGCGATCAATTACTCAAACAATTGTCCGCCCTTTTACATGCGCGAATACGTGGAAGAGACACGCTGGCGAGACTGGGTGGCGATGAATTTTGTGTTTTACTGGAAAACTGCAGCTTAAAACAGGCAAAAATCATTGCTGATGATTTACGCCTGCTTGTCAATGAGTTCCGATTTGTCTGGAATAACAGGTTTTTTAGCATCGGCGTCAGCATAGGTGTTGTCACAATAGATAAATCAAGCATGAGTCCGGATGAACTTCTGAGCGCCGCAGACCTGGCCTGCTATGCAGCAAAAGATCAGGGGCGAAATTGTATAAAAATTTACAAAAATGAAGATACCGGCATGCGACGAAGACGCAAGGAAATGGACTGGGCCAACCGTATCAATGTCGCGCTTGAAAATAATCACTTTCTGCTTTACCAACAGCTTATTATACCCCTGAATGGAGAAGGCTCTTCACATTATGAATATCTTCTTCGTCTGAAAGACAAAAGGCGCATTATTCTACCGGGAACGTTCATTGCCGCAGCGGAACGTTACCAAAAGATGTTAGCTATCGATCGCTGGGTAATCAATGCTTCCTTTGCATATTTAAGCAATATGAAAAACAGCCCTTCTAATGAAGGGCATTTCATCAACATTAATCTGTCCGGTCAATCCCTTAGTGATAACGGTCTATTTGATTTTGTCCAGACACTGTTATCAAAGTATGAACTAACCCCCAAATCCATCTGCTTTGAAATAACTGAAACCGCGGCTATCGCCAACTTCAGGACTGCTATTGATTTTGTCAATCGCATAAAGGAGCTGGGCTGCCTGATCGCACTGGATGATTTTGGCTGCGGATTGAGTTCATTTTCTTATTTAAAGACTCTGGATATCGATTTTCTAAAGATTGATGGCTCGTTCATCCGTAACATAGAGAAAAACCCCATTGATCGCGCTATCGTTGAATCAATCAACAAAATCGGCCACATTGCCGGTTTCAAAACTGTTGCTGAATATGTAGAGACACAGAAAATCGCGAAAACGATAAAAGATATCGGCATCGATTACGCACAGGGTTATGCCATCCAGAAACCACACCCCCTTACAGAAGGAAAAGTGGCTAATGGGAAAAAGGTATCGACTGCCTGAAATGAATCCCCCCGCCAAAAGCGGACGGGGTACCAGTCATGCAGGTTCGCCTTTAGGCGAACATGTGTGGTCACCTGTGCCCGAAGCGCATAAACCGCACCTACACCAAAGATTTCCAGTTAATCACCAAACTGCCAGATCATCGCATTCAGTTTGGCCGTCTCATTTTCCAGCGCTTCACTGGCTTCTCTCGCTGAAGCAGCGGAAACCACCGTCTGTTCCGCCACCTCACCTATGTTGGTGATATTACGATTTATGTCTTCGGCAACGACCCCCTGTTCTTCAGTCGCTTCCGCCACCCCGGTATTCATGTCATTAATACCGGCGACCGAACCTGAAACTTCTGCCAGAGCTTCGGCCGCCGATTCCACCAGCTCAGTTGCCGAATTTCCCTGCTCACAGGCATTGCTCATTTCATCCACTGCAGCACTGGCCTTTTGCTGAAGTTGTTCCACAATTTTCTGGATCTCACCGGTAGACTGTTGCGTGCGACTCGCCAGTGTATGCACTTCATCGGCAACCACAGCAAATCCGCGTCCCTGTTCACCCGCACGCGCAGCTTCAATGGCCGCATTCAGTGCAAGAAGATTGGTCTGTTCCGCAATATCCCGAATCACGTCCACCATACCACCAATGGCCTTGCTTTCCGCATTAAGCTCCTGAATAACACCGGCTGCATCTTCGACACGTTTAACCAATGCTTCCATGGATCCTAATGCTTCAGTGGCAGTCAACGCCCCTTTCTGAGAATTTTCTTTTGCATTGTCCGTATTCTGTGAGGTCATATCAGCCCGGTTGGCGATTTCGCGCACTGCCGCTGACATCTCGTTTATCGCCGCAGCAACCTGCGATACTTCATCCAGTTGCTTTTGTGCATTTTCAGAATTGCTCTCCGAGATCGTACGCGAAGTTCTGACCGTCTTATTCAGGACATTAACAGCATCATTAACGCGCACAAGAATCGTTTTTATCCTGGCCTGTAATGCGAGTATAGCGAGTTGCATATCACCCTGCTCATCACTTCGGCGAGTATAAACAGCACGCGCTATATCATTGCTGAAAACGGAACGGGCATGTGCTGCTGCCTTTTTCCAGGGCCTCATGATCTGATAAGTAATAAAGACGGTTCCGGCAAGCACGAGCAGCATACCAGCTA
>Ga0316207_10002438_pt1 | contig 19098 bp, 16 predicted proteins | sample 6weekpyrite_MG_FD_204943 | JGI IMG/M metagenome (GOLD analysis project Ga0316207, IMG submission 204943) | Microbial mat bacterial communities from mineral coupon in-situ incubated in ocean water Damariscotta River, Maine, United States -... | ecosystem: Environmental > Aquatic > Marine >...
CCGTCAGCAACAGTAGAAGAAATGTATTTAGCGCAAAAACTTATGCGCGGTATGGGGTCGAACAATATTGATCACCGCTTACGTCAGTCTGATTTTAGTGATCAAGATATCGCTCCGCAGTTTCCAGCATTAGGTCAGTCACTTGTTGAGTTAGAAAATAACGATGCAGTGTTATTAGTCGGTTCATGGATTCGTAAAGATCAACCTATTGCATCACACCGCTTACGTAAAGCATCACGCCATGGTGCAAAAATTATGGCTGTGAACGCAGTTGATTTTGATTTTAATTTTGAGCTTGAAGAGAAGGTCATTACTTCACCTGCTGAAATGGTGGATTCTCTTGCCTGTATTACTAAAGCATTGTTGACCTTAACGGGTAAAGCTGCAGCAGAGGGTTTAGAAGCATTACTTAATAATGTGACAGCCAGTGATGCACACCTTGATATCGCAAAACATTTGCATGGCGCAGAGAGGGCAACGGTTATTCTTGGAACGCAAGCAATGTTACAACCACAACTTGCAGACTTACGTGCTTTATCAAGTATGATTGCTGAACTTAGTGGTGCAGTTTTGAGTATCTTATCTGATGGTGCAAATGCAGCAGGTGCCTGGTTAACCGGTGTAGTACCTCATCGTACTTGTGGTGGTGAAGCATCTACAGGTAAAACAGCGAATGAAATGTTAAGCAAAGGTATGAATGCATTTGTTCTTTTAAATATTGAGCCTGAATTTGATACTGCAAACCCGTCTTCTGCAATGAAAGCCGTTAATGAGGCTGACTTTGTAATTTCAATGTCACCTTATGCAACAGATGAAATGAAAGCATATGCAGATGTATTGCTACCTGTTTCACCTTTTAGTGAAACATCAGGAACATTTGTGAATGCTGAGGGTACTTGGCAGAGCTTTGCGGGTGCAGTTACACCGTTTGAAGAAACGCGTCCTGCATGGAAAGTATTACGTGTGTTAGGAAATATTTTTGAGTTAGACGGTTTTGACTTTATCACTTCCGAAGATGTTCGTGATGAAGCAAAACAAAAAATCGGTGATATAGATACGAGTAATAAGATGAGCTGGCGTTGTCCTTCATCTTTGGCGAAAAAAACTGATGCGATTAATCGTATTGGCTTATTACCTATTTACGCGACCGATAGCATCGTGCGCAGATCAAAAGCATTACAACTTACAGATGATGCTTTTCCTGCTTGTATGATCATTAATGCGGAAACAGCAAAACACAATAAAATTCATGATGATGATAGCGTTGTTGTGACACAAAATGATATTAAGTTGAAGTTACGAGTACATGTCGAAGATTCAGTGCCTAATAACTGTGTTGTCATACCTCAAGGTGTGCAAGGTGTTGATGTATTCGATGCGACTTATTCTGAAATAACCTTAAACATTAAAAGTTAATAGAGAAGAGTTGAACGATAAATGGAATGGTTAAATACAAGTATTGATTGGCTAGCATTACTGTTTCAGGAATGGGTTGTCGTTTATTTTCATATGTTGCCTGACATGATGCAGACGGTTATTTGGATCGTATTAAAAATTGTTGTCATTATGGTTCCGCTTATGTTGTGTGTAGCTTATTTGACACTCGCTGAACGTAAAGTTATTGGTTCGATGCAAGTACGTATGGGACCTACAATGGTTGGGCCACGTGGTTCATTACAACCTATTGCCGATGCCCTTAAACTGATGTTTAAGGAAATCATTATTCCCACCGGCGCAAACAAATATTTATTCTTAACGGCACCATTATTATCTTTAGGACCTGCGCTTGCGGCCTGGGCTGTTTTACCGTTTGGTGATGGTTTAGTGCTAGCAGAAGTTAACGCTGCTTTACTGTATGTGTTGGCATTAACATCTGTTGGTGTTTACGGCGTTATTATCGCGGGTTGGTCTTCTAACTCTAAATATGCCTTGTTAGGAACTATGCGTTCTGCGGCACAAATCGTGTCGTATGAAATTGCTATGGGCTTTGCTTTAGTTGGTGTGTTGATTGCTTCAGGTAGTTTGAACTTAGGTGATATCGTAAATTCACAAAGTGGTGAATATGGTTTCTTCAATTGGTTTATGATTCCTTTATTCCCTTTATTTGTTATTTACTTCATCTCTGGTGTCGCAGAAACAAACCGTGCGCCATTTGATGTTGCAGAAGGTGAATCTGAAATTGTTGCGGGTTTCCATGTTGATTATTCAGGGATGGCCTTCGCAGTATTCTTCTTAGCAGAATATGCCAACATGATTCTCATTGCAGCGTTAACAGCGATTATGTTTATGGGAGGGTGGTTGTCTCCATTCCATGGATTGTTATCTGATTCGGTATTGTCAATTCCTGTTTTAGGTTGGATCTTAGGTGATGGTATACATTGGTTCTTTGCAAAAATGTCTATCTTCCTCTTCTTATTCTTGTGGTTCCGTGCCACGTTCCCTCGCTATCGTTATGATCAAATTATGCGCTTAGGTTGGAAAGTGTTTATTCCAATTACAATTGTTTGGTTATTGGTGGTGGGTTTATTTGTATTGGGTGGACTAGGCCCTTGGTTTAGCGTGGCGGCTTAGGGGAGTAAATATGTCAGGACTTATTCGATTTATTAAAAGTTTATCTCTAAGTGAATTACTTAAAGGTTTAAATGTAACTGGGCGTTACTTTTTTGCGCGTAAATTTACCTTGCAATATCCAGATGATAAAACGCCGTTGTCACCGCGCTTTCGTGGCTTACATGCATTACGCCGCTACCCAAATGGGGAAGAACGTTGTATCGCTTGTAAATTATGTGAAGCCGTTTGTCCTGCATTAGCGATTACGATTGAATCAGAACCTCGTGATGATGGTTCTCGTCGTACCACACGTTACGATATTGATTTAACAAAATGCATTTTTTGTGGCTACTGTGAAGAATCTTGCCCGGTGGACTCGATTGTTGAAACACATGTATTTGAATACTACGGTGAGAAAAAAGGCGATCTTTATATGACTAAAGAACGTTTGCTTGCGGTAGGCGATAAATACGAAAAAGAAATTGCGGCTGCTCGTGCACTTGATGCGCCTTACCGTTAATTATAATTAGTAACAGGATTTAGATGATGGGATTTGAAAATATCGTTTTTTATGTGTTTGCTGCCATTATGGTGTTTAGTGCATCGATGGTGATTAGCGTGAAAAACCCGGTTCAGGCATCGTTGTTTCTTGTCTTAACGTTCTTCTCGTGTGCAGCTATTTGGATGTTACTTGAAGCTGAGTTTTTAGCGATAACGCTGGTGCTGGTTTATGTTGGTGCGGTAATGGTTTTATTCCTCTTCGTTGTAATGATGCTTGATATTAACGTTGCCAGAATGCGTGCTGCTTTTATTCAATACTTGCCGGTTGGTCTCGCTGTGTTGGTGACGATGGCCGTTATGATGTTTTTAGTGGTGGGTATAGATCACTTCGGTTTAGAACAATTTGCTGCGCCAGAACGACAGGCTGCTGACTATAATAATACGCGCGAGCTGGGTTTAATTTTATATACAGTTTATGTTTATCCGTTTGAAATTGCAGCAGTGATTTTATTAGTGGCGATTATCGCGGCCATTGCATTAACGTTGCGTCGCCGTCCAAAAACCAAATATCAAAACCCTGATGTACAAATTTCTGTACAACGAAATGATCGTATTCGTATGGTTAAAATGAATTCAGAAGAAACAAAGTAGGTTTATTATGATTGCTTTATCAGATTATCTTACCTTAGGCGCGATTATGTTTAGCTTAAGTGTTGCCGGTATTTTTCTTAACCGAAAAAATATCATTATTATTTTGATGTCGATTGAGCTGATGTTGTTATCTGTAAATATTAACTTCGTTGCCTTTTCTCATTTTCTTGGTGACTTATCAGGCCAGGTTTTTGTTTTCTTTATTCTTACGGTTGCTGCGGCAGAAGCAGCGATTGGTTTGGCTATTTTAGTGGTGTTATTCCGTAACAAACGCACTATTGATGTCGATGAATTAGATACCATGAAGGGGTAGGGCGTGACAGATAATATGGAAAATATTTATCTCTGGATTGTATTGTCACCACTTGTCGGTGCAATTATCGCAGGCTTCTTTGGTAATAAAGTGGGCCGAGCAGGGGCACATTGGGCAACCAATATTGGTGTTGCAATTTCTTGTGTGCTTTCGCTATATGTTTTCAAACATATCAACATAGATGGTGGAGCGAGTTTTAATGGCTCTGTTTACACCTGGATGGTGGTTGATGGTTTGCGATTAGAAGTCGGTTTTTTAGTTGATCAATTAACTTCGATGATGATGGTTGTTGTGACCTTTGTATCGTTAATGGTCCATATTTATACCATTGGCTATATGAAAGAAGATCCCGGTTATCAACGTTTCTTCAGTTACATCTCTTTATTTACTTTCTCAATGTTAATGCTGGTTATGTCGAATAACTTTATGCAGTTGTTCTTTGGTTGGGAAGCAGTAGGTTTAGTCTCTTATTTATTGATTGGTTTTTGGTATACACGCGACACCGCTATTTACGCCAATATGAAGGCTTTTTTAGTGAATCGTGTAGGTGACTTTGGGTTCTTACTCGGTATTGCCGGCATCTTAATGTATTTTGGCTCATTAGATTACGCGACTGTTTTCGCGGGTGTTGATGGTATTAAAGATTTAAAAATGGAAATCTTCCCTGGCCATGAATGGTCGGTAATGACGGTGATTTGTATTTCTCTCTTTATTGGTGCGATGGGTAAATCTGCACAAGTACCACTTCATGTTTGGTTACCTGATTCTATGGAAGGTCCTACACCGATTTCTGCATTAATCCACGCAGCAACAATGGTAACCGCAGGTATCTTTATGGTGACACGTATGTCGCCGTTATTTGAGTTCTCGGAAACCGCATTGAGCTTTATTTTAGTGATTGGTGCCATTACTGCATTATTCATGGGCTTCTTAGGTTTAATTCAAAATGATATTAAACGTGTTGTTGCTTATTCTACGTTATCACAACTGGGTTATATGACGGTTGCACTCGGTGCCTCTGCATATGCTGCAGGTGTATTCCATTTAATGACACATGCTTTCTTTAAAGCGCTACTCTTCTTAGGTGCAGGTTCTGTCATTATTGCGATGCATCACGAACAGGATATGCGCAAAATGGGTGGCTTACGTAAATACATGCCATTTACCTGGATCACGTCCTTAATTGGTTCATTAGCCTTAATCGGTACACCATTCTTCGCTGGTTTCTACTCAAAAGATTCTATAATTTTAGCGGTACAACAATCTCAAATTGCCGGTTCGAGTTTTGCTTACTTTGCCGTGTTAGCTGGTGTGTTTATTACCGCTTTATATAGCTTCCGCATGTACTTTCTCGTTTTCCATGGAAAGGAACGCATGGATGAACATACCCGCGAACATCTACATGAAACCGATAAAGTTGTTTGGGTACCGTTAGTGCTGCTCGCAATTCCATCTGTTGTTATCGGTGCCGTTTTCGTTGGTGACATGGCCTTCGGTGACTTCTTCGGGAAGGCAATATTTGTTTTGCCTGAACACGATGTTTTAGCTCAACTAAGTAAAGATTATTTTCATGGCTGGTTTAGCATGGGATTACACGTCCTTGCTCCTGGCCCAATATTGGCAGCATCTGGTGTCGGTGTTGCCTGGTTCCTCTATATGAAACGTCCTGATATTCCAGAATGGTTCCAGCAGAAATTATCTTTTGTACATCATGTATTAGAAAATAAATATTTTGCTGATAGATTTAATGAAATTGTTTTTGCTGGTGGTAGCTTATCAATAGGTAAGTTACTTTGGAAAGTGGGTGATATTAAATTGATTGATGGCTTAGTTGTAAATGGTTCAGCTAAATCAGTTGGTTATATTAGTAGTGTTATTCGTCATATCCAAACGGGTTATCTCTATCACTATGCGTTTGCAATGATCATTGGTTTGATTGTATTGATGGGTTTGTTTGTTCTTTAACAATAAGATCATAAAAAAAAGGTTAAGGATTATTAGTATGTTTTCAGATTGGCCATTATTAAGTCTCGTCATTTGGACACCGATTATCGGCGGCCTGTTACTGCTTGCGCTTACAAAAAATAATAATAGTGTTAATACCCGTTTTATTGCCCTAGCCATATCGATTATTACGCTATTACTTTCTGTTCCACTTTACACAGATTTCAATACCGCGACAGCTGCAATGCAGTTCTCAGAAATGACGCCGTGGATCAGTGCCTTTAATATTAATTACCATCTAGGGGTTGATGGTATTTCTATGCCATTGATTGTTTTAACGACATTTATGACCGTTATTGTTGTTATAGCGGGCTGGGAAGTAATTAAAGACAAGGTTGAGCAATATATGGCGGCCTTCCTAATCATGGAAGGTTTAATGGTCGGTGTATTTTCAGCGTTAGATGCCGCATTATTTTATGTTTTCTGGGAAGCAATGCTTATCCCGATGTTTATCGTTATCGGTATTTGGGGTGGAGAAAACAGAGTCTACGCAACAATTAAGTTCTTCCTATATACCTTTTTCGGTTCGGTCTTCATGTTAATCGCGTTGTTATATTTATATTCGCAAAGTAATAGTTTTGAAATTTTAGACTATCATCAGCTTAAAATTGGTTTAACAGCGCAAATTTTAATCTTTATTGCCTTCTTATTAGCCTTCGCCGTTAAAGTACCGATGTGGCCAGTACATACCTGGTTACCCGATGCACACGTTGAAGCTCCAACGGGTGGTTCCGTTATTCTTGCTGCAATTATGTTGAAGTTGGGTGCTTATGGTTTCTTACGTTTCTCCTTGCCCATTACACCTGATGCAAGCCATGAGCTTGACTGGTTAATGATTAGCTTGTCCTTAATTGCTGTTGTCTATATTGGTTTTGTTGCCTTAGTACAGCAAGATATGAAAAAGTTGATTGCGTATTCATCCATTTCACATATGGGTTTTGTGACGCTCGGCTTCTTTATCTCATACCAAATATTAGAAAATAGCGGTGACTTAAAGGGCGCAGCTCTCGGTATGGAAGGTGGTATCGTACAAATGATTTCACATGGCTTTATTTCGGGCGCCATGTTCCTTTGTGTAGGTGTTATGTATGACCGTTTACATTCTCGTCAAATTAAAGATTATGGCGGTGTTGTGAATCATATGCCTAAATTTGCTGCATTTATGGTGTTCTTTGCCATGGCAAATGCAGGTTTACCGGGTACATCAGGTTTCGTTGGTGAGTTCATGGTTATCTTAAGCAGCTTTAAGGCTAACTTCTGGTATGCCTTCCTCGCAGCGACAACTTTGATTATTGGTGCAGCTTATACCTTGTGGATGGTGAAACGCGTCATTTTTGGGGCAGTTGTGAATGATGCTGTTAAAACGATGCCAGATATTAATCGACGTGAATTCTTCTTCCTGTCAGTACTGGCCTTTACAGTATTGTTATTCGGTGTATGGCCGGCACCATTAGTAGAAGTGATGGATGTTACCGTTGTGAATTTATTACAACATGTTATGCAAAGTAAATTATAAGAGTGAATTGAGAGCAACGTAATGACCGCTACATTATTAAACAACTTACATTTGGCTACGCCAGAAATTTTTATACTCTCTATGGCGAGTATTATTCTGGTTGTTGATTTATTTCTTAGCGAAAAAAATCGACATATTACCTATTTATTATCTCAGCTCACTTTAGTTATTGCTTTTTTCTTAACGCTAAACTTATTTAGTGGTAACACTGTTCATCTTTTCAGTAATACCTTTGTTGCAGACCCCATGAGTTCGGTATTAAAACTGGGTGTTTATATCGCAACGTTTGTGACTTTTTTATATTCAAAAGATTACTTAAAAGATCGCGATATTTTCTGCGGTGAATATTTTGTACTGGGTTTATTTGGTGTGCTCGGTATGATGATTATGATCTCCGCCAGCAGCTTCCTGACCTTGTATCTTGGTTTAGAGCTTTTATCGCTTTGTCTTTATGCCATGGTTGCATTGCAACGCGACTCAAGCATTGCCTCTGAATCGGCAATGAAATATTTTGTATTAGGTGCGATAGCTTCAGGTATGTTGCTCTATGGTATGTCAATGCTTTACGGTGCTACAGGCAGCTTAGACTTACAAGTTATCAGCCAGCAACTTAGCTCCGTAACGGATAAAACCATCCTTGCTTTTGGTTTAGTATTCATTATTGTTGGCGTGGCATTTAAATTGGGTGCAGTGCCTTTTCATATGTGGGTACCCGATGTTTACCAGGGTGCACCAACAGCGGTTACACTTTATATTGCTTCTGCCCCCAAAATTGCTGCTTTTGCCATGTTAATGCGTTTGTTAGTGGGTGGTTTACTTGAGTTACATACTCAGTGGCAAGGCATACTCATTATTCTTGCCGTTGCATCGATGGCCATTGGTAATATTGTGGCGATTGCACAAACCAATATTAAACGCATGTTGGCGTATTCTGCTATTTCACATATTGGCTTTTTAATGCTTGGTGTTTTATCAGGTACTTCAGAAGGTTTTGCTGCCTCAATGTTCTACGTTATAACCTACGTACTTATGTCGATGGCGAGCTTCGGTATTATCATCATTATGAGTCGCAAAGGCTTTGAAGCAGATAAACTTGCTGACTACAAAGGTCTCAATCAACGTAGTCCATGGTTTGCCTTTATGATGATGTTCATCATGTTTTCAATGGCTGGGGTTCCTCCTTTTGTTGGTTTTTGGGCGAAATTATCAGTATTAAAAGCTGTTGTTTCTGCTGATTTACTATGGTTAGCGCTGGTTGCGGTGGTCTTTTCTATTATTGGTGCTTTCTACTATTTACGCATTATTAAGATTATGTACTTTGATAAGCCAGAAGAAACGGCTCCAATTGATTGTGCAACCGATTTGCGCTGGGTTTTTTCAGCAAATGCAGCCTTAATTCTATTTATTGGTTTAATGCCAGACAGCTTGCTTGAGCTTTGTAAACAGGCTGTTATGTCTTGATGGTGAAGAAAAAGACAAAATTGTCGTAATTTGATCCCGCTCTTAGCTTAAAAAGTGCGTTAGAATACGCTCTCGTTAAATTTGAATCAAAAATAGAGTTTTTATGTTAAGCACCGCCATTATTATTTTCGTTATTCTCGCCTTTATTGCCGCTAATCTTCCCTGGATCAGCGAACGTCTATTTGGACTTTTTCCTTTGAAATCAGAAATAAAACCTGTTTGGTTGAGCTTGTTAGAGTGGTTTGTTTTATACCTCTTGGTTGGGGGTGTCGCTCTGGGTTTAGAGAAAAAATTTACATCTGATATATATCCTCAAAGTTGGGAGTTTTACGCTTCTACTCTCTGCTTATTCCTTGTTTTTGCTTTACCTGGTTTTATTTATCGTTTTGATCTCAAGCACTTACTGCAAAGAAGTAAATAAACCGAAAATGTCATTTTTACTGCAAAATGAAACGAAAAAGGTTTGATTTGGTATATTTTCACCTATCAAACTCTTAATTCAAGCCTTTTGATTGTCTTCCTAGTTAGGCTCCTTTAAAATTATTTGCATCTTGCAATTATATGAGCTTTTGCTAAATGCAGCTAAGACATAAATTTTTTATTGCTTTCTCGTTATTAACCACTGTTCCATTGCTCATTTTGCAGTTTGGTGTGGTTGAGCGCATGGAGAAGGAAGTTCAGCTACGCACAGAGCATGAAATTAATGCTTCTCTGGACAAAATGGCTGGTGAGCTCACTCTTATCCTTAACAACCAAAAATCAATAGCGAATGGTTTGTCGCGTGTTCCTGCGGTACGACGTTTTGCAAATAGCGTTGTGCCAAATAAAAATATAAAACGTTACAACAAGAATGCCGATAATCTAGAGCACTTTTTTTTAAACTATCAACATTCAGTTCCCAGCATCCAGGCGCTTCGTTTTATTGATACCTCAGGAAAGTCACTTGTCAAAGTGAAAGAAGGCAAGCCGATTACGGCAAAACAATTCGATTCAGAAAATAATCGTTCCTATGTTGCAGATCAATCACCCAAAGCATTTTTTAAAGAAGCAATAAAATCTGCACAACAAGGTAAAGTTGCAATTTCAGATTTTGAGCTGGGCCAGGTGACATTTGGTGATGATTTCTGTCCATCAATGGTGCGTTATTCCGTACCTGTCAGAGATGAGGTAGATAACTTGCAGGGTTTACTCGTCGTGAATATGTGGGGAACACGGTTAGACTCTGCTGTTCAATCTGCGATGAGTGGCTACCCGGCTAACAGTTACATTGTTGAAATTAATAAAAATAAATTACGCGATGGTATCTATCTTTACCATCCCGACAGTAAAAAACGTTTTGCGAATCAGCTTAATACAAACTTCCGTTTCTCAAATCAAGTATCCGCTGATGAATGGAATGAAATGAAGTTTATTGAATCATATGGTTCAATTTTTCATAACGACGGAAAAATGTATTTTTATAAAGCAATTTCACCTTTCGAAGATCGTAATACAAAATGGTTACTTTTAATTGAAGTATCCAGTGATAAAATTTTTGAGTCTGTTAACAATATGCGGCAATCAATTTGGATGCTTGTTGCAGGGTTGGTTATTGTTAGTTTACTTCTTGCAGTATGGGCATCTGGTCGTTTAGCGCAACCAATACATCTTTTAGCTGAGATTATTCGAAAGTTCGCGGATGGTGAACGAGGGGTTCGTTACCAAGGTCCTGTTAACGATGAAGTTGGTTTGGCGGGTAAGGCTTTTAATTATTTAACCACGACACTTGAAGAAACTGAAAAGGAAAAGGAAAATGCGGTTCGTGCGGCTTGTCAATCTGAACGGCTGGCCGCTATCGGGCAACTTGCAGCAGGGATTGGGCATGAAATTAATAACCCCCTTATGAATATTATGTCGCTGGCATCCCTGATTGAAGAGTCATTACCAGACGCTTCTGAAGATACTAAAAGCGACCTTGTATTGCTAAAAAAAGAAGGACAACGTTGTGCACGTATTATTCAGGGTATTTTAAATTTTGCTCGTGAAAATGAACCTAGTTATGAAGCCTTTAATTTAGCCACTCTTATAACTGAAACATTGGAACTGTTACATCACCGCATAGAATCCTCTGAAATTAATTTAGTAACAAACTTAAAAAAAGATCTCGTTATGGAAGGTGACGCTGGTTTGTTACAGCAAGTGTTAGTGAATGTAATACTAAATGCTATCCAAGCTTCATCAGCAAAAACAAAAATATTGATTAATGCAAATGAAAAAGATGGTAAGTATTTTGTGGAAATAATAGATCAAGGTACAGGCATTATAGGTAAAGATTTTTCTAAAATATTTGATCCTTTCTTTACCACAAAGTCTGAAGGTGAAGGCACAGGACTGGGTTTGTCAGTAAGCTACGGCATTATAAAACACCATGGCGGCAGTATTTCGATTGAAAATGTTACCGCAACGAACGAACAACAAACAGGCGTTAAAGTTCTTATTGTCTTACCAAAGAAAAACAAAATGAGAAAAACGGCAATGGATTATTTAGAGGCACAACATGTCGGATAATAAAATTAAAATAATGTTTGTAGATGATGATGTCGTTACAGGTCGTGTCATGAAACGAAATTGTGATAATGCAAATTACAGCTGTTCGGTTTATCAAAGCGCCCAAGATTGTCTTACAGCCTTTGAGCAATCTAATGCAGATATTGTTATTACCGATCTCCGCATGCCTGGGATGAATGGTTTTGAACTTTTGACAGAACTCCGGAGTATTGACGAAAATATTCCGGTGTTAGTGATGACAGGTTATTCATCGGTTGAAAATGCTGTTGAAGCGATGAAACGTGGAGCAACAGATTTTATTAAAAAACCGTTCGACTTTACTGAACTAAAATTGATGTTAGATCGTACGATGAAGAGTGTACGGCTCAAAACTGAAAATAAATTGTTAAAACGTCGCCTGGGAAAAAAGAACAATCGCTTTGGTATGGTAGGAGATACTCCTATCATGCGTTCATTATTTAATACCATTGATAAAGTGGCTGATGTCAATTGTAATGTGGTTATTAGCGGTGAGTCAGGGACAGGTAAAGAGCTTGTTGCACGGGCGTTACATGATTCTGGTTTACGCAAAGACGCCCCTTTTGTGACAGTTGATTGCGGGGCTTTAAATGAAAACATGTTAGAAAGTGAATTGTTTGGTCATGAAAAAAATGCATTTTCTGGAGCAGATCAAAGACAACAAGGTTTACTTGAACAAGCGAGTGGTGGAACCTTATTTTTAGACGAAATTTGTAATATTTCTGATGCGATGCAGATCAAACTGATGCGAACCATCGAAAGTAATAAAATAAAACGTCTTGGTAGCTCGGAAGAGGTGAGTATTGATGTCCGTATTATTGCCGCAAGTAATCGTAATTTAGAAAAAGCGGTAGAGGATGGTGAGTTGCGCCATGATTTTTATCATCGTTTAAATGTTGTGAATATTTATGTGCCAAGACTCGATGAACGCAGAGATGATATTCCTGCATTAGTAGAGCAATTTATTAGAGAATTTGCGGAACAATATGAACGTGATATTAAAGGTTTTGACTCTGCCTCTCTTAAGTTAATTTGTGATGCGTCGTGGAAAGGGAATGTTCGTGAACTACGCAATATTATTGAACGTGAGGTCATTCTTTCTGAGGACAAAACATTGCACTGGAGAGGGAATGGTGAACTTGACTCAGATGATCTTGATACAGCACTAAACTTTTCAGATGATCATCTTATGTCATTAGAGCAGCTTGAACATGAGTATATTAGTCACGTATTACGCTGTTTTAAAGGGAAAAAGACCAAAGCCGCAAAGACGCTGGGCATCGATAAAACAACTTTGTGGCGTAAATTACGTCGCTATGATGTCAAGGAAGGTAATGCTAGCGATAGCTAGCTTGCATACCCCTATAAAAATAATGGTGCATATTGCATTGTGGGGCGAATATTAGTTGCACGAAGTTGAGATAAACTTATAGTAAGACGTATGGATTATGAAGAAGGACTGCAAAGCTTACAGTATAAGTAAGGGTAGTTATTCTAATTAATACAAAGCCTTCCATAAGTGAAGGGTGTATATAATATTTGGAGGAGTCCACTATGAAAAAAGGTATCGTTGTCGCAACAGCTTTATTAGGTATGGTAGCAACGTCTGCATTCGCAGCAGGTCCAGCTAAAGATGGTTCGGCTAAAAATGGGTATTTAAAATCAAAAGTTGTTTATCACATCAACAACATTCATACCGCAACGGGTGCTTTGCGTAATGTAAAAAATCACTTAAATGCAGTGGGTGACAAAAACATCGAATTAATCGTTGTTACACATAGCTCAGGTGCTTTCGCTCTGGTTGATGGTGCAATGGGCAAGAAAAACAAAAAAACCGGTAAAGTGTATAACTTCAATGACACCATTGCTTCTTTAGCGAATCGTGGTGTGAAGTTCACAATCTGTGCAAACACGATTCGTGGTAAGAAAATCAACAAAAACTTAATCAACGAAAATGCTGAAGTCATTCCTTCAGGCGTTGCTGAAGTGGCTTTCTTACAACAAAAAGGCTACATGTACGTTAAGCCTTAAGCTTAAATAAATCGTATATTTGAGACGGATGCTTCAGCATCCGTTTTTTTTGCTTCGTTTTAGCTGAAAGTGATAATAGGCAATAAAAAAGCCTAACTTATTCAATAAGTTAGGCTTTTTATCAATGTGGTAGCGGGGGCTGGATTTGAACCAACGACCTTCGGGTTATGAGCCCGACGAGCTACCGAGCTGCTCCACCCCGCAATCGATGGGCGCATTTTACGGAGTAGATGCAATATTAGCAAGCCTTAATAGAAACAATCTAATAAATAATAATCTATAAAAGTCGCATTTTGCACCATTAGTTGCGTTATATGGCATATTTATATAATTATTTCTTCATTTAAAGACGAGCTACTTAAATGCCGATACAATAAACCCAGAGTCATAAATTAAATTGCAATTTGCATAATAACTAGGTGTCCTCGCTTAGCTTAGAAGTATTAAGTGATGGTGCTTTATAACAATTAATTACAGTCAATTCACTGAGTTTACTGTTCGTAAGGAGTCTTGTGATGGATACATCGCGTCGAATCATCCTCAAAGCGGGCATGGCGGCTAGTACGCTTGCTGTTGCTGCTGGGGCAGGTCTTTTAGTACCAAACACTGTATTTGCTGCCTGGCCAGCAAAAGCATTCAATGCTACAAAATTGGATGCTGCAATGAATGCTATGACAGGTAAAGCTAAACCTGTTCCAAGTAAAGATATTACCGTTGATGCACCTGATATCGCTGAAAATGGTGCGGTGGTATCGTTTAAGGTGAGCACAACATTACCAAAAGTAGAAAGCATCTCGGTTTATGTGCCTGTAAATGCATTTCCTCTTTCTGCAAGTTACATTTTGTCTAACCAAATGGAAACATCAATTACGGGTCGTATCAAAATGGCGAAAACGGCAAATGTTGTCGCTGTTGTTAAGTCAAACGGCAAACTTTATACCGCGAAAAAGAGCGTTAAAGTAACCCTGGGTGGTTGCGGCGGTTAATCGTATATTTTGATTTAAAGAATTTATTGAAGGACATTATCATGGCTAGAAAGATGAAAATTCGTGCTTGGGACAATGGAAAAAACACATCGATTAAAGCGATTATCTTCCACCCAATGGAAACTGGTTTACGTAAAGATAAAAAAACAGGTAAGAAGATTCCTGGACATTACATTACAGAAGTTAACTGTGAACATAATGGAAAAAATATTTTGACCTGTTTATGGGGGCCGGGTGTTTCAAAAAATCCATTCCTTTCATTTGACTTTAATGGCGCTAAAAAAGGCGACAGCGTTAAAATCTCCTGGGTTGATAACCAGGGTAAAAAAGGCGGAGCTACACAAAAAATTTCTTAAGGTTTTAACTGTACAGAAGTCTGAAAAAGGTGCACTAAGTGCGCCTTTTTTATTGCCGTTAAAGTAACGTACACTTCATCTATGGCACTGCAAATATCAACTAACGTCACTCTATCTGAGGCCGAAATTGAGCTTAGCGCTATTCGTGCGCAAGGTGCAGGCGGGCAAAACGTAAATAAAGTCTCCAGTGCAATCCATTTACGTTTTGATATTAAATCTTCCTCTTTACCCGAATTTTACAAAGCCCGTTTACTTAAATTAAAGGATAAACGGATCAATAAAGAAGGTGTTGTGATCATCAAGGCACAACGTTATCGCACTCAGGAAAAAAATCGAATAGAAGCTTTACAACGTTTACAGGATTTAATTAAAAGCGTGGCTGTGGCACGTAAAAAACGAATTTCAACCAAGCCCACTCATGCCTCAAAAATACGTCGAATGGATGAAAAAACTAAAAGAGGGAGGGACAAACAATTAAGAAGAAAAGTTAGAGAAAGCGATTAGGTTATTTTTAGTAAGTGAATATTATATTTTAAAGAATTTCAGGAAAAACCCGATAACGTATATAAGTTTGTTAACTAAGTTATTCTGAATAAAATGCAAAAATATTTTTCACCTCCCTCGTTCGCTTTATTTGACCATACTCGTTTATTTTGCTCATTTTTTGTTCTCTGCTATCGTTTTATAAAAAGACAGCTCGTAATATTGGTTTTATTATTTTTTTTTACCGCAATCGGTTGGCTTACTGCAGATGTATTGGGTTTGAGTGAAAAGCTACTCAACAAAATATCCGAAACATACGGTGAAGCCGCTAAAGATCGCTTATTAGATTGGCAAGCGGTCGTGTTGTATGACGGCGTAGATCAAAGTGAAGAACAAAAGCTTGAGACGGTAAATACTTTTTTTAATAAAAATGCACGTTTTGTTGACGACATTGATCATTGGAAAACGGAAGATTATTGGGCGACACCGGTCGAATTTTTATCCACAAATGGGGGGGATTGTGAAGATTTCTCAATCGCGAAGTACTTTACCCTAAAAGAAATGGGGGTGCCGGTAGAAAAAATGCGGATAATGTATGTTAAGGCCGTTGAGCTTAATCAAGCACACATGGTGTTAACGTATTATTCTAGCCCTGATGCCGAACCCGTTGTACTCGACAACTTAATTAATGAGATTAAACTCGCTTCAAGTCGAACAGATTTGGTTCCGGTATATAGCTTTAATGCAGACGGTTTATGGATCTCAAAAGAGCGCGGAAAAGGGCGTCGAGTAGGTAATTCCGACCGCATTAAATTATGGAGAGACCTTGGTTTGAGGATTAAAAATCAGGCTAATTGATAAGCTTAGCTTCACTTAAGTAAATAACACTTATATAGTTAAAGAAACCTAATACATGAATTAATTTATTATGACTTTATCAAAACAACTCATTATTATCATCTCAATCGTGTTTGCCATATTATTTGTCGGCACACTTACGGTTAGCATTAACAATATGCGTACTTACCTTACGCAACAACTTGAATCTCATGCACAAGATACAGCCAGTTCTCTGGGGTTGTCTTTAGCGCCGCATTTTAAAAGTAAAGATACTGCATTAATGAATTCAATGATCGATGCGATATTTGATCGTGGCTATTATCGCGAAGTTCGGCTTGTCGCAATTAATGGTACTCCTATTATCGAACGTAAGAGTCCTGTAAAAATTGAAAATGTTCCAGCCTGGTTTATAGATTCCATTTCTTTAGAAACGCCAGAAGCAACAAGTACCATTTCCAGTGGATGGAGACAAGCGGCACGCATCCATGTACGTAGTCATCCAGGTTATGCCTATTTAGAATTATGGCGTAATACGGTTGAAACCTTTAACTGGTTTTTGCTTTCATTTGTCCTGGCAATCATCAGTTTTGTTTTAATTTTACGTTATATTTTATTGCCATTAAAACTCGTTGAACAACAAGCTATTTCCATTACTCAACGTGAGTTTCCTATCTTAAAAGTCATCCCAAAAACACGAGAATTAAAACGTGTTGTTATTGCGATGAATAAAATGTCTGGCAAAGTTAAAGCTATGTTAACCAAGCAAACGGACACCATTGAACGTGTGCAAAAAGAAGCTTATGCCGATAAGTTAACAGGACTAGCAAACCGACGTAGCTTTGATATGGAACTTGAATATACTGTTAATGCAACAAATGAAATAGAGCAGGCGGCTTTATTATTTGTGCGTATAAAAGGCTTATTAGAAATTAATAATGAAAAGGGGTATCAGGAAGGTGATGCCGTTATTAAACACGTTGCAGACGTGATTAAACGTTGTTTAGATAATTTTCCACATGCTTTTATCGCGCGTACTTCTGGTGAACAATTTGGTGTTATTTTACCCAATGTTGTTTTTGATGATAGTAATGAACTTGCCAATGAAATTGCGTATCAAATTCCATTAGGAAACACGACGCAGGCAGAAACGGATATATGTCATATAGGTGGTGCATGGTATTCACAACAAAGTGACAAAATCATTATTCCCGATTTATTATCAAAAGCAGATTTGGCCTTGCGTGAGAGTATGAATCAAACACCTAATAGTAGTCGTGTTTTGAAAATGGATGATGAAGATACATCGCAATTAAATTATGGCGCACAAGTTTGGGCAAAAACATTACGCGAAGGCATAGAAAAACAGCAATTTCGTTTTTTTCAGCAACCCATTATTTCTTTATCAAATGATAAAAAGATTCACAATGAAGTTTTTACTAAAATGCTATCAAAAGAGGGCGATTTAGTGTCAGGAATGAACTTTATTCCAATGGCTGAAAAAATGGGCTTAATGCCGGTGTTGGATAAAAATATAATTGAAAGTTTTATTCAACAAATGAAAGAGAAAAGCTCTAACGAGAGTTATAGTTTAAATATTTCACCATCTTCTTTCCATGATAAAGACTTTGTGCAATGGCTGTTTCAAAAACTACAAAGTGAGTCTGAAGTTGCTGAACAGTTAGTGCTGGAAACATCAGAATATGTGGTCAGCTCGAATATTGAGCATTTCAAGAAAATAGTCAGCGACTTCCACTCCCTTGGCTGTCGTTTCTCTTTAGACCACTTTGGTACCGCATTCACGCCCTTTGGTTATTTACACGACTTAAAACTCGACTACATCAAGATTTATGGTGGTTTAGTGAACGGTGTCAGCGAAAATAAAGATAACCGCTTTTTCATCCAATCTTTAAACCAAATTGCTCACGGCCTCGATATTGAAGTAATTGGCGAATTTGTCGAAAAAGAAGAAGACTTCATCGTCCTAAAAGAGCTTGGTATTAATGCTGTGCAAGGCTACTTTATCGGTCAAGTTGTTGAATATTAATGAAATTATACCGTTCACTTTATTGCTACCTCAGAAGGCAAGAAGGCGGGGAGGCATATAGTCCCTATTAAAAATACTGGCTTTTGTTCTTGATCTAATTTCAAATTGTTATAGAATGTTAACAACGTCACAATATGTGACGTGGCGGCTTAGAAGCGATGCGAAATTCCCCCCTCCTTCATTGTTTCTTGATACGCACGCAATCGATGTATTGCCTATTTGGTACAAAATAATAATAAAAATGTTGTCGAGAGTCGTTCAGTTGGATTTATTCCAACCGAGTGCAGTATTTTCATTATTGGAAGTGGTATAGGGGTTTTATTATGTCAGTTGAGCACACAGCAAAAAGCTCATACGCTTTTTTACAGCAAACTAAAACGAGGAACTTACTGCAAAATCATGCATTAACTTCATCTGCTGTACAGTTCGCGATAGATTTACTTCTGACGCTTTCAATTCTTTATGCCCTAGTGGTCAATAAAACAGGCAGCTTTTCCGAGCCTTACATAAGCTTCGCAATTATCACTACATTATTAATGATTTTGATTTATTACAATCGAGGTCTATACCGAAGCCATAAAACCCTGATTAAAAACACCTACAGCGTTTTTCGTGCTTGGCTCTTTGTCACCATGACTTTAGTTGCCATCGGCTTTATTACTAAGCAATCAGCCGCTTTTTCACGTGAAGTTTTACTCGTGTGGTTCTTTGTTGCTGGTACATCACAAGTTGCAGCGCACGCTCTGTTTCGTATTTACATGCGGAAAGTGCAAAAAGCACAAAAGCGCACAAAAGCG
>Ga0316207_10002439_pt1 | contig 19089 bp, 22 predicted proteins | sample 6weekpyrite_MG_FD_204943 | JGI IMG/M metagenome (GOLD analysis project Ga0316207, IMG submission 204943) | Microbial mat bacterial communities from mineral coupon in-situ incubated in ocean water Damariscotta River, Maine, United States -... | ecosystem: Environmental > Aquatic > Marine >...
AAAAAAAACGGCGAACTATTTAGTTCACCGTTTCTTTAAATATTACTGACAAATCACTTATTCGCTAGCGTCACCAGCAGCCGCCTGGGTCATCTTCTGCAACTCACCCGTTTGGAAAAGTTCTAAGGTAATATCACAACCACCAACTAATTCACCATTGATGTACAACTGGGGGAACGTTGGCCAATCTGCGAAATTTGGCAGGTTTTCATATACTTCCTGATCCGCCAATACATTGATGTAACCAAATTCTACGCCACACTGTTGAAGCGCCTGCGCGGTACGACTTGAAAAGCCACACTGTGGAAACTGGGGTGTGCCCTTCATGTACAGGACAATAGGCGTGCCTTCGACCTGTTCTTTAATACGTGCTAATGGATCCATAACCGCTACAACCTCTTCATTTATCTGTTAATTACTGAGTTTGGTACTCTATATGGGTGCTCGACACCGAGATTTCAAGCCACGTCAATAATCTGGCTTGCCAATTTTGGCCGGCAATTCTACCCACTTGCGCACACCATTACCAGACTCTTTTACTAGGGTATTGATTTTACTATAAGAAAAATCACTTAACGATCAAGGTGTGTCTGGCACCAGAGTTCAAGTAATGCCAGATGCCACAGCTTACTGCCCTGAATCGGCGTCATATGACGTTCTGGCGCAGCAAGTAATTGATCAATATAGGCACGTTGTAACATGCCTCGTTGTCGGCAAGCCTGTGACTGAAGAATGTCGTGCATGAAATCGTAAAACTCACCACGCACAAATTTCAGTGCCGGCACTGGAAAATAGCCTTTCGGACGATCAATTACCGAATCCGGGATCAAGCCTCGTGCAACCGCCTTAAGCGGATACTTACCACCATCACGTAATTTTAACTCCGGCGGCATCTGCATCGCGAGTTCAACCAGCTCATGATCAAGAAACGGCACGCGAGCCTCCAGGCCCCACGCCATGGTCATATTATCAACCCGTTTAACCGGGTCATCAGTAATCAACATCGTCGAATCCATGCGTAAAACCTGATCCGTAAAGGTATCCGCGCCAGGGCGGTTCAAACGTTCATCAATCAGGCCCGAGGTATAATCCAGCCCATGTAATGATGGTTCAACCACCCCCAACCATTCATCATGACGACGATCAAAATAATGTTTGCGAAATTTTTCCAGCGGCGTGCCCTGTTCCGCCGCCATGCGTGGATACCAGAAATAACCGCCAAAGACTTCGTCAGCACCCTGGCCACTTTGTACCACCTTTACTTGTTGCGAGACGCGTTCCGAGAGTAAGTAAAAAGCCACCACATCCTGACTCACCATCGGTTCAGCCATATTCTCAACCGCGTCAGGTAAACGTTGCAACACCCCCTCATTGGGAATCAAAAATTTATGATGCTCTGTGCCATAGCGTTCAACAACCTGATCAGAAAATTCAAATTCATTACCTTTTTCTTCCGGCTGATCTTCAAAACCAACCGAGAAGGTTTGTAAGTCATCCTGACCGGCTTCACATAGTAAGGCGACTAACAAACTTGAATCCAGCCCGCCGGATAACAATACACCAACAGGCACATCCGCCGCCAAACGACGACGGTCTACCGCCAGGCGCAATGAGGTGTGAACGCGATCAATCCATTCTTGTTCATCTATTTTTTTCTCAGGCCGTTGTGCATCCAAATGCCAGTATTGTTGCGACGAAGATTGCTTCGAGGCTGACAAGGTCAGTGTCATCGCCGGTGGTAACTTACGCACGCCCGATAAAATTGTTCGCGGTGCCGGTACCACGGCGTGCAAGGTTAGATGATGATGCAAGGCAACTGAATCAAAAGTGGTATCCACATCACCAGCGGCCAATAATGCTTGTGGGTTAGAGGCAAAACGAATTCGCTTACTATCACGTGAATAATAAAGTGGTTTAATACCAAGGCGGTCACGCGCCATAAATAATTGTTGCTGTTTCACATCCCATAGTACAAAGGCGAACATACCGACGAAGTGTTCAATACACTGCTCGCCCCATTGTGCATAGGATTTTAAAATAACCTCGGTGTCACTTTCGCTATCGAAACGGTGTCCCTGCCCTGCGAGTTGCTGGCGAAGTTCCCGATAATTATAGATTGTGCCATTGAATACTAACCAATGCCCCGTTTCCTTATCTTGCATCGGTTGTGCACCACGCGCGGATAAATCAATAATCGCCAGCCGACGATGTCCGAGCGCTAAAGGACCAATGACTCTTTTATCACCTGAATCGGGGCCGCGTGGCACCAACACATCAAGCATACGATCCAGTGCAGCCACGTCAGGTGCACCACCATCAAAACGAAATTCACCACAAATCCCACACACAGAAATCTTACTCGCTATAAATTAGATTCAAGAAATATTACTTAAAGAGAAACAACAAAATGCTGGATGGATTCACAAAATAAATATGGCTCATAAAATCCCAAATCGTGTTCACCCTGTCTAAAAACGTTAATAAACTATCGCAGACGCAATTCAGATCGAACTTGTCTCACACCTTTCACTGTTTGCGCCAGGCGTATCGCTCTTTGCATGACATGCTGCGTTGGCACATCGCCATACAAGGTCACTACACCTCGATAGGTACTGATATTCAATTTATTCAGCACAACATCATTTGCATAGTGTGATTTTATATCAGATGTAATCATTGCGTCTGCTGTAATTTGTTCAATACTTCGCTGTTGTCTCGACTCGTTCACTTGAGGACGACCATTGTTACCCAACAACGCCCCCGCACAAGCCGTTAATAAACTGGTCAGACACAGCAATAAGACAAACAGAATTTTTCTCATCATATTGCTACCTCGTCTTAATTTAATCCGGCCTGGACCAGGCACCACCACCCGGCGTTGCTATCAATAACGTGTCACCTTGTCGTACGTCAAGACTCACTTTACCTGGTACCAATTTATCATTTAGTCTGTTTTCACCACATTGCCCATTGGTGGCCGCATTTAATCCCCATGCCTGGTGACGTCGGCGTTCTGTTAATAGCGTAACCTGGGCAGGCGCAAGAAATTCGTATTCACGAATCAAACCATCACCACCATTTCGCTCACCCCTGCCACCCGAGCCACGGCGGATCTCATAACGAGAAACGCGTAAGGGGTAATTCATCTCCAGTACCTCAATGGGTGTATTCAGGGTATTGGTCATGTGTGTTTGCACAGCTGACTGTCCTCCACCCTGTGCGCCAGCGCCCATACCACCACCCAGCGTTTCATAGTAATCCCACGGCCGTTGGCCGCGTGCCCCCATGGCAATATTATTCATGCTGCCATGACTTGCAGCAGGAATTCGCTCCGGTATAGCTTGCGCCAATGCCCCCGTAATCACATCCACGACACGCGTACTGGTTTCAACATTCCCTGCGGCCACCGCTGCCGGACGTGTTGCATTCAATACCCCCCCCTGCGGCGCACTCAAATGCAGGTGCCGAAAACTCCCAGCACACGCTGGTGTATGGGCTGGCATCAAGCAACGAAATACATAGTAAACCCCTGCTGCGGCAACCGATAAAGGACAATTAATATTTCCTGCTGTCTGGGCGGCCGTGCCGGTAAAATCGATATTAATCTCGCTACCGCGCACGTTTATATTAACGCTAATAACAAGATCCTGATTGCCCAGGCCATCATCATCCATGACATCACTGAAGGCATAATCCCCATCGGGAATATCAGCAAGCGCCACTGACGCCAAACGCGCTGCATAATCATTAAGCTTTTCCAGAGACACAGCAAAATCAGCAATCCCCAGGGATTCAATCAATTCGGCCAGTCGGCTCAAACCCGCCTGATTTGCCGATATTTGGGCACTAAAATCCCCCCGGGCCTGGTCGCCATGCTGCAAGCGGTCAATAATGGTCGCAAACACCTGTTCATCGACAGCAAAACCACGCATAAGATGCGTTGGTGGAATAATCAGGCCTTCTTCTTCAAGCGAACGGCTAATGGGCATCGATCCAGGAGATTCGGCACCAATATCAGCATGATGGGCGCGGTTAGCGACAAATCCGACCAACTTACCCTCCATGAATAAAGGCGCAATCAGCGTAACATCAGGCAAATGCGTGCCGCCAAAATAGGGATCATTCAACACCACCATGTCACCGGCCTGCCAGTCCAGCATCGTCACGATGTCACGCATGGCATAGGCCATGCTGCCAAGATGCACCGGAATATGGGCAGCTTGTGCACATAACTCCCCGTTTACATCAAAAACCGCGCAGGAAAAATCCAGGCGATCCTTGATGTTCGGAGAAAATGCCGCCCCCTGCAGGCGTGCACCCATTTCCTCGCAGACAACCTCGATTCGGCTTGCAAATAGTGTAAGATCAACCGCATTCATACCTGCCAGTCTACGCAAAAATTACGCAACGCGCAGGTAGGTACCAAGAATAATCCGGCCATATTGCATTCAGCGCTGCCATGCTGAATAATGGCCCACTAATTTACTAAGCTATTTTTTTATAATAAAGGGGAGTTCACTCCATGAATCCATTAAAGTCCGTACTTGGCACCATCATTTCAGGCTTTGTACTTGCCATTATCATTATGCTCGCTGTTGGTAAGGGCGAATTCTACTCAATAACACTGTCAGCCTGGTTCCATGTCATGTTCGGCGTGATCTGGATTGGTCTTCTTTACTACTTCAACTTCGTGCAAGTACCCGGTGTTGGCAAAGCCTTAGCTGACAAAGAACCTGGTCCGGCTGCCATTAACAAGTACATTGCACCCAGTGCCCTGCTCTGGTTCCGCTGGGCGGCTGTTGGTACCTGGCTGACAGGCATGGGCTTACTCGGTCCTAACGTAAAAGCAGCCTTTATGCTTCAAGATGGCTTTGTTGTTATCGGTATCGGCGCATGGCTTGGTACCATTATGTTACTCAACGTTTGGGGACTCATTTGGAGGAACCAGAAGAAGATTTTAGGTCTGGATGGTAAAACGCACGCACCTGAAGTCATTGCGAAAGCCAAAGTGGTTGCGCTAATGGCGTCACGTACCAACACATTACTATCAATCCCAATGTTGATGTGTATGGTTGCCTATGGCCACGGTAACTTGCTACCGTACTAAAATAATCGTAGCCTAAATTGAAACACCCAGAACCCGGCGCCTGGCGTCGGGTTTTGTTTTTCCATTACCATACTAATTTCCAAAAATTGCTTGATTTATGGGTAGTTAGGGTTAGAATCAATTTTTGACTAATGGCGGTACCCTCAGCGGGACTGCCATTTTTGTTTTTGAAGGACTAACGGCAACGGACCATGAGTAAGATGAACAATACGATTATGAACACTTATGCACGACTTCCTGTGACGTTTAGTCATGGTGACGGCGTGTGGCTGTGGGACGAAGATGGCCATAAATATCTCGATGCACTCAGTGGCATCGCTGTCTGTGGCCTTGGCCATGCCCACCCTGCTGTCACCGCTGCGATTAGCGAACAAGCAGGTAAATTGGTGCATACATCAAATCTGTATGGTATTGCCGTGCAACAACAACTTGCTGATAAATTGACTGAACTGTCTGGTATGCAGCAGACTTTCTTTGCTAACTCAGGTGCTGAAGCTAACGAAGCTGCGATTAAAATTGCGCGCCTTTATGGCCACAACAATAATGTCGCCCAGCCGAATATTATCGTCATGGAAGGCAGTTTCCATGGTCGAACTATGGCAACCCTATCCGCTACAGGTAATCGTAAAGTGCAAGCCGGATTTGAGCCACTTGTACAAGGGTTTATTCGGGTGCCCTTTAATGACATTGAGGCAATTAAAACAGTTGCCAAAAATACCGACAACGTTGTCGCGATCCTGGTCGAACCAGTTCAAGGTGAAGGCGGTATCAATATCCCTGACACAAACTACCTCAATGGCCTACGTGAAATTTGTGATGAACAAAATTGGCTACTGATGCTGGATGAAATTCAAACCGGTATGGGGCGCAGCGGTAAATGGTTTGCCTTTGAGCACAACAACATCCAACCGGATGTCATGACACTTGCCAAAGCGCTGGGTAATGGCGTGCCTATCGGTGTCTGTCTCGCTGCGGGTAAAGCAGCCAATGTATTACAGCCAGGTAACCACGGTTCTACTTTCGGTGGTAATCCATTGGTCAGTGCCGCCGCACTCGCCGTCATTGAGACCATGCAACAAAACGATCTGGTCGCACGGGCTGCTCAGCTTGGTACACAATTAGTGGAAGCCTTTTCTGCACGGCTTGCCAATAACGAACATGTCATTGATGTGCGTGGTTTTGGTCTATTAATCGGTATCGAGCTGGACATACCTTGCGCGGAGTTAGTCACCACTGCACTTGATAGTGGTTTACTGATCAACGTCACTGCCAACAATACGGTTCGTTTGTTACCGCCACTTGTGCTCAGTGATGCCGAAGCAACGCAACTTGTAGACGGCTTGTGTACACTGATTGATAATTTTACCGCTTCTCAACCTGTCGCCGCACAGGTCTAGGAAAAGGATTTATCATGACGGTACGACATTTCCTGACACTGCTCGATCTTGAGCCGGCACAAGCGAACCAACTGATTGAACGCGCTATCGAACTCAAGCGCATGCATAAGGCCGGTGAGATTTACGAGCCAATGAAAAACCAGGTACTGGGTATGATTTTTGAAAAATCGTCCACACGTACGCGGGTTTCATTTGAAACGGGTATGGCGCATTTTGGTGGCCATGCCATCTTTCTCTCACCCCGCGATACGCAGCTTGGCCGTGGTGAACCTATAGAAGACAGCGCACGCGTGTTATCACGCATGGTCGATGTCATCATGATCCGCACCTTTGAACATGAAAAAATTGAGCTCTTTGCCAAGTACTCACAAGTGCCTGTCATTAATGCACTAACCGATAGTTATCACCCCTGCCAGTTACTTGCCGACGTACAAGCCTATGTTGAACACCGCGGTAGCATTCAAGGCAAAACGGTTACTTACATTGGTGATGGCAATAACATGTGCCATTCCTATATTAATGCTGCACGCGTGTTTGATTTTAAGTTGCGCGTTGCATGCCCTGAAGGCTACGAGCCAGATGACGCCATTATGAAGCCGGCGGCTGATCGCGTAGAAATCATCCGAGACCCTGTCGCTGCCAGCGAAAATGCCGACGCCGTAGTTACTGATGTGTGGGCGAGCATGGGCCAGGAAGATGAACAGGACGGACGTGCCGAGGCCTTTGCTATTTATCAAGTCAATGCGGCGGTTATGGCTGCCGCTGCCGATGATGCTGTTTTTATGCATTGCCTGCCTGCCCACCGGGGTGAAGAAGTCACGGCCGATGTCATTGATGGTCCACAGAGTATTGTCTGGGATGAAGCAGAAAATCGCCTGCATGCTCAAAAAGCCTTACTTGAATTTCTCGCCAGCAAAAACTAATTGCAGCGTCTATACTTGGTTTAAAAATAAATGCCCTATGCAATAAGCCATGAAACCATTACTTGAGGTTACCGATATCGAATGCCGTTACGAACAGCGTGCTGCTGTCAGTGACTTGTCACTTCATGTCAATGAGGGAAATATAGTTTGCCTACTTGGCCCTAGCGGTTGCGGCAAAACAACGGTACTGCGTGCCATTGCCGGTTTTGAACCTGTCTATGGTGGTGAAATAAAATTAGGCGATAAAGTGCTTTCCAGTGCGGGTTATACTTGCCCGCCCCATCAACGTAATCTTGGCATGGTATTTCAGGATTATGCTTTGTTTCCACACCTTAATGTTTGCCAAAATATTTGCTTTGGCTTACGCGACATGTCAAAACTGGCCATTAAAACTATTGCAGAAGATATGTTGAACGTCGTCGGCTTAACCGGGTTTGGTCACCGTTACCCACATGAGCTCTCGGGCGGACAACAGCAACGCGTTGCCCTGGCGCGTGCACTTGCTCCCAACCCCGACGTTATTTTACTCGACGAACCTTTTTCTAACCTTGATGTAGAATTGCGAGAACGTCTTAGTATTGATGTTAGAAATATTTTAAAAGGCCAGGGTATTACTGCCATTGTTGTGACCCACGATCAAAACGAAGCCTTTGCGATTGGTGATCATATCGGGGTCATGCATGAAGGCCAAATTCAGCAATGGGATACGGCATATAATCTCTACCACGAACCAGCAAACCGTTTTGTAGCCGATTTTATCGGTCAAGGTGTTTTTCTTAAAGGCACCCTTGTTTCACCTGATACCATCAACACCGAAATCGGTCATGTGAAAGGTAACCGCGCCTACGAATGGCCAAAAGGTGCCGCCGTCGATTTACTATTACGTCCTGATGATATCTTGCCCGACGATTCTGGTGAGCTTATCGGTCGGGTGATTAACAAAGCGTTTAAGGGTGCGGAGATCATGTACACCTTACAGCTCTCAACGGGTAGCCGCGTCTTATCCATGTTCCCTTCACACCATCTGCATGAAATAGGTGATGAGGTAGGTATCCGCATTGCGGCTGAGCACATGGTTGCCTTTCAGAGTAATGAAGAAATAAGTTACTAACATAACAAACTGTGACTGGATAGACTCTTTGCCAGCAGTATAATAATTACAATTACCCATCTTGAAAATAACAACGGGTATATCAGGGAGGAGAGATTATGAGTAGATTGATTCTGCTATTTACGCTATTTGTATCAGCCAGTCAGCTTGCTGCTGATACGCGATATGTAGTCGATGAACTCATCATCACTGTCCGTAGTGGGCGCACCAATAGCCATCAAATCGTCAAATTATTACGTTCTGGTGCAAAAATAGATGTCCTTTCTGAGCTCGAAGATAATGGTAAACAATATGCCTTTATTCAGGCAGGCGATGTCACAGGCTGGGTACTATCGCAATACCTGTCGCCTGAAAAAATCGCTCGCGACCGCATTGAAGACATTGAAGCGAATGCTGCAAAAATCAGACAAGAAAATAATCAGCTGAAAAAACAACTTAATGAACTACGCGATAAGAATGCCTCACTCATACAGCAACGCGATAAATTAAATAGTAATGCGCAGAGCATGGACGAAGAACTTTCAAAAATTAAACGCGTCACCGCAAGGCCGCTGGCAATACAAAAATCCAATGAAACCTTACGCATTCAGCTCGCCCAGAAAACCTCTGAGGCAAAACTGCTTTCTGAAGAAAATGTCAGCCTAAAGGATCGAGAACAACGCGACTGGTTCATTGCCGGTACAGGCGTCACTATCGGCAGCATTCTGTTCGGCATTATCCTTACGCGTATTCGTTGGCGTCGGCGTTCAAGTTGGGGCAATAATTCGTTTTAATTTCCCGCAAATAACTTAACTATCAGGCGTACCACTATCGATTTTTCCCGTGTCGATGCATTGGTGTAGCGCAGCGAATCCCTGAGGAGACACGGGGAAAAGTGATAGCGAACCATACACATATAAGCATCCGCAATTTTTTAATGTTGAATAGCCAGAATCGACAATATCAAAAAGCCATGCTGTATGAGCCATAGCTTATTAATTTTACACACATTTTTAGCTCATTTAGCTGTTTTCTTGATACCCTCTGCCACCGACACCCTCTCCAATGGCGTATTGAGATCACCTCACAGACCCGTATAATCGCGCTCTTTTGAATGTCGGATACACTCGCTATGTCGAATATGAATGAAGCACCCTCAATGGTCTTTGAAGCCCTGCGGATCCTGGATCGTTGGAAGCTGGCTAACGATGAACAACTTAACTTGCTCAAGCTCCCTAATGATATGCATCCGCGCATGCTAAAGCGTTTACGCAAAGGCGATGGTCAACTACAAGAAGATCACGAAATGCTAAATCGTATCCGCTGTATCTTTGAAATCGATCGCTCATTGCAAACCATGTTTCCACATAACGGTGAAATGGCTGATTACTGGGTAACCACGCCTAACCTGCATTTACAGGAACAACGCCCGGTCGACGTAATGCTTGCACACGGCACCGAAGGGATGCAGACTGTCACTCAACAGCTTAATGGTGGCAGCGACTGGTAACACATGACTGACAGCCCTTTTAGCATTGATGCCCTTGAACTTGGGCCAATGGAGAATTTTGTTTATTTGATTCGCGATCACAAAAGTGGTCGTGCTGCCATTGTTGATCCCGCATGGGATGTGGCGCAGGTTATTGCGCTGGCTAAACAACATGATGTCAACATCACCGACATACTACTCACCCATAGTCACCATGACCATATCAATGGCATTAGTGATGTGCTGAACGAATACGATGCCCAACTACATTTACTAAAAGATGAAGCACAATTTTGGGGACAGTCACTCAGTATGCCAAGCCTGCATCACGGTGGCGATATCATTAAACTCGGTGAAACCGACATAAAGGTACTGCATACCCCGGGGCACACACCGGGCTCGGCGTGCTTCCACCTTGGTGATGAGCTCATTACCGGCGACACCCTGTTTGTTTACGGTTGTGGCCGCTGTGATCTAAGCGGTGGTGACCCGGAAGTCATGCACCACAGCTTGCGGAAACTTGGCCAACTTCCTGACTCGACGGTTATTCATCCCGGCCATAACTATGCCGATAAAACCACCTGTACCATGCATGAGCAAACGCAAGGTAACCCCTTCATGCATTTTAACGACACGCAGGATTTTGTGCACTACCGTATGCACGAACATGACAGGACACGACACTCTCCCTACCACGCAATACTCAAAAAATAACATCCAGCATTATTTACGACGGCGACGTTTTAACTGCCAATTAGCAATATCGTCTAATAAACGATGATAAGGAATATCCTGTAGTGAGGTATAACGTTGCCTGGCATTATTGACGAGGGCATGAATATCATCAACCGTAGTCGTTGCTTCGCCATTCATTAATTTGGCTAAGCCGAGTAAACCACCGTGCTGTACCTTCATGAATTTACCGTGCGTTAAGCTATCGGTATCTTCAATGAACTGCAGTACAAACTTTGCCGCAACAACCATCTCGTTTAATAAGTCGTCGCATTGATCCCAGGCCTCATCATCACTGCAACTTACGCTACACCCCGTTGGTAAATGCGTCTTTAAGGCCAGGCTACACGCGCACGTTCCACCGAGAATGGTCTTACGAAATGGGCAATGTTCTCGTGTCATGGCCCAATATCACTACGACAACACCGCAATAAAATAGGATGACCAGAGCACAATCAGTGATACAACCTGTGCGAACTCTACCCAGAATATCTTGCTAAATCGTTGACGCTTTTGCGCCTCTGCTTCAATCATAAAAACACGGCTCATCAACATATCCAGTAATAAAATAAACACCAATATAAATGACACAACCGGCACAAGTACATCAGGTAACAGACCCCAGCCTTCCATGCGCACATCGGTATTGGTAAATGGTATTGCGGATAAACTTAATAATGTCGTGCACAACATCGTCACCCGTAATACACCTAGACTATCCAAAAAACGTTTCATTACTCACCCTTATTCTGACTAATTCGATAAAAATATTCCCATGGGCCGTGCGTCAGTGTTTCCAACGCGTTTAACAAGCCATCATTTGGCACCGCCTCACTTTGGTGAATCCCCCAAATATGCACACTCACCGCCGAAAATGCTGCCGTGCGTCGCCAATTAAACATTTGTAATGGCTTGGTAGCACCACACTGCTGACACTGGCGCGTAAAAACTTCAGGTGCCTTCTGCCACCGGGGCATCAACGTTAACCAATCTTCATCAATGGCCTTACACTGGGGACACTGCGGAGCACGGACATTATCTCCACCCAGAAACTTAACCCTGTCTGCGCAATCAATTCCGATATGACAAAATTCAGTATTGCCATCGTCCCCCGGTTGCGGAGGCGCCAGCGCCAAATGTGGACTGCAACCAAGGAAACTAACGTGCTCAAAGAATTTATCACCCACCAGGTAGTGGCCATTCATCCCATTGACGCTTGTTGGCGGTAATTCATCAGCGATCAAACCGATGTCAGCGAGCACTGCTGTCAAGCTGGGCAAACTGGCTCTTGCGTTGATCCCTCGGGGAAACAGGACAAGTCGATTATCTGGAAATGATGACATGATTTTTACTTGGCATTCTCATACGGTAACGGCATTATAGGGCTATATGCGCCCACAACGTAACCTTATTCATACCCTGCTCCTCTTTTTGTTACTGTTTTTTGGTAACAGCTTGTACGCTGAAGTTACTGCCCGTTTCATTAGTGAAACAGGCTATGATAAAGGAATTTTGTGGAAAGTCAGTTCTGCCAGCGGTAAAAGCAGCTATCTGTTTGGCACTATCCATGTCGAAGATCCCCGCATCACGCAACTCAATACCAAGGTACTTGATGCGCTACAGCGTAGCAGAAGCATCAGCCTGGAATTGATACCTGATCCACAATTACAACAAAAAGCCATGCTCGCCATGCTGTATACCGACGGCACTACCCTGCAAAAAGTCATCGGTGGGCCATTATACCGCCGCAGTGTCAAAGCAATGCAAAGTCGCGGTATGCCCGAACAAGTTGTTGCCTTGATGAAGCCCTGGGCCGTGATGACCATGCTCAGCCTGCCTAAACCCCAAACAGGGGAGTTTCTTGATAAACGGCTTTACGCATTGGCAAAACGTCAAGGACTCGAAATATACGCACTGGAAAATTTTGAAGAACAAATCTCGATATTTGATGCTTTAAGCCGCCTGGATCAAGTCAAGATGCTCAAACATACCCTCGATGAATTAGGCAAAATACCGGCACAATTTGAGGCGCTTAAGCAAGCCTGGTTGGATAGCGATCTTGCGCTTCTCGAATCACTTAGTATGCAACAACTCGAGGCATCCACTAGCAACACTCGCTTCAAAGAAAGCATGCTCGATAATCGTAACCAGACGATGCTGGAACGCATGCAACCAAGACTGAAGGAAGGTAATGCCTTTATTGCAGTAGGCGCACTGCACCTAACCGGAAAAACCGGCCTGCTCAACCTGCTTTCCCAGCAGGGCTACACAGTGAAAGCCGTTTATTAAATCGGCTAAACTCGATTTTTTATCAATGTTGTTCGACCGCCACCAGCGCAACGTTTCTCCTGGCACAAACTACTTGTTGAGTATGATTTTTAGACCCTGATTATCCATTTTGGGCCGAAATTAAAAAACCTGCTTGCCTGCACCTGCCGCAGGTGAGAAGACCTCACAAGACCCCTGAAAATCACTGCCATTATCAGATTTCAGCGCAAAAGATGGACTGTGGGTGAAACTGAATAGCGTCAGGAACCGATCCCTGGCACGGCCTGGCCATCATATTGATAATATTACATATAAAACAGTTAGTTACAGAGAAGCATTCTCAATACCACGATATTATCATCTAAAAATGGTTTTTTTCAATTAAAAACAAATAGTTACAAAAAAAATACCGTTAAAACTAAAAAGATATTAAGTATTTTAGTAAGTATGTAATATCTAATATTGCATGTTGTCGCATCAGTCTCTACAATCTCATTCCAAATTAACTAACTCACCATTTTGGGAGCAATATTATGGATCAAGCATACTACGACACAGTCTCTAAGATGGAGAATGATGGCATCAATTCAGAATACATGGACGGCTGGATGAACGGCTACCTTCAAAACCCAGAACGTGAAGAGCAACGCATCACAGACTCTTACACAGCCGGTTATGAAGACGGTACTGCAAAGAACACTGACAACATGGGTGATCACAAAGCATAAGCTTTGTTCATACTGGTTTGTTACGAAAAGGCAGCTTCGGCTGCCTTTTTTTATGCCGTTTGCGAACGGAAGTCGCTCTGAAACCACTTTTATGCAGCTGTTGCTTAAGCACCCGCCCGATTATGCAACAATCCCAACACCGCCGAAAACAACAACGAACCCATCACCACCAACATAATCAGCTCAGGTGAAAGTTCTCGGCCAGCACTGTCTGAAAAGACAAACCCAAACACATATCCAACTAGCCCCAATAACGGTAACACAGGCAACAATGCCACATAACGCCAGCCACCACGCCAGCTATGCCAGCCGCGCAAGGGCAGGTATACCGCCAAAATAAATAACCCTAACAACACGACGCGTCCAAGAATAAGCACACTATTAGCCTCTATATTACTGCGTACGTCAAAGAATAGTGCCAAAGCCTGTCTTCGACAAGTGTAAAGCCTGTGGTATCCTATGCGGCCTTTTTAAGCCCCCGGACGCATCATGGCTCACGACAAGCTGGAGAAAAAATTACTGCGCAACCTTGGTCGCTCTATCTCTGACTACAATATGATTCAGTCAGGCGACCGTATCATGGTTTGCCTGTCCGGTGGCAAGGATTCTTTCACTTTATTACAGCTTTTACATAAACTTAAAGTGAAGGCGCATGTCCCATTCGATGTGTTTTCATTCACGCTTGATCAATCCCAACCCGGTTGGGACGATTCAAACCTGCGCGCGTGGCTAAGCGAGCGTCATTATGATTTTGAAATATTAACGCGTGACACTTACTCCATCGTAATGGATAAAACCCCTGAAGGTAAAACGACTTGTTCACTGTGTTCACGTCTGCGCAGGGGTAATATTTATACCTGGGCAGAAAAAAATGGTTTTGTAAAAGTGGCACTGGGTCACCACCGTGATGACATGATCGAAAGCCTCTTGATGTCGATATTATACAGTGGTGCCATGCGCTCTATGCCGGCAAAGCTGCTTAGCGACAATAAGAAACATATCGTTATTCGCCCACTGGCCTATTGTCGGGAAGATGATATTGCTGAATACGCTGAACGTGAACAATTCCCTATTATTCCATGCAACCTTTGTGGTTCACAGGAAAACCTGACGCGCCAGAAGGTGAAAAAGATGATTGCCGATCTTGCCGCTGAAAACCCTAAAATACCGGGTAATATCTATGCGGCAATGGGCAATATATGCCCAAGCCAACTGGCAGATCATGCGCTATGGAAATTTAATGAATTAGATGATGAGCTAGAAGCGCTAGTGCAAACGGTCAGCACGGTCGACTTACTAAAAACGGCTCAGTAACTATTTCCAAATATCGACTGTTTTACCCTTGTCACGAATCGCATCAGCGCGATGCTCAAGATAGCGTTGAAAACTGGTTTCTTTCTTATAGCCACCACTTAGCACATAATCAAAAACCGATTGCACATGAAAACTTTTCAGAAAGGCCTCAATCCGGATCACTTCTGTACCTTTGTCATATAACACTGCATAAGGTGCGAAAGTCACGCCAAGCTTGCTGGCTAATTTCTTTGCGGTTGTTGATTTTCCATCAAGATCAATGACAGGGGTATCAGACCAGCGATCTAGCTGAACAATATTAAACTGCTTAAGAATCTCAACGGTGTCTTTGTCCTGAAGTGACACCTTGTGAAAGTTATCACATGCCTTGCAATTGGCTTGCTCAAATAAAATCGCCAATGGCTTGCTATCCTGTTTTAACTTCGCAAGATTATATTCTGGCTTTGCAAAAAAGCTTTCTACCGTTAATTTACCCGGTTTTTGGGCTGTCGCAAACTGTTTGTAATATTCTGAGAAACTTAATTGGTTTTCTTTCTTTTCTGCCGCGTACTGCAACGCGATAAGGAATTTATCTTTAGGATAGTAACCATTAATTCGTAGTACGACTTTGCCTTTTTCATCAAAGAATAGAATTGTCGGGGTAAACCAAACCTTACGACTCGCGGAATATGACTTTTCATTTAAGGTTTTGTCATCAACCGTGACGACTTCACGATCGCCCCACATATTGATATCTACCGCATCAAAATGCGTCGCCATATAATCAACAATACGTTTATCTTTGAAGTTCTCATTAACCAGTTTGGCACAATACGGACACCCATTTTGGTGAAAGTACACCATCACCCGCTTACCTGATTCAGCTGCTTCTTCTATGTCTTCTTTAATATTTAAAAATGACGACTTGAACCACTTAGGTATTTCAACCAGCTTTACACCCTTAAAATCACCCTTTTGTTTCACTGCATCCGCAGCAGCAAACGCAGCCGGTGCGTTTAAACAAAACAGCATGCAACTCAATATAAATAAACGACGCATATTTCGTGACCTTTTATCATTCTTGTAACTACCGATAGTTTGCTCTGTCTGCTCAGAAAATCAAGTCGCCCGTTCACCTTTATTTTACAATATCAGAAGAACTTGGTGGCAAAACACTGCAAGCCTTGGCATAGTCTTTCGGCAAATGCTTTAATACGTCAGGGATACAGATAATATCAACCACGACCAGGCCGGAACACCGGCCAAATAAAATTTCATTTCGCCCATCCGTGGTGGCAAGATACTTACGTGGCCAATTGCCAGCGGGTGTTTCTAATAATAGTTTCTGCGCATAAACGGTTTTATTACCTGCGCGCAACTTGTCCAGTTTACCAAGCGATATCATGATATATGAGGTATTCCGTAGTGGGTCCGTTGCACGCTGCCAACTGAATGGCAATTTCCCCGTTAATCTGCGAAATGCGGCAGGGCTTGTCTTTGAATCAATTCGGCAGGTTTGTAGTAGGGTCTTCATGCCAAGTGCAATTTTATCCTGCATATCCTGTTCAAATTGCACAGGGTTGCCTCGAACCAACATTTCCACCTCAGGTGGAATCTCTTTGAGTTCTTCAATTAAATCAGCCTGATCAGCCGTGGCTACGCCGCTCAGCAATAATCCTGACAACAGCGTGATAGTCATTCTCTTCATAGTAGTTCGACACCTTAAAACAGCATTTATTACCAAGACTATCGACAATCCAGGAGAAAAATGAAGGTAATTTTGAACTTTATACATAAAAACAACTAGTTAAAGAAATTTCCACATCAACCAGACAAGCGCGATGAAGCCTAGCAAGACAATAACCTCAAAACCTGCCAGCCAGCCTCCAACCATTTCACCCCCCTATCCGGCTTTTGCCAATAAGCGATCCAGCTGGTTAGCAAAGGCCTGCTTTTCGCGATTGCCATAACTGGCATTTCCGCCCGTTTGCACCCCAGAATCGCGCAGTTCTGACATAAAGTCACGCATATTCAGTCGCTCACGAATATTTTCAGGGGTATATAACTCACCACGAGGATTTAAAGCAACTGCGTGCTTTTCAATAACATCCGCTGCCAGGGGAATATCAGCGGTAATCACTAAATCGCCCTGCTCAATACGCCTGACGATTTCATTATCCGCTACATCAAAACCTGCCGATACCTGAAGCGTCGAAATAAATTTCGATGGCGGCGTATAAAGTGGCTGATTAGCCACCAACGTCACCATCACCCCGCGCCTGGCTGCAACACGAAACAAGATCTCTTTAACCGGTTTCGGACAGGCATCCGCGTCAACCCAAATTTGCATACAACAACCTATTACCCTTCTGCCATCTGCGGTAGAAATGAAATATCCATATAGTACTTAGCAGGATTTTTGGGCTCAATATACACCATAATCGTTTCTACATTAATATGCTTCTCAGGGTTAAACCAGATATTGTCACTTTCAAAAATATGCATCCTGGCAGTAGTTGGATCTTGCCATTGTGAAATAATATTAAATGGGTGCCGTCCTTTCACGGTCAAGTGAGTATTCTCGGACACTGATTGAAACTGCGTATTAATTCTTACCCCACGTTGCAGCAAATATTCCTTATTCCTCGATTTACGAATACCTTTCACTATCAGGCCACCGCCAATAAGAAAAAATGCAACACCAAGCCCGGCGACAATAATGGATGTCCCCCAAAGTGAAAAAAAACTGTTTATCTTCGCGCTATCAGGCTTACCCTCTACATAGAGAATATTAACGCGTTCTCCCCTTGAATATGAAGGCGGGTTACTGCTGGTCGTTGAGGTAAACTCGATAGACACACCCTTGCGTGTTTTAAATTTAACAACCGGCGCGTATGTATAACTACTGCCCGATGTCGATGATGAGGATGACCTTGAGCGAACCAGTTCAATCACCTCTCCTTCAGCACTGATTGCGTTTTCGAGAAATATTGAGGTATTTTTAAAAAGGAAAAAACTCCCGACCATCAGACCTAGACCAATAATCGCTACCAGGAACTTCGTGAATATTGATTTTTTCACCGCACTCTCCTTGTAACACCGATAGAAACCTAGCTACTTATTATTCATTAACGTATAACAACTTCATTTGTAAGTGGCAAACCTTGTTCAAACTCTGTAACATTCGACAATGTCGTTGCAGCGATATTAGCCAGCGCATCCGCTGTAAAAAAACCCTGGTGCGCCGTAATTAGTGCATTCGGAAAGGTAAGTAGACGTTCAAAGACATCATCCGTAATGACTTCATAAGAATGGTCTTCAAAGAACAGGTCTTCTTCCTGCTCATAAACGTCCAAACCTAGCGTACCAATTTGGCCGGACTTCATGTTCTCGATTACCGCAGCAGTGTCAATGACAGCGCCACGACTCGTATTAATTAACATTACTCCTCGTTTCATTTTCGCAATCGCAGAGGCATCAATAATATGATATGTCTCGGGTGTTAACGGACAATGTAACGAGATCATGTCAGACTCTCTAAACAACGTATCAATATCAACATAGCGCGCACCGAACTTAGTGCACTGCGCATTAACCACGGGATCACTCATTAACACATTTACATCCATCGCACAGAGTGTGCGCACGACCAACGCACCTATTTGACCCGTACCAATAACACCAGCCGTCTTTCCCGCCATGTCAAAACCCAATAAGCCCTTCAAAGAAAAGTTACCTTCTCGAACACGACAATGAGCACGATGAATCTTACGGTTAAGCGATAACATGAGACCAACGGTGTACTCAGACACCGCATTTGGAGAATAGGAGGGAACCCGTACTACCGTAATCCCCTGCGCTGATGCGGCATGAAGATCAACATTATTAAAACCAGCACAGCGCAATGCGATTAATGTAACACCATTACCTGCAAGCTGAGTAATAACCCCGGCATCAACGGTATCATTCACAAAAACACAAATGGCTTTGGCACCTTGTGTTAAACATACCGTATCGCGTGACAATTTAGGTTCTAGAAAAACCAGTTCATGACTAGCATCG
>Ga0316207_10002440_pt1 | contig 19088 bp, 21 predicted proteins | sample 6weekpyrite_MG_FD_204943 | JGI IMG/M metagenome (GOLD analysis project Ga0316207, IMG submission 204943) | Microbial mat bacterial communities from mineral coupon in-situ incubated in ocean water Damariscotta River, Maine, United States -... | ecosystem: Environmental > Aquatic > Marine >...
AATCACTTCAACATTACGCTTTTTAAATTCATCCAGACGATGATCAAATGCAATTAGTTCTGATGGACAAACAAAAGTAAAATCAAGAGGGTAAAAGAAAACAACTACATTTTTACCTTTAGTTGCATTCTTAAAATTAAAATCTTCAACAATTTCGCCATTGCCTAAAACTGCAGCTGCATCAAAATCCGGCGCTTCACGACCTACTAGTACACCCATGTCAGGCTCCTTAGTTATTATTTCTACGACAATTCACAAGTACATACCTGTGATGCGTAGAGGTTTTATAAAAATTCAGACACGTAAGATAAAGTTTATTGATAAAAATTCAAACTCTTTTCTTTCAATATTACGAAAATAATATCTATCAGTACGATAGATAAAATCAATAGATACTAGAATCGGCTAGCATAAAACAACTTAACTATTTAGCCTTTGGGCGAAAGACCTCAATCACGTCCTCATTATTCTCCAGATACGGCCCTTCAATTAAATCCACACAGTAGGGAATCGCAGGAAAAACCGCATCCAGGCATTCACGAATAGACTTTGGCTTGCCCGGCAGGTTAACTATCAGGCTCTGTCCCCTGATCCCCGCAGTCTGGCGAGATAATATGGCCGTGGGTACGTATTGCAAACTAACCTGACGCATCAACTCACCAAAGCCCGGCATCATTTTTTCGCACACTGCGGCCGTCGCCTCCGGCACCAGGTCTCTTGGTGCAGGCCCTGTGCCACCGGTCGTCACTATAAGACAACAGGCTTCTTTATCAGCCATTTCAATTAAAGCCGCTTCTACACCTGGCTGGTCATCCGGTATCACCTTATAAACAGGCTCCCACGCCGACACCAGGTACTCATTTAAAGTATCAATGATGGCCTGACCAGAAAGATCTTCATACACACCGGCACTCGCTCGGTCAGAGGCGGTTAGTACACCTATTTTAATTTTGGACATAATCAAACCCGTCATTCATTATAAAAAGTGCCGCATTATATCAAGCTTTCACGTGGCTTATTATTTCATTTAAATTTCTTCCATAAGCGACTAAACTAGTAGCCTATGAGTAAACCTACTGAAATAGAGTTAAAAACTGCGCTCGTCGCAGCAGCCACCATGAAAGAGCACGATAAAGATCCATTCTTTATTGCCAAGACCCTGCTCAACCATAATTTCCGTCTTAAGCATTATGAAGAATTACTGAAAGCGGCTGACCGCTACATGAATCATGGCCAGGCTGAGCGAGAGCGCATGAAATTATTAAAGTGCATTGAACAGATTAAAGAGGCTGAAAACAAAATAACCAATACTAGTAATGAGAGTTTTGGTCTGTAATAATTTTCGCCTTACCCTGGCCTCGTTTATCAGACGCCGCAGTCATTTTATTGTTTTTCTTATTCCATAGCACAAGCTGCATGTCTCCCCAACTACGTTTGGCCTGTTTTAAGCTGTGCTTTTTATTTTTTAAAACCATCACGGCTTCATTAGTAAATGCAGCAGGCTCATAGAAAACCTGATCGGGTAAATACTGATGATGAAACCTTGGGCCATTTACGATACTGCTGGCATCTTCACCAAAATAAAAACGTAAGCTCCCTAACAACACCATGCTAATAATGCGGCTGCCCCCCGGTGTTCCAATTACCGCCATTCGATCATCTGTTTCCAGAAAAGTGGGCGACATACTCGATAACATACGCTTACCCGGCTCAATAGCATTAGCTTGTGCACCAACCAGGCCGTAGGCATTTGCCACCCCCGGTTTGGCTGAGAAATCATCCATTTCATCATTAAGCAAAACCCCCGTGCCAGGAGCAACAAAACAGGAGCCAAAGGGATAGTTAATTGACAGGGTTGCAGCTACTCTATTCCCCTGATGATCGATAACCGAAAAGTGCGTGGTATCGCGACTATTATTTTCATGTACAACGCCGGGCAACAAATTACTCGGCATCGCTTTATCCGGGTGAATGCTTGCCGCCAGACCCGCCGCATAATTTTTGCTAATTAAGCGCTCAACCGGCACGGAAACAAAATCCGTATCGCCTAAAAATTGCGCCCTGTCACGGTAGGCTCTGCGCATCGCCTCTATGGTTAAATGAATTGCCTGGGGTTTATCCAGACCACTTAAAGTGTAATGGGATAACTGATTTAAAATTTCCACCATGGCAATGCCACCGGAAGAAGGCGGTGCTGCGGATGTAATTTTCATTTCATGAAATTGCCCGACAATGGGTTTACGCTCGATGATGGTATACTTTTTCAAGTCTTCATGACTCCAGATTCCACCCGCCTCTTTCACCCCGTGAATCAGCTTTTGCGCCAGCTCACCTGCATAGAATCCGCCTGAACCTTTTTCTGCCATTGCCCTTAAGGTTTTTGCCAGATCAAGCTGTTTTATAAGCTCACCTTCATCCGGCACGTCATTATTTTTTAAAAAAACCTTTGCCGCAGCGGGAGAGGCCCTGAGTGCATTCAGGCGAAAACCCGCCATGCGTTGATAGATCGGCGTAACTGCAAAACCATTTTCCGCATATTCTATAGCTGGTTGCAGACTTTGTTTTAAACTCAAATGCCCATATTTTTTAGACAGGTGCTCCAGTGCAGCAGGCACACCCGGAATTCCCGCAGACAAGGCACCATCCATTGAGGCTTTAGGAATCACATTGCCTTTTTCATCAAGATACATATCCCGATGCGCTTTTAAGGGGGCTTTTTCCCTGCCATCAATCATGGTTTCAAAACCATCACTACTGCGATGCAATAACCAGAAACCACCACCACCCAACCCCGAACTATAGGGCTCAACAACCGCCAGTGCCGCACTAATAGCAACCGCCGCATCAAATGCATTTCCACCCTGGGCCAGAATTTTTTCACCCGCCTCTGTTGCCAGCGGGTGAGCAGTCGCTATACCCGCAGCAGCTTGCAGGTTTGTGGAGAAAATGAACAGTAACAGGATTAGCGTTTTTTTCATTATTGCGTCCTTTTTTTGAAGTCGTAAGTCAAAACGGTCAGGCTTTGCCTGCTTGTTTTTTCTTTAATCTTTTGCTTTTGACTTACGACTACGACTCAAAAAAAAGGCCCCATAAAGGAGCCTTTTAACAAACAGGTAAAATTTATTCCCCGGTAAGCTTCTTGTATTTTTCCATCAGCTCATCTTCGTTCTCTACATGGTCCGGGTCTTTCGGAATACAATCTACCGGGCAGACCTCAACACATTGAGGTGTATCATAATGCCCTACACACTCTGTGCATTTATTTGGATCAATCTCATAAATCTCATCACCGGCTGTAATTGCCTCATTTGGACACTCCGGTTCACATACATCACAGTTAATGCATTCGTCAGTTATGATCAATGCCATTTTTTAGCCCTACATAGAAAATTTAAAATGTCTCACGGGGAGACTGGTAATATTAGCAGATGATTATAACCTATAATGGATTACTTCGTCCTTACTTGCAGCATGTCTTTTATGCTGAATACTTATCGCTCAATTCTTTTACCACCAATGAATTCACAAATTCAGACACATCACCTCTGTGAGAGGCGATTTCTTTCACTAGCGAAGAGGAGATAAAACTGCTCTTTTCAGAGGGTGTCAGGAACAGGGTTTCAATTTCAGGTGCCAAATGACGATTCATACTCGCCAACTGCATTTCAAATTCAAAATCTGAAACCACCCGTAAACCCCTGAGGATCACATTTGCCTGACGTTTACGTACAAAATCCACCAACAAATCTGCGAAGCCACAAATTTCGACGTTATTATGTTTATCCAGGACCTGCTCTGCAAGTCGAATTCGGTGCTCTAAATCAAATAGTGGCGCTTTAGACGGGCTTGCGGCTATCGCCACAATTACCTTATCAAACAACCCTGATGCCCTGGCAACCAGGTCGCTGTGACCGTTGGTAATGGGATCGAAGGTTCCCGGATAGACCGCGACCACTGGCATGGCATTTCCCCTTAAATACGGTTTTGAATACCCCTGATCTCGATCAGGGCATGACAATTGTTATTTAGCAACAAAATTCCGCCTGACCAGGTAATAACGTACCTGACCCGCTTTTCTCTCTCTCACCACACTCCAGCTTTCTGGCAACGTGGGTAACGCTTGCTTAGCATCCATCTCCAGATAAATACAGGCATCCTCTGATAAAGATGACTGATTTTCCAGTAACTGAATAGCCGGTGCCAGGCAATCACTATCAAATGGCGGGTCTATAAAAACAATATCAAAACGATCAGATGGTTTTGAATTTAACCAGCTTATTGCATCACATTGCAAGAGCTGAATATGCGGTGCTTTTAATTCACGTATATTCGCAGCTAATATTTCCGCCGCCTGCTTCTGCTTTTCAAGCAGGGTAACCGATGCGGCACCCCGTGAAGCTGCTTCAAAACCCAGTGCACCACTGCCCGCAAATAAATCAAGACAATGTGCACCGGGCACATCATTTTGCAACCAGTTAAACAGGGTTTCACGAACACGATCGGTGGTGGGCCTTAAACCGGGTAAATCGACTACGGGTAAAAGCCGGCTACGCCATTTGCCGCCGATAATGCGTAATTTACCCGTTAATAGTTTTGATTGCTTTTTTGCCATTATAAAATTACTTGTAGATACCCCTTTAGGAGCACCTGCAAAAACAATAAAACCCTACTAATTTTTCGCGCCGACAATCACCGTGAGCATTTTATCCGGGTGAATACGGCGTTTTAATGCATCATCAACTTTTTTCTTGTCCTGTTTATTAACACTATCAACAAAGGTATCTAAATAATCCAGGGGCAGATCATAAAAGCCAATCACCGATAAATATTCTACAATTTTCTTATTGCTATCAATTCGCAATGGAAAACCACCTGTAATATTTTTTAAACTATCCTCAAGCTCACCTACCCCTGGCCCCTGTTCAACGTACTTGTTCAATTCAACACCAATAATACCCATTGCTTCATCAAGCTGATCATTACGTGTTTTCAAACCAATCATGAATGGCCCCGGTGCATGCATAGGTGAAAAATAACTATAGGTGCTGTAAGCAAGACCCCGTTTTTCACGCACTTCATGCATCAAACGCGAACCAAATCCACTGCCACCAAAAGCATGATTAGCCAGGTACAATGCATAATAATCAGCATCACCTCTGGCCATTCCAACCTGCCCCATTAACACACTACTTTGTCTCGATGGAAAATCAATATGGATGGTTTTAGATTCACTTAACTCTTTAACGGCTGGTAGCTTCTTAGCACGTTGCCCCGAGGATAAATCAGCCAACAGGTCTTCAGCCATTTTTTTAGCTTCTTCAGTCGTTAACTGACCAACAATTGAAACCACCGCATTTTTTGCCACATAAAATTGCTTATAAAATGCTTTAAGATGCTTAAGCTTTAAGTTCTTTAAACTTTCATCCGTACCCTGACTCGGTTGCGAATAAGGGTGCTCACCATAAAGCTCAGCATAAAATCGCAATGAAGCAATGGTAGAAGGAGATTGCTTACCCGCTTTTACTGAAATTTTTAATCGCTCTAGCTCACGCTTAAAAGACGCTTTATGAAATTCGGGAAAACTTAAAATATTTTTTAAATTAATCAATGCGGGTTGCAAATATTTATCATCTCGCAAACTGCGCACACTTAGCCAGGCCATATCTTTTAATGATCCATTACCAAATGATGCACCGACGGCTTCAAACTTTTCAGCCAATACCTGGGCATCATCACCTGCAGCACCTTCCGCTAACAATCCGTTTGTCATTAGGGCGGTTCCCGATAAATTTTTACCTACTTCCACATCCCGTGCACTGCCCGCATCAAAAACAACCCGCACATCAACCATTGGAATATCATTAGAAGGTACAAAATAAACGCCTGCACCATTACTGGTTTGCCAGTGCTGGATATCAGGCGATGCAAAAACCAATGTACTGATGCCATTTACAACCAGCAGGCTGAACGCAATTAAACTTTTTTTAATGACCACGACGACCTCCTGTAGCACGACGAACGCTTCTTGGTTTTGTAGTGTCCGTAGGTTGTGGCTCCAGAACAGCAACCGTCAAACTATCATCGAGCAAATATTTTTTAGCCACCGCCTGAACCTGTTCGGCGGTTACCTGTTGAATTTTTTTCAAATAATCATCTTTTTTCTGCCAGCCCACTCCGACCGTTTCCAGTGTGCCAAGCTGCATTGCCTGATAAAACACAGAATCTTTTTCATACACGGATGAAGCCATTACCTGCGCTTTCACCCGATCAAGCTCCTGCCTGGAGGGGGGCTTATTTTGAATAGCGACGATTTGTTTTTTTATGGCTGCTTCAAGTTCTTTTACACTGTGACCATCCCGTGGAGAGCCATCAAATAAAAATAAGGTCTGCTGCCTTGCGTAGGGGTCATAACCCGCACCTGCGGATGTGGCAATTTCAGCTTCGCGCACCAGTCGCTGACTTAAACGACTACTGTCGCCCCCATCAAGCACGCCTGCCAGAACCTCTAACGCATAAATATCACTTTCATTTTCGCCTTTATCCATAAGCGATTTTAGAACGGGTACTTTATAGCCCATTAATAAATAGGGAACTTTAGCCGGCACTTTAACCGCTATACGCCGCTCACCCATTTGTTCCACTTCACGGCGCGGCTTAGGTGGGGCTATATCAGAAGGTTGTAAAACTCCAAAATATTTTTCTGCCCATTTTTTTACCTGCTGCGGGTCAACGTCACCCGCCACCACTAAGGTGGCATTATTAGGTGCATACCAGGTTTTGTACCACTGGCTTAAATCTTCTAAGCGCATACTATGCAGATCTTCCATCCAGCCAATAATAGGCTGCTGGTAACTTGAATTTATAAAGGCCGCCGCGTTGAAACGCTCATAGGTTAAAGAAGTAGGTTTATCATCGGTTCGCGAACGACGCTCTTCTTTGATAACTTCAATTTCTTTTTTAAACTCATCCTCGTTTAGCTGCAAATGGCGCATGCGATCGGCTTCATGCTTCAGACAGAGCTCAAGTCGATCACTGGAAATACGCTGAAAATAAGCGGTGTAATCCTTACCCGTAAAGGCATTTTCACTGCCTCCATTGGCGGCAATAATTTCTGAAAATTCACCAGGCTTCAGGTTTTCTGTACCCTTAAACATCATATGTTCAAGCGCATGGGACACCCCAGTAACACCATCATATTCATAAGATGCACCCACCTTGTACCATACCTGGGAAACCGCAACCGGTGAACGGTGATCCGGTTTTACCAACACTTTCAAGCCATTTTTCAGCATAAAGCTGTAAACGCCCGATTCACTCACACTGCTTTCAGAAGCCGTTTGCACCGCCTTACCTGACGCAGTCTGAAGATGTGTACCGGGATTAGTCTGGCATGCAGACACACCAGCCAATAAACCGGCGAGCGCAAACAAAGCGCTGTATTTCTTTAATATCATTCAATTTCCTGATTAATTTTGATTTTCATTCCCCTTAATGACCAGGAGACTTAACCTTAGTTCTACGCGATGATAGGATAAGCCTCTCCTGATATACAAGTTATTTAATAAAATTATGTTTGGTTTTTTACGCCGCAATAAAGAAAAATCTGAAGTCGCTTCCGAAAAGGGTGATGAGTCTCCAACAGGTCACATTAATGAAGTCGATGACTCTGTAACAACATCACAACCTGCTCATAAAGGCGGTGCCTCTTTCACACCCGCAGGCCAACGTCATCCGGCCACCTCTGCGCCACAAGTTGAAAATGAGCCCGTTATTGATGAAGACCTGGAGAGCGATGCCACTGATACTCAAAAAACCAGCATAAAATCGGGGGCATCCTTTAGCCCACCGACAGCCGAAGAATGGGCCAAAGCAGATGAAGAGAGAATGTTTAATCATCTCAAGGATCGACTGGGCAAAACCCGTGCGGGCTTAACCGATGGCATGGCCGACTTACTATTAGGTAAGAAAACCATCGATGACGATTTACTCGAAGAACTGGAAATGCGCCTGCTCACAGCCGATGTAGGGGTCGAGGCAACCACACGCATAATTGCCGACCTCACCAAACGAACTTCACGCAAAGAACTGCAAGACCCTGTCGCCCTGTTTAATGCGCTTTGTGATGACATGGTAGAAATTTTACAACCGGTTGATCACCCCCTTGTCATTGATGAAGCAAAAGCACCCTTCGTTATATTGGTTATCGGCATCAACGGTGCGGGTAAAACCACCACCATTGGCAAACTCGCCAAACGCTTTCAGAGCCAGGGCAAATCGGTCATGCTCGCCGCTGGCGATACATTTCGAGCCGCGGCGGTTGAGCAATTACAAACCTGGGGCGAGCGTAATAATATAAACGTTGTTGCCCAGGGAACCGGTGCCGATTCAGCCTCGGTCATTTACGATGCCATTGAATCGGCTAAATCTAAAAACATCGATGTGGTTATTGCAGACACCGCTGGGCGCTTACATACACAAACCAATTTAATGGATGAGCTTATAAAAATTAAACGGGTGATGGGTAAACTAGACAGCTCAGCCCCCCATGAAACACTATTAGTCATGGACGCAGGGTTTGGCCAGAACGGTTTAACACAGGCACAACAATTTAATGATGCTATGGGCCTGAGCGGATTAGTTCTCACTAAACTGGATGGCACCGCCAAGGGCGGTATTTTATTTGCCATCGCAGAAAAACTCGGCACACCCATTCGTTTTATTGGTGTTGGCGAAGGCATTGATGATTTGCGTGAATTTCATGCGGGTGAGTTTGTTGATGCACTGTTAGATAAAATACCGGATGAAAAATAATCATTAAGGCTGCGCCTGTATACTTTAGCTATTGGCTTACGGCAAAGTTATACGGGGCTAGGGAAGTAATAATGAAAGCAATAATATTCGCAGCCACAACAATACTGCTCGCGTCCTGCCAGTCAATTAACACCGATAACCCATCGTCCCTCAGCTTCGACATACCCGATGGCTCCACTCTCAGCCTGAATAAAAACCTGCCGGTTGAGAGCGGTAAAACACATGCCGTAATTCAGGCTGGAAAGATAACAAGTTATAAAGACAAAGACTTATATAATCTAAGCTGCAGTTTTGAAATGAAAGCATTCGGGCCCCGCACCGTTAAACCAGACACGTTTAATATTAGTCGCACAGAAGATGGCCAGGAGCAGGCATCCGGCCCTAACATTATTCACTACTACACCGAAGTTTATTTATATTCAGATCATAACTCGGATATTATTAAACTGGTTTGCTCGGTTTGGGGCGATAGACTGGATGGCAGCTTCCCTGTTTCTGAAATGCAAAAAGCACTGGGCGAGTATTTTAGCTTCTCCTTTGCTAAAGCAAACCATTAACGCAGCCCCCCCTTTAAAGAGAGAGACAACACTGGAACCCTTTCGCAGCCTCTTCGCCCGATTCAGTCCACATTTTTATGATTAGCTGCAAAAGCAAATATAAATTAGGACACTAATTCTTTTCACCATCAATAACTTAGTGCAAAATAGCCCCCATGATCCGTTTTGATAATGTCTGCAAACGCTACCCCGGTGGCCACGAAGCTTTAAACAATGTTAGCTTTCATCTGCCCCGTGGCAAAATGGCTTATCTCACCGGCCACTCCGGTGCGGGCAAAAGCACACTACTCAAACTTATTGCTTTAATTGAGCGCCCGAGTCGTGGCAACCTGGTTTTAGATGGCATTAACTTAAGCAATGTCGGAAACAGCAAGGTGCCTTATATCCGCCGTAACATCGGCATCGTTTTTCAAAACCACCACCTGCTCTACGACCGCCCGGTTTTTGACAATGTGGCCTTACCCTTAATCATTGCGGGCTTTCAGCACAGGGAAATAGGTAAACGCGTTCGCGCAGCACTAGATCAGGTGGGTTTATTAAATAAAGAAAAATCAGCCCCCATTACCCTGTCCGGTGGAGAGCAGCAACGGGTCGGCATTGCCCGGGCCATTGTTCATAAGCCCGGTTTACTACTCGCCGATGAGCCCACGGGTAACCTGGACCCGGAACTATCTAGAGAAATTATGCAGCTTTTTGCCCGCTTTAATGATGTGGGCGTAACCGTACTTATCGCCAGCCATGACCTGGACCTGATTAGACAAATGGGCAGCCCGGTGGTTAGCCTGAATAAAGGCCTGCTTTCACACAATGACCTGGAAGTAACCAGCCATGGCTAAAACGGAAGGCAATCAACTCGCAAAAAGCAGCCCGTTTAAAGCCTGGGCTATTAATCATCTGCGCACATTCATTGCCAGCCTGGGCAACATGACACGCCACCCCGCTTCTTCTTTTATGACCATTGCGGTTATTGCCATTGCACTGGCACTACCAACCGGCATGTTTGTCATGTTAAATAATGCCAGTAATGTGAGCATTGGCTGGGATAATAGCGCGCAGATATCGGTTTTTCTTAAAGCCAGGGTCACCGAGAAACAGGCCAAAAAATTAATGGGCAAGCTACGCCTGTATGATGATATTAATCAGGTTTCAATGATCCACAAAAAACAGGCACTTAAAGAATTCAGGAAAATTTCTGGATTTGGTGATGCCATAGAATCCCTGGGGGACAACCCGCTTCCACACGTACTCACAATCCAGCCAGTGGTCGATGCCAATCGGCCAGATAAAATTCGCCACCTGATTAAGCAGCTAAACCAGCAAAAGCAGGTAGAGCTAGCACAACTTGATTTGCAATGGGTAAAACGCTTGTTTGCCATGCTGGAAATCGCACAGCGCACTATCTGGGTGATTGCCAGCCTTTTAGGTATTGCGGTTTTACTGGTAGTGGGCAACACCATTCGACTGGACATTCAAAATCGCCGCCAGGAAATAGAAGTCACTAAACTCATTGGTGGCACCAATGCATTTATTCGCCGCCCCTTTCTATACACCGGCTTATGGTATGGCATTGGCGGTGGGCTTTTTGCCTGGTTTCTCACCATATTATCCATCAGCCTGCTGGATAACTCCGTAGAACACCTGGCAAACCTGTATAACAGTGGCTTTCAACTTCAGGGCTTAAGCTTCTCTGAAGGCTTTAACCTGATTGGCTTTAGCTGCTTTCTAGGCCTGTCTGGCTCCTGGATTGCAGTTGGGCGACACTTAAGTGAGATTGAACCGAGTTAATCCTGCTAAATTAGTCCTGGCATTGGAAATCAAAAGACCACCGCAAAAGCGAAAAACAGCTTTTAGCTTTATAAACATACACTTTAAAGATACAAAAAACTGTTCGCCACTCAATAGCCCTCCCAAACCAGATCAATTACCTTATTTCAGATAAACCGCCATAAACACTAGACTAGTCGCCTTACCAGAACTCCCAAACTATGGCATTTTTGCCCTATACATAAATATAAATAAACAAAGCGAATCAAGCTTCACGCCCCCCGCACTCTGGGCCGGCAAGAAGATAGTAAATTATGTCATCAGAAGTTCAACGCGTTTTACTCATCGACCATTCTGGCACCAGCCTGGCGATAATTAGTAAGCTAATAGCCAAAAACATCCCCAATGTCATTGTGGATGCCGCGATGAATGCGGAAGAGGCATTTCGCCTGTTACAGGATAATAAATACAACTTAATCACCACTTCTCGCAATTTACCCGATATCGAATGCAATAACATGATTGATCTGGTTCGCATGAAATTAGGTATCAAAACCACACCTTTAATTGTAATTTCAGGTGAGAAAACCGGGATTCACGAAGAGCGTATGGCCTGTAACCTGGTTAACGGCTATTTCGATAAAAAACTCGGGCAACAAAAGCTGGTCGATTATATCTATTCATTTTTGAATACGGACCCACCCAAAGCCATCATTACCGGCAATATTTTATATGTTGAAGACAGCGCCACCGTGGCACTGGCCACAAAAAACCTGCTCACCAGGCACAAATACAATTACCTGCATGCCATCAACGCTGAGCAGGCACTACAGCATATTCAACACTCATTTATACAGAACAATATCCAGCCCTTTGATTTACTGTTAACTGACATTCACCTGGAAGGCCATATGAGTGGTCGTGACCTGATACGTGAAATACGCCATGGCATGGGGTTGGGTTATGAACAACTGCCCATACTTGTCACCACCTCCAGCAATTTTGAAGCTGACTCGGATGGCCTGAATCGTATTTTTTCATCTGGTTCTAACGACATCCTTGAAAAGCCCGTAAGGGAACCCATGTTAGTAGCAAGATTGAATAACCTGCTTATGCTACGCAAACAGTTTATGGAAATTCACGACCTGAATGATTCATTAGCAATAAGCCAGTAAACTAAGTAAAACCGTATATTAGACGGAACTTATACGGCGATTAGCACTCCTATACAAAGAGTGCTAATATATGCACCAAACTTTGGAGTTGATATGTCAAACGAACTGGTACTTGCAGCTAACCATCTACCCATCTCTAGCGGCAGCCTGGATCAATATATCCAGAATGCACAGGCATTCCCTATGCTCACAGCTGAAGAAGAGCGCGAGTATGGCTATGCACTATCAGAACACGGTGACCTGGAAGCAGCACAAAAACTGATTATGTCACACCTGCGTTTTGTTATAAGAATCGCTCGCGGCTACCAGGGCTACGGCCTGCCAATGGCTGACCTTGTACAGGAAGGCAATGTTGGACTGATGAAAGCCGTTAAACGTTTCAGCCCTGAACACAATGTACGCCTGGTGTCATTTGCTGTTCACTGGATTCGCGCTGAAATTCACGAATATGTTCTTAAGAACTGGCGTATTGTTAAAGTTGCCACCACCAAAGCACAACGTAAACTGTTTTTTAACCTGAGAAGCTCTAAAAAACGCCTGGGCTGGTTTACACCAGAAGAAGTAGAAGGCGTTGCAAAAGACCTGGGGGTTAAACCCGAAACCGTGCTGGAAATGGAATCGCGCCTGAGCAACTATGATATGGCCTTTGACGCCACATCAGATGACGACGAAGATACCATGATCGCACCATCAACTTACCTGGCAAGCCCCACCCATGACCCGGCCCAACAAATGGAAAAAAATGACTGGAGTTCACAACGCTCTCAGGCACTATCAGAATCACTAAGCACACTCGATGATCGCAGCAAAGATATTTTAATGTCTCGCTGGATGGACGAAGAAAACAAAGCCACGCTTCATGAACTGGCTGCAAAATACAATGTTTCAGCAGAACGCATTCGACAACTGGAAAAAAATGCGATGAAAAAAATTCGTATGAATCTTGAAGCGTAAAGCAGAATTTACCCCCCCCATAAAAAGGCGCTCACTGAGCGCCTTTTTATTGCGCACAATAAAATTAAAACACCGCATCTTGACCCACCTCTCTTGTTAAATTAAATAAAATCCGGAATGAAAATAAAATAAATGCATACATTCCCGACAATCAGTTCAGAAGTCGAGATCCAAAATTTGTAAACTAGAAAAACAAATACGGTAAGCGCAAAAGCAATTCAAAGAAAAAAGCAAAAGCGGTTATACCTGCCGGTGAATTTAGATTTGACCCAACAAATAAAACATGTATTTGTCCTGCTGGAGAATCGATGCAATTTAAAAAACAATGCATGCGAAATCTTGCATCCGCCGATACAAGAACAGGTAATGCTCGGCAGTGACAAAGGCAAACTTATTTATAGCCATAGAATGTCAGTCGTTGAACCCGTGTTTGGAAACATAGGAACCAACAAAGGATTCAATAAATTCAACTTACGCAGCAAACAGAAAGTACAGAACCAGTTTAAACTCTTTTGCATAATTCATAACATAGAAAAGATTAAGAACTATGATAATATCGTTGCTTAAGAGATTGATGTAGCGGGATTAAAAAGACAGTGCATTAGAAAACTCTAATATATGGTTGGAATATTCGCTAGCCTTTATTAAAACAAACATATATAACTCGCTATGAGTGAGAATATAAATTTAAGGTAAATAAACAATAAAATTTGAAAATGTGGAATAACTGATTTTTTTGGGTTTTTCTACAGCCTCGTTAGCTGTATAGAGATATGGGTGAGATGGAAGTTCGGAAATTTAGGAAAGGTGAGGAAAAAGAGTTGTGGAAGCTGTTTTACAACACTGTCCATAATATAAATATCCAGGATTATGATAAAACTCAAATAACAGCCTGGGCGCCGAATGATTTTGACATAAATATCGCAATCCAAAAGTTTCGAAAAATTGATCCATTCGTGGTGATCCATGAAGGAAAAATCATCGGGTACGCGGACATCCAACCTGACGGCTATATCGATCACTTCTATTGCCACCATGAATTTCAAGGACAGGGAGTTGGTAGTACGCTATTTGCTGCCCTTGAAAAAGAAGCGAGAGAAAATTGTATTTTAGAAATGTATTCGAATGTAAGTATTACAGCTCGGCCCTTTTTCGAGGCCATGGGTTTCTCAGTAGAAAAAGAGCAGGTTTTACATATGCGAGATCAGCAACTTAAAAACTACAGAATGGTTCGTAGGCATGATCACAGCTAACAATTGCATTCAGCCGACCCATTTCCGCGGCGTTTCGTTTGTGGCGAATGCCACAAGCATTACGCCTCTACAATGGTCGGTTGATGCTAGGCGTTAGCTGGAAAAACAAATGAGACTAAAGAAATCACGAATTTCCGCTGAAGAAGAATTAGTAGCTGTATTAAACGATGCCTATCAGCTTTTAAACGAGATTAATTCTACTTATTCAGAAACAAAGAAAATTGACCGTGAAGAATTTAGTAAAAAACTCAATCAATGGGATGACAAAGTAATTGAATGTCTGGAGTCAACTTTTCCTACTGAGCTTGAAACACATCAATTTCTAAATCCACCCTCAAAACTCCGTCACATTGAAACAACGATAGATAAAGCATATCAAGACCTTAGCTATCGGCTAGAAGAACTGATTGGAACTCTTGTAAAAATAAGAGAAGAAAGCATATCGTTGTACACCGATTTACCAGCCGGTATACGGCTATATGTTGAAGACATTGATAGTTTTAGAAACGTAAGAGATGTAAATCCAGATACTGTCTCTAACTTGCTTGAAAATGGTTACTGGAGCATATCAGAGGATTTTGTTCAATTAACACTTGAACAAATCCTAGATGTCCCATTTCATAAAAAAGACTGGGGTGGTGAGTACAATGATCTTTATACGGCAAATGTTATCGTTAATGGTAAGCGCATATCATCAGCATTCTTGCTGAAAGGGAATGGATTAAGGAAAAACATGATGGAAATAAAAGATTGTGGAAAAAATAGAGATCAAATAATAAGACTATTTGAATCTCCTGCACAGCTTTATATAGTACAATCGGAGGGCGTTCAAAATTCTGTGTCACGGTTAATTTAAATATCCAGTACGTTATCTAAACGACCTTCAAAATAAATAGCTAATTGTGATAATGCCTGACTCCAATTCTGGATAGGCATTGTCCATTTTTCACTGGCATTTAATATGCCAGCATACAATAATTTTAACAAGCTATTTTCATTTGGAAATGCGCCTTTTGTTTTCGTTAATTTTCTAAATTGACGGTGTATAGCTTCAACCGCATTGGTTGTGTAAATAATTCTGCGGATCGGTTCAGGGTATTTAAAATAGGCTGATAAGTTGTCCCATTTCCTTCGCCAGGATTGTATAACGATGGGATAGGTGTCACCCCATTTTTCATCCAGTTTATCCAGTGCTGTTTCTGCGATGGCTTTGCTGCTCGCCTTATATACTAGCTTTAAATCCGCCATAAATGCTTTCTGATGCTTGGAGGCAACATACTTTAATGAGTTGCGTATCTGATGAATAATGCACAGCTGGGTTTCTGTTTTTGGGAAGATGCTGGCGATGGCCTCTGGGAAACCGGTGAGTCCATCAATACTGGCAATCAGTATGTCTACAACGCCGCGATTTTGTAATTCTGTCAGCACCGTTAACCAGTGGTTTGCACCTTCATTCTCGGATAAATAGATGCCCAATATTTCTTTCTTACCGCTTAAATTTAAGGCTAACAGAGTATATACGGCCTTACTAATATAACGACCTTCCTCTTTAACTTTATAGTGAATCGCATCCATCCAGACAATGGGGTAATGGCTTTCTAAAGGACGCTCCTGCCATTCTTTTAGCTCAATGAGTAATTGGTCTGTCACGGCACTGATTGTGCCTGTGGACACCTCTATTCCATACATATCCTCGACATGCTTTTGTATGTCGCGATAGCTTGTTCCATGACTAAATAAAGACAATATTTTACGATCAAGTTCAGGGGTTAACTGAGTTTGATTCTTTTTAATCAGTTGTGGCTCAAATGTGCCGGCTCTGTCTCTGGGGGTATCGAGTTCAAAGTTCCCATTACCGGTTTTAATGGTCTTTTTAGTTGAGCCATTCTTCCGGTTAGGTTCTTCGGTTTGCTCCAGGTGATGCTCAAGCTCTGCCTTTAAAGCCGCTTCTGTGAGCTGCTTTATTAATGGCGTTAAAATGCCTTCTTTTCCATTCAGGTCTTTACCTGCCTGAAGATCTTTCAGGGCCTGGTTGAAATCAAATGAGTGTGTCATATTCATACCTTTTTAATTAGGGGTAGTTTAATGAATTGACACAGATTTTTGAACACTCCCTACAATCGGTCATTGTTATAGTATTCCATCCATTCGTCCAGATCTTTTTGCAGTTCCTCCATATTTGAGTAAAGTTTTTTCCTAAATGTAACTTGATAAAATTCATTTAAGATCGTTTTGTGGAAGCGTTCGCAGATGCCATTTGTTTGTGGGGACATTGCTTTTGTTTTGGTGTGATCGATATCGTTAATTGCTAGATATAACTGATAATCATGATGATCAACACGACCACAATACTCTGTGCCTCTGTCTGTTAATATGCGAAGCATAGGCAGGTCGTATTGCTCAAAGTAAGGCAAGACTTTATCGTTAAGCATGTCAGCAGCAGTGATAGGCGTTTTGGTTGTGTAGAGCTTCGCAAAGGCTATTTTACTGTAAGTATCAACAAATGTTTGCTGGTAAATACGACCAACCCCCTTCAAATTACCCACGTAGAACGTGTCCTGTGAGCCTAGATAGCCTGGGTGCTCTGTTTCGATCTCACCACAGGCTTCGTCATCGTGCTTTTTCTTTTCTAGCGCGGCGACCTGTGCATCACTCAAAATAATTCCGTCTTGGGCCACTTTTGCTTCCAGCGCTTTCAAACGTTTTTTGAAGTTTTCCAGGTCGTTTCGCAGCCAAATAGAGCGCACACCACTACCAGAAACGAACACGCCTTTTCTACGTAATTCATTACTAGTTCGGTGCTGCCCATGAGCAGGCTGATCAATCGCATGGGCGATTACAGCTTGCTCAGTTTCTTCATCAACTCGGCTTTTAACATTGGGTGTTCTGCGACTTTTGTTGATAAGTGAGTCAAGATTTCCATCCTCTACAAGCTCCTGATAGCGATAGAATGTATCTCGAGATACACCCATTAACTTACAGGCTTTAGAGACATTTCCCAGCTCTTCAGCTAAATTGAGTAAACCAGCTTTGTGTTTTATGATCGGATTGTTAGTATGTAGCATTGAGAGTTACCTTTTGTTTTGAATTAAAGATTCGACACCTTTATCAAAACGGGTAACTCTCTTCTAGTCAAGCTGAAGTGTCAGATTAGGTCGGAACTAATACAGATTATGTTTGTTTTTCATGCATACGCTTCAAATTCACATAGCTGTTCTTTTCGCATGGATGTGTAACCTTTGTGTGAAACAATAAGATGATCTACAACTGGAATATCTATTACTTTCCCTGCTGCTATTACCTTTTTGGTAAACCTAATGTCTGCTTCTGATGGTTGTAAATTTCCGCTTGGATGATTATGTGCGAGTATTATTCTGGTGGCTCCAAGCATTAATGCATTTTTAAATATTATTTTTGCATCGACCTCGCTTGATGTTTGTGTACCTGATGAAATTACCTTGAATCCAGTCACTTCATTTGAAACATTCAAAACAAGCATGATCATATGCTCTTGGTCGTCATCAAGTTGACGATACAGAGACCTCAATACTTCATGAACATCATCTGGGCTTTCTGCCTTCGGGTTCTCATCCTCCAAGGGATCAGCGATATAATCTTGTCCAAGCTTTAGCTGGACTGTCTTTAGTCGCTTTGTGTATATAGTATCTATATTGTTGTAGTTTTTCATATTCTGATTTTCTCAGAGTTTGATTAAATGTTTATAGCGCATAATAACATACTAGTTAACCGCTCAATACTATGGCAATAATTACGACAACTAAACTACAAAATGCAATTAATAATGAGGCTATTACGATTTTGTTTGAGGTTGTTGCTTGTGTTAATGCTCTTTCAGCAGCTCGACGTCTTTCTGCTGCTTTATCATTTCAAATGCCCATGGATCACCAGTGTGTCCATATGCATCAACTAGCTCATGGTCTGATAGTTCTGAAAACTCATTTTTATTTTCTTTTGTCATAAATTAGTAAGCCTTAACTAATGAGCTAAATTTAGAACTCTACAAAACATAACGCTTAAGCTCAGCCGACCACCGTAGTGGCGTGAGGCTTGTGGCATCTGCCATAAACACTCTACATGGACACTCTACACACTCTACATGCTCTACTGCTCTACATGGTGCTCTACATGGTGCTCTACATGGATGCTCTACATGGACACCCATTCTAAGAATCAACTATATTTTATGTAATATCAACAAGTTACAACATAATGCCGCGAAAATGTTAAAGTTATTTTAACATGGGTGTCCATGCAAGCTTCAGAAAATTCATGGATGTAAAAAAAGCACAGGTAAAAGGCAAAACCGGAAAAGCGGATTGGGCAATCAATCACATCCAGAAACTATATCGAATAGAAAAAGAAATTAAAGATAAATCGACAGATGAAAAGTACAAAATACGACAACAACAAAGCAAACCGCTACTGGCAGAGTTTAAAACCTGGTTAGATAAATCGACACTGCATGTGCCACCCGCATCCGGCATAGGTAAAGCCGTCGCTTACTGCATAAGGCAGTGGGCAAAGCTAGAAAGATACATTGAAATCGGCGAGCT
>Ga0316207_10002441_pt1 | contig 19087 bp, 10 predicted proteins | sample 6weekpyrite_MG_FD_204943 | JGI IMG/M metagenome (GOLD analysis project Ga0316207, IMG submission 204943) | Microbial mat bacterial communities from mineral coupon in-situ incubated in ocean water Damariscotta River, Maine, United States -... | ecosystem: Environmental > Aquatic > Marine >...
CTTAGAACATTGTTTAAACGATAAAAACGAATAACAGATTCAACACGTAAAATCTCTTTACCTGTTGCATCAAAAAATATAAGACTGGGTGCAAAAGTTAAATTTAAATCTTCTGCCCATTTTTTAGAGGTGGTGTGTTTCCCATTTGGTGTAATGACTTTTGTATTATCCATTGTGTTTAATTGCACAACATCTAGCTTGTTTAGCTTTTTGGTAACCTCCGGTTTACTGAGAGTGTCGCCATGCAAAATATCGCAGGCGTGGCATCGGGGGTGCTCAAAGAAAACGACTAACGGATTATGCGGTTTTTTTGTAGGGTCCTTTCTACGGTCAAGATTATAGGGTGGGGATAAAAAGCTATCGTGTTCATTAAGCTCTTCTGAACCAAAACTTAGAGCAGCTTCTGCCCGGTTTAAATATTTGCGAAAAGATTCACGATGGTAGTGGGCGTCTGCCACATATTCTAGTGCAGCCCTAAACTGATATTTTGGTCTATAACCGGGCAGTTTTAATGCCAGTTGGCCTTTTGCGTTATAAAAAAATAATGAGGGTGTGAAATTGGTGCGTTTGTTTGCTGCGAAAGTTTTCTCGCTCCAGGTTTTTCCATTAAAGTCGGTAACAGTTCGATCGCCGCGTACATTAATTGCGATGACATTAAAGTGCTCTTGAGTAAATTTAACTATTGCCGGGTCGCCCCAGTTTACTTCGAGTAGTGATTTGCAATAAGCGCAATCTTTTCGGCCAAAATAGAGGATCATGCCCTTTTTACCGTCTTTTATCGCTTCATCAAGGCTCTCCTTCAAATCCAGGAAGCTAAGGCTAAACCATTCGGGTAAATTAAGTTGTTCTTCAAGTGGGAAATCATTGAAAACAAGGGCGTCATTGTTTTCCTCATTTGCAGCACTGGTAGTGTAACTAATAAATAATAGAAGTATAAAAGTGATTAAAACACGCATAATTTTCAACGAATTGCTGGTATCCAGATAAAACTTAGTCACCCGTAAGGTCATTTTTTGCGAACATTTTTCACAAGTTGTTGTGACTATTTGCTTATAGTTTCTATTTTCCTCTACATTCTAACTTATTTTATGCGGTCTTTGCATATATTCATGACTCCGCATTTCCTGTAGTCGGCTAATCGTGCGTTTAAACTCAAAAGCAAGCTGTTTACCGGAGTATAGTTGTTCTGGTCTAGCTTCTGCACTGCAAAGCAAATTAACATTCCGATCGTAAAACTCATCGATCATATTGATAAATCGTTTGGCTTTATCATTTTGTCCATCGTTCATTTTAGGAATATTGTTGATAAATACCGTATGGAATTGCCTGGCAATTTCAATATAGTCAGCTGAGCCGCGTTTATCACCGCAAATTATTTGAAATTCCAGCCATATAATATCATTTGTATAGAGGATGGTTTCAATGATTCGATAATTGATGTGTACTTTATGGTCTCGCTGAGCAGGGCTGGTGATAAGCTCTAGAAAGCGCAACTCCAGTATGTTATCGCTATTCTCTGATATTAAGTGCCAGGTATCGGCCTTTTCTAACAGGCGTAATCGGTGATCAGCATTACCTTTTAATTTTATTATCTGATTATGTTGCTTTATTAGCTCAATAGCGGGTAAAAAACGATCTCTTTGCAGTCCGTTTTTATAGAGGCTGTCCGGTGCCTGGTTAGATGTAGCGACGAGTATCACGCCTTGTTCAAAAAGCGTTTCCAGTAGACCATATAACAACATGGCGTCTGTGATATCAGATACATGAAACTCATCAAGGCAGAGCAGCTGGTAACGCTGGGCAAACGCTTTTGCTATGAATTTAAGTGGTTTTTTTTGTGCACCAATCATACTTAGTTGATCGTGAATTGCCTGCATAAAGTGGTGAAAATGTAATCTGATTTTACGTTCACCAACCAGTGAGTAATTATCGAAGCTGTCAAAGAACATATCCATTAACCAGGTTTTACCACGTCCTACATCGCCCCAGATATAGCAACCTGACAGGGTAGGGCTAGACAGATTTAAAAAAGATTTGATTTTAAAAGATATGGTTTGTTTTTGGCGCAGCTGATCTATGAGTTTAAGCTGTAATTGTGCCAGGTGTTCTACCGCTTTCTGTTGTTCAGGGTCGCGTTGGTAGTTTTTTTGTTCTAATTGCTTATTGTATTCATCGAATATGGACATAAAGATAATTTATAGGGTTTATTTTATTTTAAAACAACAAGTTATAGAGTGTTTGTAATGTTATATATGATTAGTTTCACGGGCCTGGTTTTGCTTTTATTAAGTACATTTAAGCGCTGATTATGACTCATGCGAAAGATAAAATCAGAACAAAAATAATAAATTGTGAATTCCAGGAGTGAGCTTTGTGATCACACGGGTCATTTATAGTCATAACTTAACGCAGGCCACAGGTCAGGTCTTAGGTTGGTTAATCAAAAAGCTCTACAAGTCATTGAGAAACCAATAATTTTTTGCTAATATACTCACCGATTTCTGTGGCACCTAATCCCGTTCTATAAGGCCAAAATTAAACCTGATGACACGTTATATATTTATCACCGGTGGTGTAGTTTCTTCCTTGGGTAAAGGAATTGCTGCGGCCTCCCTTGGTGCTATTCTTGAGGCCCGCGGCCTTTCTGTAAAAATGCTCAAGCTTGACCCTTACATTAACGTTGACCCCGGAACGATGAGTCCATTTCAGCATGGTGAGGTTTATGTTACCGATGATGGTGCTGAGACCGATCTCGATCTAGGGCACTACGAAAGGTTTGTAAATTCCCGTACTTCACAGGCGAGTAATTTTACTTCGGGTCGTATCTACGAAACCGTTATACGAAAAGAACGCCGTGGGGAGTATCTGGGTGGAACCGTCCAGGTTATTCCTCATATCACAGATGAAATTAAACGCAGCGTGATTAAAGGGGCAGAAGGTGCTGATGTTGCCATGGTTGAGATTGGTGGCACAGTAGGTGATATTGAATCCCTGCCTTTCCTTGAAGCTATTCGTCAAATGGGTGTTGAGCTGGGGCATGACAGAGCCCTGTTTATGCATCTGACATTGGTGCCCTACATACGTTCAGCGGGTGAGGTCAAAACTAAACCGACTCAACACTCGGTAAAAGAATTACGTTCCATTGGTATTCAGCCAGATATCCTGCTCTGTCGTTCTGAAGAGTATCTTGCGGTTGAAGAACGTCGTAAAATTTCTCTGTTCACTAATGTAGAGGAAAAAGCGGTTATCTCGGCTAAAGATCTGGATCACATTTATAAAATTCCCCAATGGTTGCAAGAACAGGGGCTGGACAAAATCGTTGCAGATAAGCTGCACCTTGATTTGCCCGAGGCCGATCTTTCTGACTGGCAGGCGGTAGTCGATGCACTTGAAAACCCGGAATCTGAAGTGGTCATTGGTATGGCGGGTAAATATGTTGATCTTACCGAGTCATATAAATCCTTAAATGAATCTTTAACGCATGCGGGTATTCAAAATAAAGTAAAAGTAAATATTCGCTATATTGATTCAGAAGATTTTGAAGCGGGTGACATGAGTCAGCTTAAAGATCTGGATGCGATTTTAGTCCCTGGTGGTTTTGGTAAACGGGGGGTAGAAGGTAAAATTGCCGCGGTTAAATATGCTCGTGAAAATGGGGTGCCGTATCTGGGTATTTGCTTAGGTATGCAGGTTGCTGTAATTGAATATGCGCGCCATAAAGCCGGTATGGAAGATGCTCACAGTACTGAATTTAACAGTTCGACAACCCATCCAGTTATTGCGTTAATTACCGAATGGAAATCCGAGACCGGTGAAACTGAAAAACGGGATGAGCATTCAGATTTAGGTGGAACCATGCGTCTTGGGGCGCAGCCATGCATGTTGCAGGAAAACAGCAGAATTGCTGAAATTTATGCCTCAGATAAAATCTCTGAGCGTCATCGTCATCGTTATGAATTTAATAACACGTTTATGCAATCCCTTGAAGATAAAGGGCTTAAGTTTTCAGGTCGCTCGGTGGATGGCAATCTGGTTGAAGTAATCGAAATACCTGAGCACCCCTGGTTTGTTGCGTGTCAGTTCCATCCGGAGTTCACCTCTACGCCTCGTAAAGGCCATCCGCTGTTTACCGATTATATAAGAGCTGCCTGCGAGTATCGTGATAAAAGAGGTCAGTCGTAATGGATTTATGTGGATTCAAAGTTGGGCTCGACCAACCTTTCTTTCTGTTAGCAGGACCCTGTGTAATTGAATCGGAAGCAATGGCACTGAGTACTGCAACAGAATTGAAACAAATTACTGATAAACTGGGCATACCGTTTATTTATAAATCATCATTTGATAAGGCAAATCGTTCATCAATTGATAGTTTTCGTGGGTTAGGCATGGCCGAGGGTTTGCGTATTCTACAGAAAGTAAAAGATGAAGTGGGGGTACCGGTTATTACCGATGTACATGAAGACACTCCCATGAATGAAGTGGCTGATGTTGTAGATATTATTCAAACCCCTGCATTTTTATGTCGCCAGACAAATTTCATTTTGAAAGCTGCTGCTGCGGGTATCCCGGTTAATATTAAAAAGGGGCAATTTATGGCGCCCTGGGATATGAAAAATGTAGTAGACAAAGCCAGAACGACTGGTAATGAGCAGATTATGGTCTGTGATCGGGGGGTGTCTTTTGGTTATAACAACCTGGTTTCTGATATGCGTGCTCTGGCGGTTATGCGTGAAACCGAATGCCCGGTTGTATTTGATGCAACCCATTCCGTGCAATTACCCGGTGGACAGGGGGCAACCTCTGGTGGTCAACGTGAGCATGTGCCCGTACTGGCGCGTGCTGCAGTGGCCGCTGGTATTTCCGGCGTGTTTATGGAAACCCATCCAGACCCATCGAATGCGCTAAGTGATGGTCCGAATGCCTGGCCATTAGGTAAAATGGAGGCCTTATTGTCTCGCCTTAAAGGCATAGATGAGTTAGTTAAATCTTCACCATTTGAAGAAACACAGTTGTAGTAAGCTTTATTTTTAATGAGTTACGGCAAAGTCGCCTAACCCAATCTATTATAAAGAATGGTATGAACCCAGCTAGATTGACCCGGCGTAATCTAGTTCGAAAAAATTTAAACAAGAAGTTAACTAAGATAACAAACGTAAATACATGAAAGTATTGAGGAAAACATGTCAAAAATTAAGCAAATAATCGCTCGCGAAATTCTCGATTCAAGAGGCAACCCAACTCTGGAGGCAGATGTTATTCTAGAAAGTGGAGTGCGCGGACGAGCTGCAGTACCATCGGGTGCATCTACCGGTGCCCGTGAAGCAATTGAACTACGTGATGGTGATAAGAGTCGCTATATGGGTAAAGGGGTTACTAAAGCGGTGGCCAATGTAAACGGTGAGATTCAAAAAGCATTAATTGGTATTGACTGTCGTGAACAGCGTACGATTGATGACATCATGCTGAAATTAGATGGCACAGAAAACAAAGAGCGTTTGGGGGCCAATGCGCTTTTAGCGGCTTCACTGGCATCAGCTCATGCCGCAGCAAGCTTTGAAAAGAAAGATCTGTTTGATTATCTGGGCAAAGGTACTTTCAAGTTGCCTGTTCCAATGATGAATATTATCAATGGTGGTTCACATGCTGATAACAGTGTAGACCTGCAGGAATTTATGATTTTGCCAGTCGGTGCACCCACATTTAAGGAAGCGCTGCGCTATGGCACAGAAGTTTTTCATGCCCTGAAAAAAGTTTTGTCCGATCGTGGCATGATTACAACCGTAGGTGATGAAGGTGGTTTTGCGCCTAATCTGTCATCAAATGAAGAAGCTATTGAAGTTATTTTAGAAGCCATAGAAAAAGCGGGTTATGTAGCGGGTAAAGATATTTACCTGGGGCTTGATGTGGCGAGTTCTGAATTTTACGTAGATGGCAAATACGACCTGGCCTCAGAAAATCGTAAATTAACGGCTGAAGAAATGATTGACTTTCTTGCTGACTGGGTTGATAAATACCCTGTCATTACCATTGAAGATGGCCTGGATGAAGCTGACTGGGATGGTTGGGCGAAATTAACAGAGCGCTTGAATGACAAGGTTCAGTTAGTGGGTGATGACCTGTATGTTACCAATACCAAAATTTTTAAAGAAGGTATTGATAAGGGTATTGCTAACTCAATTTTAATTAAGTTTAACCAGATCGGCACATTAAGCGAAACGCTAGATGCGATTAATATGGCACATGATGCGGGTTACACGGCAGTCGTTTCTCATCGTTCAGGTGAGACTGAAGATAGTACTATTGCTGATTTATGTGTTGCGACCTGTACGGGTCAAATTAAAACCGGTTCATTATCTCGTTCTGATCGTGTTGCTAAATATAACCAGTTATTACGCATCGAAGAAACATTGGGTGATAAAGCGGTATATGCTGGAAAATCTGCATTTAAACACCTGGGTTAATTTTTTTGAAATGGCTACTGTCACTACTCATTGTTTTTTTACTGTTACTACAGTATAGGCTCTGGGTGGGTGATGGTAGTGTACCGGAAGTGTTGCATCTTAAAAAAGAAGTTGAAAAACAACAACAACTCAAAAAGCAATTAGAGGAGCGCAATGCTTCTTTGGCTGCCGAGGTAAAAGATTTAAAGCAGGGGCATGATGCAATTGAGGAGCGTGCCCGCAGTGAAATGGGTATGATTGGAAAAGATGAAGTTTTCTATCAAATTATTCATACTTCCGAATGATTCACTTTATAGCTAATTCCTAATGCAAAATAAACAATACTGGGCAATCATACCCGCAGCAGGTGTGGGCAAACGTATGCAGGCTAATCGGCCAAAGCAATATTTACCCCTGTACAATAAAATCGTTATTGAGCATACATTAGACAGATTGCTGTCGCTGAATGAAATAACTGGCGTTGTTTTATCAATTAGCGAAACGGATGAATACTGGCCCGAACTGAATTATGTGAGTAGTAAGCCACTGCTAATCGCCAAGGGGGGGGAAGAGCGTAGCGATTCTGTTTTAAATGCCCTGAAGCTACTTGATAAAAACGTTAATAATTCAGAATCAATATGGGTGCTGGTGCATGATGCGGCCAGACCCTGTGTGCGTCGCGAAGATATTCAGAATTTAATTAAATCAGCCAGCAGTAAAGATGATGGTGGCTTGCTTGCGTTGCCAGTAAAAGACACCATGAAGCGTTCTAAAAATATTAATGAAATTGAACAAACAGTAGCACGAGATGATTTATGGCACGCACTAACACCACAAATGTTTCGCTTAAATCTTTTAATGAATGCCCTTATAAAGGCTGAAGAAAATAAAATACAGATAACCGATGATGCCTCAGCTATGGAGTTAGCTGGTTTTTCACCCATGTTAGTTGAGGCTCATGAGGATAATATAAAAATTACTCGGGCATTTGATTTGCAGTTGGCTGAAATGTTTTTAAAAAATCAGAATGAAATCAATTAACAGGGGTTTCGTTCGGTCATGCAAAAAAAAAGACGCCCACAAGGAGCGTCCCTCAGAAATTATAAAGTAAACAGGCTTATTTGTTTGCTTTACGTTCCTGTGCTTCTTTAATAACTTCTTCTGAAACATTCTTCGGGCAAGGGTTGTAGTGTGAGAACTCCATAGAGAACTGACCACGACCTGAAGTCATTGTACGTAAGTCACCGATGTAGCCAAACATTTCGCTTAATGGGGCATCAGCTTTAATGCGTACACCAGTAGGGCCTGCTTCCTGGCCCTGGATCATTGCGCGACGACGGTTTAAGTCACCAATAACATCACCTACGTGATCTTCTGGTGTGAAAACGTCAACCTTCATGATTGGCTCAATGATTTGAGGTGCCGCTTTTGCAATTGATTGACGATATGCGCCTCTAGCTGCAATTTCGAAAGCAACAGCAGAGGAGTCAACCGCGTGGAAAGCACCATCCATTAGTGTGAATTTCACGTCTAATAGTGGGTATTCAGCCAGTACGCCTTTGTCCATCATGCTAGCAAAGCCTTTTTCAACTGCGGGCCAGAATTCGCGAGGTACGTTACCACCGGTAACTTTTGATTCAAACTCAAAGCCTGAGTTTGCTTCACCTGGCTCGATGATGTAATCGATCTTACCGAACTGACCCGAACCGCCTGACTGTTTCTTATGTGTGTAGCTGTCTTCAACTTGCTGCGTGATTGTTTCACGGTATGCAACCTGAGGCTTACCAACTGTAACGTCAACACCGTGAGTACGCTTAAGGATGTCAATCTTGATATCCAGGTGTAATTCACCCATACCACGTAAGATTGTTTCACCCGACTCTTCATCCGTATTTACATAGAATGAAGGATCTTCCTGAACCATCTTAGATAGTGCAAGACCCATCTTCTCAGAACCACCTTTATCATTAGGTGAGATCGCGATAGAAATAACGGGATCAGGGAATACCATAGGCTCAAGTGTTGCAGGGTTCTTCTCATCAGCCAGTGTGTGGCCGGTTTGAACATTCTTTAAACCAACGAATGCAACAATGTCACCCGCCTGACAGCTGCTGATTTCTTCAGCTTTATCAGCATGCATCATAACCATACGGCCGATACGTTCTTTCTTGCCAGTAAAGGTGTTAACTAATGTATCACCCTTATTAACTGTACCTGAGTAAATACGTACGAATGTTAATGCGCCAAAGCGGTCATCCATTATTTTGAATGCTAATGCACGAACGGGAAGAGCTGGATCAACAAGTGCGAATTTACCTGTTTCTTCGCCTTCTTCATTTACTTCTGGCTGAGGTGGAACATCAGTCGGGCAAGGGAGGTAATCAACAACTGCATTAAGCATAGGTTGAACGCCCTTGTTCTTGAATGCAGAACCAGTATAAGTAGGGAAGAAGTCTAATGCGATTGTACCCTTACGGATACAGCGCTTAAGGTCTTCTTCAGAAGGTTCTTCACCTTCCAGGTATTTCTCCATTAGGTCATCGTCTTGCTCAACAGCCGTTTCGATTAACATTTCACGGTATTCTTCTACCTTGTCAACCATGTCAGCTGGAACGTCTTCTAATGTGTAGTTTTCAGGTAAGCCTGAATCGTCCCATACCCATGCTTTACGAGTAATAAGGTCAACCACACCTTTAAGCTGGTCTTCAGCGCCAATCGGTAAAACCATGATTAATGGTGTTGCAGCAAGAACATTTTTGATTTGATCAACAACGCGGTAGAAGTCAGCACCGATACGGTCCATCTTATTGATGAAGATAACACGTGCAACAGCCGATTCGTTCGCGTAGCGCCAGTTAGTTTCGGACTGAGGCTCAACACCGCCAGATGCACAGAATACACCTACGCCGCCATCTAATACTTTAAGAGAACGGTAAACTTCGATTGTGAAGTCAACGTGTCCTGGTGTATCGATGATGTTGAACTGGTGATCATCCCAGAAACAGGTAGTCGCAGCTGACTGGATAGTAATACCTCGCTCAGCTTCCTGCTCCATAAAGTCAGTTGTCGATTCGCCATCATGTACTTCACCCGTCTTATGGATTTTACCAGTTAGCTTCAGAATACGCTCTGTAGTGGTGGTTTTACCCGCATCTACGTGGGCGAATATGCCGATATTTCTGTAACGAGATAGATCTGTCATGTTCTTACTCTTAAAAAGTTAATTTATATTGTTGTGGATTGATACAAATTGTTCAATCTAGTGTACTTGTAATTGCTTACTAATCAATGGTTTATATATTTTATCTAAAGTCAATTATGACTATATAACCATACTCCGTGCAAACAACACTTATCCTGTTTAAAACGAAGGCGCGGATTATACTAAAAAAGGGGGGTAAAACATAGGCGAATATTAGAGAAAGTTTAAACTATTCACAGGCTTAGTGTAGTGGGTTTTAGCAATGGGGCATAAGATCAATCCAAAACAGGTTCTTAGGTGATTTATCCAGCTTAAACGCTCCAGTCAATCGGGGTAACACCATTGTGCTGCAAAAACGTATTAATTTGTGAAAAGGGTCTACTACCAAAAAATCCCCGGTATGCAGATAAAGGTGAGGGGTGAGGTGAGCGAATGACAAGGTGGCGCGTCTCATCAATCACGGCACCTTTCTTTTGTGCATAGGCCCCCCATAGTACAAACACAATTGGTCGATCAAGTTCATTAATTACGGAAATTATTTTATCAGTAAAAATCTCCCAGCCCTTGCCCTGATGTGAGTTTGCTTTGCCGCTTTCAACGGTCAGAACACTGTTTAACAATAATATGCCCTGATTAGCCCAGTTTTGCAAATTGCCTTGTTTATTATTGATCCCTAAGTCCTCACTCAGTTCTTTATAAATATTGAGGAGTGATTTAGGTAGGGGTTGCACACCTGGCTGAACTGAAAAGCACAGCCCATGTGCGTGGCCTGGAGTGGGGTATGGATCCTGTCCCAGGATAACAGCCTTAAGCTGATAAAGGGGGGTGCTATCAAGTGCATTAAACCAGAGATTTTCAGGGGGAAAAATAAGTTTGCCGTTATTTTCTTCTTCGCATAAAAAGGACTTTAAGGATTGCATATAATCCTTTTCAAGTTCCTGGGTAAGTGAATCGCCCCAGCTTTTTTCAAATGATATCTTCATGGCAGAATATTAACCGAGAGAAAAAAAATAAAATACTGTTTTATGTGGGGTGAAATTTACTGTTCTAGTCAATTAATTGATATTTATGTTAATATTTTTGGTTTTAGTATATTTTTTAACGTTTAGATCAATTCTTATTATTGACATAAATATCAATTAATACTAATATAGTTTTATCTATTGATATAAAGGTTAATTTTATGAGTATAACAACTCAATTGCTCTCACAAATATTAGAGTTAGCCAAGAAAAAAGGGCTCAAGCAAAAAGAGTTAGCCGCCCGAGCGGGTCTTTCTGCCGAGTCGCTTTCCAGAGCCAAAAAAGCAGGGGATATGCATCTTTCCAGCCTGGAGAGCCTGGCTAAAATTGTGGGTCTTAAGTTATCTTTGAGTTCCGATGAGCCCTTGATGAATAAGATTAATAACGGCTCCCTGTTTAAATAGAGCCTATAAATGCAGCGTGATAAACAGGCCGTAGTCTGGACTCGTCAATCTGGCAAGCCGATGAAAATGGGCCGCTTGTATTTAACCGAGTCAGATTGTCGATTTACCTATGAGCTAGACTATCTATCGTCAAAGCAGCCCGGTCTTGGGCTTCTATATGCACCAGAAATAGTTCAGCAAAACACTATCATTCGCCCCAGAACCGAATTTTTTGATTTTCTTCCTCCGATACAGTCACTTGTGCCACCAAAAGGTGAGCATAATTTTCAGCGCAAGCTGGTGTTGTCTTATCTGGCTAAAAAAGGCATACAACCTGCGACGGGATTAGAAGCAGACTGGGAAATACTTAAAATTGCCGGGCATGGAGCAATTGGCCATCTAGATGTTTTTGAAAATGATGATAAAGCACTACAATGGTATGCGGCACCCCCTGTGGCTGAATTATTTCAGATTTCTGAGGATCTGGGGTTTTCATTAAAAGAAACGCTCAGCTGGTTAGACCAGGATGCCAGTGAATTAATAAATATTATTGGTCCAACCCCCAGTGTTGGCGGTGCCATCCCTAAAATATTACTTAGCATTCCAGAAACCGGCTGGGATAATCGCATTGGTTTGCCCAGTCGTGGTCTGGCACCAAAAATGACCGACGTAGTGGTGAAATTCGAACAAAATACCGCCTATCCAGGTATTAATGAGCTGGAAGCATTGGCACTGGATGTGCACAAAGCAGCGGGATTTGAAGTGCCCCGATTCTGGATATCGGATATGCGTGGCATTCCCGTGCTCGCTGTGGAGCGCTTTGATCGTAATGAGGCGAATAACCCCGTATTCACGGAAACCCTGTATTCAATTTTAGCCACGGGGGATGCTGAGATTACGCATCACTATAGCTATAGCTATGATGCAATTGGTAGCGCCATTGATAGAAGCCCTATTGATATAATTAGTCAGCGTAAAGAAGGAAAAAATCATTTAATAAAACGACTGATTTTATCTTTGTTAACGGGCAATGGTGATTTACATTTAGAAAACCTTTCAGTAATGCTGAGCAGTGGTGAAGCTAAATTTACACCTGTTTACGATCCGACACCGATGCGTGCCTATGCTCTTCATAATATGTTATCGGTTATGCCGTTTGGTGACTACGGAGAATTACCTGGTAATAGAGATGAGCCCGTAGGTTTGGTTGAAGCGATACAGCGTCTTGCAAAACATTTAGGTATTACACCGAGCGAATTAGAAGAAATTGTCCAGTCCAGTTTGCAGACTACGGAAAACTTTATAGATAAAGTGACTGAACTGGCAACATTGCCAGAATTGAATAAAAATAATCTTATAAACATTGTAAGCAAGCTCAGAAAGCAAATGGAAAAATTAACCCCGTCTACGTGAGGGCTTTAAAATGCAAAAATCGCCAACACATGTCTTTTTAATAAGCGACCGAACGGTCGTAAATTTGTGACAGGAATCAATCGCTTAGAATAGGCAATTTGCGCTACTTGCTGTACACTTATTAACTATTTTTTACCAGATTCCACTTTAAATGTCATAGGACGATGTTAGTGAATGCCGCTACTAATTCTATTAAATACAATGGCTTATATCTGGTTTTTACTATATCAATGGTTTGAATAGTAAGTTTAAATGCTTTCAAGGGGTAGGTTTAAATGAGTAGCTTAACTAGGGCTTTCTGTAATAATAAAAAACTTAATCAAGCTTTAAAAAATACCAGGGAACTGGTATCAGCTACAAGCCAGATAATGGCATACTCTCTGGTTTTTTCACATTTAACCTTTATCCCCTATGTGCATGCAGGCCCGGCTGGTGGCAATGTGGTTGGTGGCTCCGGCACAATTAATCACTCGGGTTTAACAACCAATATCAACCAGTTAACACCTGCAATGGCAATTGACTGGAATAGTTACAATGTTAATGCTAATGAAATTGTTAACTACATACAACCTGACGCATCTTCCATCTCCCTTAATCGAATTCTCGGTAATAGCGCATCACAAATTCATGGGCAAATTAATGCCAATGGCCAGGTTGTGCTGGTTAACACTAATGGTATTTTCTTTAGTCCAACGGCTTCGGTTAATGTGGGTGGATTACTTGCTTCTGGTTTAAATATTGACCCCGTTGACTTCATGAATGGTGAATATGTATTTAGCTCAATTGACGCTGATAATGGGGCGATCATTAATAGCGGTATTCTTAACGCATCATTAGGTGGCTCAATAAGTTTATTGGGTAAGCAGGTTACCAATAATGGCTTAATCAGTGCTAATTTAGGCGCGGTTAATTTAGCCGCGGGTAAAGAAGCAGTTTTAACCTTTGATAACCAGGGACTGATGGGCATTAAAATCAGCCGTGAAATTCTACAGGATGAGTTGGGAGTTGACCCGGCGGTTTTAAATAATGGTGAAATTACGGCCGAGGGTGGGCGAGTTTTACTCACCGCCAGTCAGTCACAGGATATTTTTTCACAGGCGGTTAATAGCAATGGCATAGAACAGGCCACCAGTGTTGTGGTTAATGCTGATGGAAGTTTTACCCTGGGTTCGGGTGCTGACGTTGTAAACACCGGTGCGGTTGATGTTTCAACAACCGATAATAATGCGGGCAAGGTTGTTATGCTGGGAGAAAATGTAACCAGCAGTGGCGTGGTGAAAGCAGATTCAATAAATGCGAATGGCGGTGAAGTTGAACTACATGCAACGGGTACTACCTTACTAACTGAAAACAGCACAACTACAGCGCGATCTGAAAATAATGGTGAAGGCGGGCAGGTTAAAGTGCTTGGGGATAGAGTGGGTTTGTTTGATCAATCCACAGTTGATGTATCGGGTGAAAATGGTGGCGGGCAGGCTTTAATTGGTGGTGATTTTCAGGGTAAGAATCAAGCTATAAAAAATGCTTCGTTTAGTTATATTAGCGACAACGTACAGATAAAAGCCAATGCTGGTAACTTAGGCAATGGTGGAAAGGTGATAGTTTGGGCAGATAATACAACACGCTACTATGGAGATATTCAGGCAAAGGGCGGTAGTCAGGAAGGTAATGGTGGTTTTGCTGAAGTTTCAGGGAAAGGGGCACTAGACTTTAATGGTTTTGCCGATTTGTCTTCAACAATGGGTGAAGCGGGTATGTTGCTACTTGATCCATTGAATATAACTATTCAAGATGGAGGAAATGATAACGTTGGAGATAATAATGCATTTGATGAAAACCCTGACGATAACAAGGTATTTGATGCCACCCAAATCCAGGATATTATAAATGGGGGTACAGATCTGACGTTACAAGCGAACCAGGATATTTGGGTTAATGAGGCAATAACCACAACAGGTAGTAATAACTTAACACTAGAAGCTGGTGATGATATTCAAATTGATGAAAATATAACACTTGGCAGTGGTGACATAGGTATTATATCAAGTGATGGAAATTGTGACCCATGTGATCAGGGAGGTGTAGCTCCTGATGAAGCTACAATAAGTGGACGAAATATTTTTTTAAATGCAAATTTAGTGACGACTGGCGGCAGCATAACTCTAAATGGTGACAATATTGGGGTAATAGGCACGGGTGCGAGTGCAACACGCGAACTAAACTCTGGTGGTGGTGGTATTGATATCACAGGTAGAGTGCTTGGAACCAGTGCCGCTGATTCAAATTCACTAACACTCACTGCAGGTGCAGGTACGATTACTTTTAATGGTGATATTGGTAACGACTTAAGTGACAATATCAGTGGTTTAAAGATTGTTAGTGCAAATATAGTTAACCTGGAAAGAGTAAGAACCGGTTCAGGCTTAGCAGATTCTTTTGGCATTGATATAAAAGCCACAACTATCAATTTAAACAATTTACTAGATACATCTCTAGATGCTACCCCTGGAAAAATAAAATTAGATGGAGCTGTATTTTTAGAAAACAATATTGCAGTTACTACTGGCAACGGTTCAACGTTTAATATTACTGGTGCGCTTAATTCATTAACAGGAAACACCAGCGGTTTAACAATTACTGCAGGCAATGGTAGTGTTGATTTTGATAGTGAAATTGGAAATGGTACTGATCAACGATTAGGCCTGTTTAGAATAATTTCTTCTGGTGCCATTACCCTGGGGACATCAGCAGGGGTTGGTGGTCTTGAAGCTGACTCAGTTAATATAGAACAATCAACTAGCTTTGAGAATTATGGTTTTAATATAGATACCTTTGGTGTAGGTAATTCAGCGGGAGGCACGGTTGGTATAACCTCAGCAACAAAACTGAATGTAGGCGATATTAACAGTATTGGTGGTACAGTCTCCGGAAATAACAATGGTGTTGCAGGTGGTGCAGTAAATTTAACGGCAGCTGAAATAGCGGTAAAAAATATAGTTACTACAGGAGGCGATGCATCAGGTAATAATCGTAGTGGTGGTGCCGGAGGCCTAATTACTCTTAACGCAATTAAAAACGCGGGTTTTCAATCAATCACTATCAACAATGATTTAAGTTCTTTAGGTGGTTTTGATACTAATAATTCAGGCAGCACGACAACCAGAAACACAAGTCCCAGTGTAATAGTAGGTCTAAGTAATGCGGGTGGGTCCCCTGGCGGAGTTGTTAATCTTAGGAATACGACAAATGCTTTTACATCTGATGTTGTGATAACGGGAAGTTCTGGAACTGATACCTTAAGTGCGGCAAATAAAACCAATACCTGGAATATTACAGGTAATGCTTCTGGAAATAATTCTCAGGGAGACCTGAATTCTAATATTTCATTTGTAGATTTTGAAAATTTAACTGGAGGTACAGAACTAGATACTTTTAGTTTCACTTATACAGATGCAACCGAGTTTGGAGCTATAGATGGTTTAATTGATGGTGGCACAAGCGGTGGTGCTTTTTTCGATAGTATTAATTTATATACTGCTGGTGGTGCAACGGTTAATACAAGTGTTCAATTTGGAGCAGCTTCAGGTGCGGCTGGTAATGGTGTAAGTTCAGGTTTCTTAGAAATTAATGATATAGAAACTATAACTGCAAATGCTAATAATACGAATAACTTAACCGGTCCCGATAGTTCGATTAACTGGTTTATTAATGGTGCGGGTTCAGGTTCTGTCGGTGGTAATGTTTTAACCCCTAGCCCAGCTGAAGGTGAAACAATATTTAGAGGTTTTAATACACTTACAGGTGGAAATTTAGCGGACACATTTAATATAGTTTCAAATGATTTATTAACGGATCTGATGATTGTTAATGGAGGAGCAAGCGCTACTAATACTGCAGTTGATAATGATATTTTAATTAGTGTAAATGTTGATTCTGACTGGGTGTTTACTGATATAACCAATGGGACATTAAAAGATAATGATGCGGATAATGGTACAAATTTAAATATAGAATTTAACGGGGTAGAAGTACTTACTGCGGGTACTGGAACTGATTCACTAACGGGGTTTAGTAATGATAATACTTGGACTATATCTGATAATGGTAATAGTGAAACGGGTTCAGGTACGTTTAAAGATACCAGTGATGCTGGAGCGGCAGTTGTAACTACCTTTAGTAATATGGAAAACCTGATAGGTGGTGGTTTGGTTGATATATTTAATATTCAGGGTACAGCTAATATTACAGGAAATATTAATGGCGGTGCTGACGCAGATACATTTAATATTTTAGCAGCAAATGTAACGCTCACACTAGATGGTGGTGATGCTGTATCTAACGACACTCTATTGGCTTTCAATGTAGAAAATACCTGGACTATAGATGGTAGTGCTACACAATTGTTAGTTGCTACAGCTGGTGGCACGGTCACTTTTAATCAAATAGAAAACCTTACCGGTGGCAACCTGAAAGATACTTTTAATTTTAGTGGTGCAGGTGCAGCAAGTATTGTTAATGGTGGTGGTGGCACTACAAATACAATCAAAGGAAAGGATGTGAATAATGCCTGGCAATTAATTGCCGCTAATGAAGGCAATGTTGCTGATATTACTATCCCAGCAAGCCCAGTCACTTATATTTCTTCATTTATCGATATACAAACATTAACTGGTGGCACAGGTGCAGATACTTTAACCGGAAGAAATGCCAATAGCACCTGGACAATTGATAATCCGAATGCAGGTTTTGTTGCCGAATCAATAATATCTCCAACTGATACTGTTACTTTTACTAGTATTGAAAATCTTATAGGAAATGATACCGCAAATGATAGTTTTGTGTTTTCTATTTCAGGTGCACTTGCCGGTACTATAGAGGGTGGTACGGGAGGAGCAGACTCTATAACTTTAGATATTGTAGATGGTGCACTAAATACTTGGGTAATTACCGGCCCAGATAGTGGGCGTTTAGTAGGTGTAATTTATACAGATGATGCAACTGGCTTATTAAATGGATTTACAGGTATAGAAGGCGTTAAGGGAAGTGATGATGATGATAAATTTGTTATTGAAAATGCTAATTATATGACAAATATAAATGGCGGTAATACTGATAATGTTCTCACCGACCCGAATGATGAAGTTGATTTTAGTGGTTTAGGTGGCGCTTCAATTTCAGTTCAACTCGGCCCATTAGGCTTTTCAAATATAGAAGTTTTAGGTGGTAATGATACTGACAGCACACTAATTGGTGATAACACACTTGCAAATAATACCTGGGAAATTACAGGCCCTAACTCAGGTACAGTTAATGGCACGATAAAATTTACCGGTTTTAATACTCTAATTGGAAGTGCAAATGCAGATGATAGTTTTGAGTTTTCTCTTTTGGGAGCGCTTTCTGGCACTATAGAGGGTGGAGCAGGAGGTGCTGACTCTATAACTTATAATATTGTTGATGGCGCACTAAACACTTGGGCAATTACGGGGCCAGAAAGTGGGAGACTAGTAGGCGTTATAAATACAAGTGATATTACTGATTTATTAGATGGATTTACAGGTATAGAAGGCGTTAAGGGAAGTGACGACGATGATAGATTTGTTATTGAAAATTCAAATTATATGACAAATATAAATGGCGGTAATGATGATAATGTTCTCACTGATCCGAATGATGAAGTTGATTTTAGTGGTTTAGGTGCTGGCCCTCTTTCAATTCAACTCGGCCCTTCAAGTTTTTCAAATATAGACATTCTAGGTGGAAATGGCGTTTCTAGTACGTTAATTGGTGATGATTCGCTTAGTGATAATGTCTGGAATATTACGGATACAAACTCAGGTACAGTAAATGGCACGTTGAGTTTTACAGGGTTTAATAATTTACAGGGCGGCGATTCCTCTAACGATACATTTAATTTTATTGATAACGCGGGTGTTCAAGGAAATATTACCGGATTAATTGATGGGGGCTCAGGAGCCGGTACAGATATATTGAATATTTTTACACCAACGAATTTACTCTTTGATGGAATTGGAGCTGCGGTAACCGTTCAACTTGAAGGTGTATTGAATGATAATTTGAATGGATTTATTGATGTTATCAATCTGACAGATATTGAAGCGAATATAGGCTTTACAAATATACTTCGTGGTGGGGAAACTTTAAATACCTGGACAATTGATGGTACACAAAGTGGTTCTGTTATTACGAGTACAACAACAGGCTTTACGAATTTTGATTCACTGATTGGTGGCGATGCTGCTGTTGATACTTTCAGAATTGATGATCTTGGTGTTATTGCTAATATTGAAGGTGGTGTAACAAGTGGTGTAATTGATGAAATCATTAATCAACGTACTGCAGCTACAACTTGGGGTATCAGTGCTGATAGTGAAGGTAGTGTTACGGGTATAACCAAGTTTATTGGTATTGAAAAATTAAGCGGTGCCGATGATGTCGTTGACACCTTCAATGTCGGAGAAAATGCTGTAATAAGTGACAGTATAAACGGTGGTACCGGCGGTGTTGATGAAATAGTCAGTCAAAGAACCTCAGCAACAAACTGGACCATTAATGCAGATAGTCGTGGAAATGTTAATGGCATAACGCTGTTTACCGGCTTTGAAA
>Ga0316207_10002442_pt1 | contig 19083 bp, 11 predicted proteins | sample 6weekpyrite_MG_FD_204943 | JGI IMG/M metagenome (GOLD analysis project Ga0316207, IMG submission 204943) | Microbial mat bacterial communities from mineral coupon in-situ incubated in ocean water Damariscotta River, Maine, United States -... | ecosystem: Environmental > Aquatic > Marine >...
TATATTACTACTTGTGAGTATTGATGCTCGTATTATTTCAATTCTAGTAGGGTATATGGTTATATGGATTTTCGGTGTATGGGATGATAAATGCGATATTAATTACAAAATAAAGTTTATTGGGCAATTATTAGCGGTTGTAATTGTTGTTTATTTTGGTGATGTCGTAATAACTAATTTTCCTTTTGTAGATGAAGAGATTCCATCATATCTTGCTATTCCATTTACAATATTTGCATTAGTTGGAATTACCAATGCTATCAATCTTACAGATGGTCTCGATGGTTTGGCGGGAGGAACATCACTTATTACCATTAGTATGATTGCATTATTGGCTTATGATGCAGGTAGTGAATCTATTGTTTTGATATCAATGGCAGTTGCAGGATCAATTCTAGGTTTTTTACGACATAATACATATCCGGCTCGTTTATTCATGGGCGACACGGGAAGTCAGTTTCTGGGCTTTAGCCTGGGTGTATTAGTTATATATTTATCGCAACTAGCAAACTCAGCAATGAGTCCTTTGATTCCTCTTATTATTCTTGGGTTGCCAGTTTTAGATACAGTGGCTGTAATTGTGCAACGCTTGTACGAAAACAGGTCGCCGTTTTCAGCAGATAAGAATCATATTCATCATAAGTTGCTGGAAGTAGGTTTTGATCAGTATGAAGCCGTTTTTATTATATATCTTATTCAAACAAGCTTAATTACTATCGCATATTTTATGTTGTATGAATCAGATATGATGTTGCTTGCTATATATTCAATTTTTAGTGTTTTAGTACTAGGTGTTTTTCACTTTACTCATGCATCTGGAAATGAAACCAACAAAGTGGGTAAGAAGTACTCTGCACTAAGTAATATTATAAATAAGATGTACAGTTATGGTGTCGTTACATTATTACCTGCCAGAATGCTAAAAATAATTGTACCCACTTTATTACTGATGTCAGTCATATTTGCCAGAGATATAGAAAATGACATCGTCATACTGTCTGCCGTACTGCTTGTATTCATTACAATATCTTTAAGTCTTAATTTTAGATACTCGGTTGTTACCGAAAAAGCAGTAATATATATCGTCTCTGCTATGGCTATTTACCTTATGCCTTCGAGTGCGATTGATGGCGATATTTATTATATAGTAAATATCTTATTTATATGTCTTGTTATATTTTTTACACTAAGAGTAAGGTTTTCATCTGAACGATCTTTTGAAGTTACACCCTTAGATTATTTAGTGATAATTTTGGTCATTAGTGTGCCTAATCTCCCAGAAGTGCAATTAGAAGATAGTAGAATCGGAGAAATGGCTATAAAGTTAGTGATACTTTTATACGCTGTAGAATCAGTTATGGGCAGCAATGAAAAAAGCGTTAGTTATTTAAGGGTTAGTGCTGTAGGTGCGCTTGCTTTTGTTTTGTCTGGAGTATTCAACTACTAAAAACTAACTGATTAATAAGCTATGAATATCATCTATTTATTGAGTGATTAATATACGAATATACTTAATTGGTAGCACAATTTTAAAATTTGAGTTGTGATCAAATGATACAGGTTTATATGATACTGGATTAAATGATACTGGATTAAATGATACAGGGGAAATAAATGAATAATATAATATCCAAAATATCAACAGTTGGTACATTGCTTATATTGCTTGTAGCACTGTCTTCATGTGGTGGTGCTGAAGAAAGAAAAATAAAGTACCTGGATAGAGGTATTTCTTACCTGGATGATAAAAATTACGATAAAGCAAAGATTGAATTTAAAAATGTAATGCAGATTGACCCTAAATTTGCAAAAGCATATTACTACATGGCTCAATTAAATGAGCGAACAAACGATATTGCAAAAGCGTTAGGTAATTATAAACAGGCTATTGATCTAGATCCCTCTTATACACAGGCTAAAATAAAACTCTCTCGAATATATGTGCTTGCAGGTACAGATGAGTTTATAAAAAAAGCAGAACACTTAATAAGTGAAGTTAAACAAACAGCTGATTACTCTATAGAAGCTGATCTGGTATCAGCAACAATAAAATATAAGGCGGGTAATAAAGCGCAGGCAATAAGAGACCTTAAGGATATTGTAGATAAAGACCCGGAACAGGTTGAGGCTATTAGCTTGCTTGCAACTATTTATCTTGCTGAGGGCCATGAGGATAAGGTAAAAAGTATCTTAGTTAAGGGAAGTAAAGACAACCCTGAAAATATAGCCCTGAAGGTAAGTCTTGCAAAGTTATTGTCTAAAAATAGCGAGTTTAGTGAAGCTGAGCGTTATCTACTTCAGGCTGTTGAAATAGAACCAGAAGGCTTCGCTTTACAGGTTGCTCTTTCGTCATTATATTCAGTAAGCGGTCAGCTGGATAAAGCAGAAGATGTACTAAGAAAATTAGTTAAACAGGACCCTGATGATGCCAGGAGGTATTTGTTGCTGGTTAATATGCTGTCGTCAAAAATCAGTGTAAAAGCGGCTGAAGATGAGCTAAATAAATCTATTAGAATTAAGCCTGATTTATACGAATTAAAATTCTCAAAAGTTAAATTTCTTGAAAAAATATTAAAGCGTGAAGAGGCAAAGCAACTTCTTGCAGCGATTATTGAAGACAGGAACTATGATGTTGAAGCAGTTAAGGCCAGGACAGAGCTTGCTAGATTGCTCCTTGATGAGGCTAATCAGGTTGAAGCTAAAAAACACGTAGATGCAGTTTTAAAAGAGCATCCTACGAATAATGAGGCGTTATTAATAAATAGTAAAATATCTTTAGCCAATATTGATGCAGTATCTGCCATCAATGATTTGCGTATTATAATAAAAAACCAGCCTAAAAATACTGAGGCTACATTACTTCTTGCTAACGCATACGTTATTAACGATCAGCATAGCCTGGCGGAGCAAGAGTTGCAGAAATCGATAGAAATTAATCCAGTCAATGATATGGCTCATGCTAATTATTCCAGGTTCTTGATGAGCCAGGGTAGAAAAGAAGATGCTATTAATGTTGTTGATAAGGCGCTTACATACTTTAAAGGCAGTTATGATCTAATGGATATTAAGTTGAAGTTAATAGCTTCTGAGGGTGACAGCGATAAAATATTATCATTACTCGATATGATGGAACAGGCAAGTCCTACTAACTCTGAAGTTAATATTAACAAAGGAAAATACTATCTGTCACAGAAGGATATTGACAATGCCCTGGTCAATTTTGAAAAGGCATATACAAATGCTGTTCAAAAATATAAGCCTTTAGAATTAATTATTAAAACATATTTATACAATAAAAATCCAGAGATGGCCTTAAAACGTTTACAGAGCATACTTGATGTTGAGCCAGATAATGCGATTGCTACGCATTTAAAAGGCCAGGTCTATCTTGTGGAGGGGGATACTAACGAGGCACGTAATATGTTTGCTATTGCTTCTAAAAATATGCCAGGCTGGTTTCCACCTTATACAAGTCTAGCAGGCTTATATGTTAAAGAAGGTAATATCGATAAAGCTATTGCAGTGTATTCTGAAGCAATTGATAAACTCTCAAATAAGATTCCAGCATATTTACAGATTGCCTCCTTACATGAAAAGAAAAAAGACTATAACTCAGCATTAAACGTTTATAAGTCTATTCTGGAAACCAACTCTAAAAATAAACTAGCGGCTAATAATTACGCAGCACTTTTGCTTGATCACGGTAACAAAGAGGATATGACAGAGGCATTAAAGATATCCAGGTCATTTGAGAAAATTAACCAACCAGCACTACAGGATACGCTGGGTTGGGCTTATGCAAAAACAGGTGATAATAACAAAGCGATTGAAGTATTAAAGCCGCTTGTTGATAAGTCACCTAAGATTGCCGTGTTCAGGTATCACCTAGGCTATTCGTTATATCAGCTTGGTGAGAAAGATGCAGCTAAATCTCACCTTGAACTAGCAGTATCTAGTGATCAGGACTTTGTAGGTAAAGACCAGGCTGAGGAATTGCTTAAAAATATTTAGTGCTGTTTATTAATTGATAAAAGATCGTCGGCAGGCTTTCTCGGTGTTGACTGGAGTGCAGCTAGTTGTGCTTATATATAATATATTAGATGATGATTGTTGCTTATGATCTCTAACTCATCTTACATAGAGATTTCAAGTTTTAGTGTAGCAACGAGTCTTTTTTTAATACTCGGTTTAATCATGCTGACTGGAAAGCGTGATAACCTTCCTAAGACTATGCTAGCACTAGCCGCTTTAGCTAGTGCTGTATGGTCAGCTTCTGTAACTATACAGGCTATATATGGAGGCTTGCATAGTACTACCTTATTACTGGAACTTTTCAGATCTCTCTCCTGGTTTACATTTCTTCTAGTCATGTTGCGTACGGCTTATATATCTAGTCAACAGATCAATAAAAACTTCAAGATTGTTTTTGTTGGGGTTAGTGTATTTATCGTTGGCTTAATGTTTCTTGCAATATATCGAATATCAGGCGGTTCGCTCTTTGGTATGATTGCGGGTAATGATGTATTAATTGGTCATCTGCTTATTTCACTTGGTGGTATTGTTATTATTGAGCAGCTGTATCAAAACACATCTGTCGAGCATAGGTCTGCACTTAAATATTTATGGATAGCTATTGGTGCTATGTTCACCTATGATTTTTATATGTATTCTGATGCATTCCTGTTTCAAAGGATCGATAAGGAACTTTGGGACGCACGGGGGTTTATACATGCTATGGTCGTGCCTTTAATAGGCGTTGCGATTAAACGTGATATGCGCTGGTCGCTCGCAGATAATACCATAGATATATTTATTTCCAGGCGTATTGTGTTTCACACAACAACATTGTTGGCAGCGGGTATATACCTTATCTTTATTGGATTTGGTGGATATTACGTTAGAGATATGGGTGGTGATTGGGGGGTTGTTGCTCAAGCGACATTTATTTTTGCTGCAGTACTAATTCTAACCGTGTTATTGTTTTCAGGAAAGATACGTTCTCGCTTAAAAGTGTCTATAGACAAGCATTTTTTTCACTATAAATATGACTATCGCGAAGAATGGCTGAGAATAATACGTACATTATCATCCAGTGATGGTGAAAAACGTCTGCATGAAAGAGCCATTAAGTCACTCGCTCAAATAATTGATAGTCCTGGTGGAGTGCTGTTTATTGAGAACGATAAAGGCTACTTTGAATTTGACGAGCGTTGGAATTATGAACAGTTGCCAGTTAAAGAACCTGTAGAATCATCGTTCATAAAGTTTCTATCGGGACAACAGTTTGTTATTTGTTTAGATGAATACTATGCTGACCCTGATATGTATACCAGGCTTGCTCCTCTCGAAATACCAGACTGGCTATCGTCAAACAAAAATGCCTGGTTAGTAGTGCCCTTAATAACACAGGATCATATGATGGGTTTTATTGTCCTTTTGAGATCGCCTGCCCATCAGCGCTATTTTAACTGGGAAGATAGCGACTTATTAAAAACTGCTGGTAAGCAGGCCGCTAGTCATTTATCACAATATTACACTGCTCAGGCACTCGTTAACGCTAAGCGATTTGAAGAAGTCAATCAATTGTCTGCGTTTATTGTGCACGACATTAAGAATATGGTGGGGCAGCTTTCTATGGTCGTCAGTAACGCATCAAAGCACAAAAATAACCCTATGTTTATTGATGATGCAATTGTTACAGTTGAAAACTCAGTCAGTAAAATGAATAAATTATTAAAACGCTTACGTGGTGGAGGTGATTCTGACAAGCACGACTCTATAGACCTATGTGAATTGCTTAATGAAAGCATTAAGAGCTGTATGAGTACTGGAGTTTTGCCTGTTCCAGTCTTGAAATGTAAGAATGACAATGTATGTATCCTGGCCGATAAAGATCGAATGCTAGTTAATATGGCACATATAATTCAAAACTCACAGGATGCAACTAGTGATGAAGGTTCTATTACCGTCACATTAAGCATACGGGATCAATGTGCTGTTATAGAAATTACGGACACAGGTGAAGGTATGTCTGAAAACTTTATTCGAAACCAGCTTTTTCAACCATTTGAATCGACAAAAGGTACCATGGGTATTGGCGTATTTCAGGTTAGAGAGTATGTTTATAAATTAGGTGGTCAAATGGATGTAGAGAGCGAGGTTGATAGAGGTACTACTTTCAGGTTGATTATCCCTATAGAAGAAAATCAAGCTAATGATGGCGTTGTGATTAATCTTTCTGAACATGATAAATTTACAGTTGATATGTAGCCGTATATTAAAACTACATAATATATCTTTCTATTTCACTTATTGCTTATTGTGATATAACCTGAATTATTACAAGGCTTTACTTGAGGTTTAACTCACTTAAATTATGACTAATATTATAATAAGTTTAATTATCTTCTTAAGATTCTATTTTATTTAGATGATTTTTAAATTTAATTGTACAAAATTAAATACCTTGAACTAGTGCAAAAATATAGTAATTTATTAAGGTATATCAGTCTTGCTTAGTCATATAAAGTCGTGCAAAATTATGTGAACGACTATACTAAATGATGATATTTCAAATGGAAAACAACAAAAAAATACTAATTGTTGAAGATGACCCTGGTCTACAAAAACAGATGAAATGGAGCTTCGAAGGGTTTGAAATATTTATTGCAGGTAATCGAGAAGACGCATTAAAAATAGTCACAAAAGAGAAACCTTCTGTCGCTACAGTTGATCTTGGTTTGCCACCTGACCCAGAGGGCTCAACTGAAGGTCTAGCCACAGTAGAACAAATTCTGTTAATCAATCCAAATATAAAGATCATTGTCGTCAGTGGTAATGATGAGCGCATAAATGCAGTTCAGGCAGTTGCGCGTGGTGCATACGACTTTTACCAGAAACCTATTGATTCAACCCTTTTAAATCAGATTGTTACCAGAGCCTACCATGTCTATGAGCTCGAAGAGGATAATCGCCGTTTGACTCTTGAACAGTTTGAAATGCCCATGGAGGGTATGATAACAAATAGCCCTAGTATGCAATCGGTCTGTCAGCGAGTTGAAAAGGTAGCGCCTTCTGATGCGACTGTATTACTGCTTGGAGATAGTGGTACAGGTAAAGAAGTCTGTGCGAGAGCTCTGCACGGTATGAACCCTGCTATTAATGGGCGGTTTGTCGCAATAAATTGTGCGGCTATACCTGAAAATTTACTTGAAAGTGAACTTTTTGGCTATGAAAAGGGGGCCTTCACCGGTGCGACAAAATCAACGCCGGGTAAAATAGAGTATGCAGAGGGAGGCACGCTTTTTTTAGACGAGATGGGTGAGCTACCTCTATCTCTTCAGGCAAAACTTCTAAGGTTTTTACAGGAGCGTGTAGTAGAGCGCATAGGCGGGCGAGATGAAATTCCTGTTAATGTTCGTATTATATGTGCCACACATCAGAATCTTGAGGAAAAAATTAAAAATGGTGAATTCAGGGAGGATTTGTACTACAGGATTAATGAAATACCAATTACAATCCCACCGCTAAGGGACAGGGACGGAGACGCTCTATTGCTGGCTCGGACCTTCTTTGACCAGATTAATAAACAACAGGGTAAAAAGCTTAAGGGTTTTTCAAATGATGCATTATCTGCCATTGAGGCTCATGAATGGCCAGGTAATGTTCGCGAATTAAAAAACAGGATCAAACGGGCCGTTATTATGGCTGATGGAAAGCATATTACGGCTGCGGATCTTGAATTAAATTCACTACAGGAATCTGATAGAACTAATTCATTTGATTTAAGAGAAGTAAGGGAGGTTGCGGAGCGCGCGGTTATTTCTAAAGCCCTGACACATACTAATGGCAAGGTTTCACCCGCAGCTGAGCTGCTAGGCGTTAGTCGTCCTACATTGTATGACCTGATGCAAAAGTTGAATATTCAAATTTAATATTTGGCTTCTCAGAATCGTTAATTGCTTCTTTGCTTTTATTATATCTGCTTGGGAAACGTCAATTTCTACATTTATTACACTTAAACTGTCAAGATAAAAGAAAACGCAAATGAACGCTAATACACGAAAATGAAAAGCTTTGATTATAATTTTGATTTGGGTATTTATGTATTAGCTTACACACGTTAACTGAAATAGATACTTAAATATACCGTTTAGAATAATTCACTATAGAGTAATGATATCAGTTGTTTATTAGATTATTGTGTTTTTGTTTACAACGTTGAGGATGGAAATACTTGGTTTTAATATATTATTTAATTTGTCTTGAAATAAATTAAAAAACATTCTGTTAATGCCAGTGAGATATATGTTATTAGGTTAGATCTTAGTTACTACATATATGAGAAATCTTTTCTTATGTGAAAATCCAAATGTTCTGTTTTTAAACTTTATTGATTCCGTGAAAAAAAAGGTTCAAAAGCCTCTAAGTATAAATCCGCCAATATTTATTAAAATAATTGTTAGCTATTGTTTGATCTAATAGTGATGAGATCAGAAAACTATTAAGAATATTATTTTCCTAGTCTTAATAATATAAATAAGCCGCTCGCCATTAACCAAATAGATCCTGGTATGGGGATAGGGGATATAGTGCCCTCAAGGTATAGTGAGTGACCTTGAAACGGCCCATCAATTAACGTGTTTCCTTTCAATAAATCAGCGTCACCATCCAGGGCTATCAGGCTGCCGCTTATAGGCTGGAGCTCGGAAAGTTGCGTAAATGTACTCGTTGTTAAACCAACAGAGTTAGTCCACAAAAAAGTACCAGAAATTGATATTATATTGTCTTGACTACTTATAAAGGACAGGTTCTCAATAGACCAGTTCATATCTGTAGCCAGTAAGTCATGCGTACCAATAATGTCATTTGCTACACCAGTAGAGGTGTTTATAAACGTGCTAAGATCATTATCGATTTCACCTGACAGGGGATTGCAGCTCGCGCATTCAGAATTGAGGAAAGATGGTTCACCATTTGGATTCATAATAAATAATGAACCATTAAATTGCGATATGGTTTGGGAATATGAATTAGTTGATATTAAAAAAAGTATATGCAAGGTGAGTGCTTTAATCATATTTCGAGCCCTTTTTGTTATTTTATTTGGCTAATGTATTATGCTGATAAATTCTCTATAAATATATAAGTGTATATATTTAAGTTGATTTATTTTTTCTGGGTCTTCGTTTTTCCTTAATCCGAAAACATATATTAGTAAAATAATTAAAGTAAGTAGAATTGCTACTACAGCTGGAAATAATTACTCCATATATATTCGTATTCTATACATATGATATGTTCTTTCGTTATAACTTTAATAACGGTTAATTGATGAATAATATAATTTTATATTTATTCTATAAGTCTACTCCAGGCGCAAAAATAAAACTTGCGCTTAGAATAAATATTTTTCTTTATATGTGTTCCTTTACTATATTCTTACGCCTTTTTACAGCCATCATGCCAAGGAAGCCGGCAATGATAAACCACTCACTATGATCCATCGGTTTAGATGGTATGTTTGTCATTGAGCAACCAATGCTTTCAAGTGTGGTTTCATCATCTTCTGGTGAGTTATCAACCAGTGCCGCTATTGTGATTGTTCTGTCTGCTGTCGTGGTCTGGCCTTCACTATCTGTTATTGAGTAGGTAAGTGTATATGTTCCTGCTGTGTTTAAAAAGACTGAATCGCCTGTTGGAATCACTAGTTCCGGTTTGTTGCTGGTAACTATTATATTATTTGTAATATTTCCATCAAGATTGTCAATCGCTATTGCACCTTCCTCGGTATATGTATCGCCAATAGCTAGAAATATTGTGCCAATACCATTTAATGTTAGTACGGGTGTTGATTCATCGATTACAGTAATGGTTCTTGTTATTTCTGTTGTAGTACCCGCAGCGTCTATTGCGCTGTAGTTAATCGTGTATGATCCAAGCGTTGATGTGTCAACGGAGCCTGATATTGTTACAGTGACTGAGCCGTCAATATTATCTGTAGCCGTTGCACCGGGTTCAATGTAGCTGTCTCCCGCATTCACTGTCATGGGGTTAACACCATTCAGTGTAATGACAGGTCCAACATTATCAAATACATTTACATTTCTTGTTGTGCTAGATGAGTTGGATGCGCTGTCTGTTGCGCTGTATGTAAGTGTATAGGTACCAGGCACACTTGTGTTAACAGTGCCTGAAATGCTGACTGTTATTGATCCATCGACATTATCAAGTGCAGTAGCTCCCAGTTCACTATAAGTGTCACCCAGATTAAGGTTTATATCACCACCGTTTAACGTAATCACAGGTGCTAATACATCAGCAACCGTTACGCTACGGATTGCTGTGCCTGTATTGCCAGAAGAATCTGCTGCACTACAGGTAACAGTTTTTACACCCACAGTACTTGTGTCTATTGCACTACAACTTGCTGTGAGCACTTCACCTGAGTTATCCGTCACCGTAGCGCCCAGGTCAGTGTAAACAGCGTTCTGGTCAATTGTGAGTGAGGCGCTACCAATGAGTGTCACTATGGGTAGCGTTGTGTCAATAATAGTGACTGTTAAGGTTCGTGTAGTTGCAGCGTTACCGGAAGCATCACTCGCCGTATAAGTGAGTATATTGCCGTTAGAACCGAGTGACGTTACATCAATACTGCCTGTGACAGATACGGTAACTGTAGCGTCAAAACTGTCAGTTACTGTTGCGCCTGGATCAGTGAATGCAGTATTGATCTCATGATTTATGGTGCTTATATCACCCGCTGTGTTTAAAACAATAACAGGTATTACGGTGTCTCTTACCTGTACGGTTAAATCGACAGAAGCCGGATTACTATTTGAGTCTATGACTGAATAGGTGAGTATATAGTCACCAACGGTATTAATATCTACAGTGCCTGTAGGCGGTGGCACAATAATCGCTCCATCCTCTATGTCAGTTGCAGTTGCCACCGGTGTTGTAAATGTGGTTCCAGCCTCGTGTTGTAATGGACTTGCAACGGGTAAAGATATTACAGGTGGATTTCCTGCTACGACATTGATGGTCGCAAGGGCAGTGTCTGAATTGCCAGTGAGATCGCTGCAGGTGTAGGTCACGATAAAGCTGTTAGCTGTGGTCATATTTGTGACGCTGACACTGTTGTTTGTACAGCTAGCGCTGACATCGCCGTCCAGGCTATCGGTGGCTGTTGCGATTATAATGGTATCATCGTAGGGATCATTTACATTATATTGAACAGTTGATGGAGACAATACAACTGTAGGTACCGTGCTATCAACAACTGTTACAGGTCTTGTTGCAGTCGTTATGTTCCCGGCCTCATCAGTGGCGGTGTAGGTTACATTTTGTGCGCCGAGGGCCAGTGAGTCAAATGTCGCGCTATCATCTATTAGTGTAGTTGGGTATCCCGCGGCATTATCTATCTCATCAGATGCAGTAGCGCCGGCACTATCAGTATAGGTGGTAGCGGCTTCATGTGTTGTAGGGCCGGGAATGACTGTAATTACAGGCCCTGTTGCATCAACATACACATCACGTGTTGCTGCTCCCGTATTTCCAGCGGCATCAGTGGCAGACCAGGTTACCTGATAAGGAGTAACGACTGGTGTCTCAATGGCAATATTAATATTATTACCTGTTTCGGTTGGTATGAGCGTGCCATCAAGGTTATCTACAGCGGTTGCACCTTCATCAATATACGTATCATTTAATTTAACAATTGCATTCGTTGCGCCATTGAGCGAGTTCTTGAGACTGACAACGGGGGCTTCAGAGTCTCTAATAGTGACACTAACCGTACCTGTTACCGTGTCTTTTGTGTCAGTCACTGTGTAAGTAAAAGTGTCTGTGCCAATAAAGTCAGCAACTGGCGTATAGTGGCAGCTATTGCTTACAGTGCCTGTTGTTACAGTGCCTTTGGCTGGATCAGAGTCAGTGCTACAGGATACCAGGCTAACAGTATCACCTTCTGCGTCACTAGCGGCTAGCCCAAGGTCAACCGTATCCGCGCCGAGAGTGTTGTGATCGACGGTGAGATTAATTGTGGCAGCTTCAAGCGTATTAATATTGCCATTGATGGTCCAGCTTCCTAGCTGACCATTAAAGGCGCCTCCGACAACTACAGCTCCCCAGGTTGCAGTGAAAGTAGACGCAACTGAATCATAAGCTGTTATAACTATTGGAGTGGAGCATGTCGTATTCACGCATACATCCGCTGCACCCAGGCTGCTTTTACTACCCTGGTTAAAAGCTGTTCCATTCCACCAGGCTGTCCATGCACTCATATCGAGTGTGAGCACACCTGAAGTGATATCTCCACTAGGTGCAGCAAAGCCACTATTTAAACCATCCGTTGCTGCGGTATAAGTTGCTACTGGTCCAAAGAAACCAAAAGCAAATGTAGCAATACTAGTGGGTGCATAATCGGCTTCCGATCCAGTAATTAAAGGAGCAGAACCATCATAATCACCAATAGTTATATTAGCGAAGGCAGTGGGGTTAATGGTGCCTCCTGCACCTGCCATGGAAAAGTCACCGCCGGTTATTTGTAATGAAGTCACTTTAACTGAGTGAGCTGCAGATGATGCCAATAATAGTGCGGTTGTTATTGATGTTTGTAAAAGCTTGTTCATACCCTGACTCCTGAAATAGTAAAGGGTGAGAATACTGATGCATCAGAGTATTTTGTAAGTGCTGACCTTAAGGAGTAATTAACTAATACAGGCATTTTGTTTACTCTTCCTTTACTCAATTTCATGTGTAATAAATTTTAAATGTATTAATAGTTTTTATTATTTTTTAAAGCGTTTGACTTTACTTTTTATTAAAAATAAATAGCCTAGAAATAAAAGGTTAATTATCCATTCAAGATGGTGGCTCGCTTTTTGAGGTGTAGAACTTAATGTGCATCCGCTGCTGAGCTCTGCTTCAATACCGCTTTCTATCTCAGCAACGCCGCCGGGGTCAACTATGACGCCATTTGCAGAGCCATCGGTATCGTTAGGTCCGCCGTCTGTAATGCTGAGTCGAACGCAGGTGTTTCCCTGGGTGAGGCCACCGGTATAAGCACGGCTTGATGGAGAAGGGCATATGCCATTGCTGAAACTTTGTGATGAAGAAATTCTGTCGGTGCCCGTGGCATCGAATATCGCCCAGCCGCTATTAGAATAGTATTTTCGGTAAGTTGCATTTGGCGGGATAGCTCTGGATAAAGGTAAGACAATCTGTACCTGTTCACCCGCCGTGAGATTGTGTATTTCAAAATCAAAAAATCCACCGACACCTGTAGATTTAATTCGATCATCTGTTGCATTGGTCGCTGATGTACATGTGTCACTACCAAAGTTGGCAATATCGTTTGAGTTAACCATAGCAGCCTTTTCCGCGCAAAAGGCTGTTGTACCTAATTTAAGCTTTCCACTGCTGGATTGCAGTATAAAGGTGTCTACATCTCCCGTTACCGCCATAAGTTGCGAAGAGGTGAGTGATGGATTGTCATTGACATTTGGGATGCCATTATTATTGTCATCATTCATATCGGCTGTTGTACTAGTGACTACATTAATTTTGATATTAGATACTCCATTAGTCTTTGGTGTTGTATTGTTATCACCATAGGACATGGTAAAAGTATATATGCCAGGACTGAGGCTCGATGGATCAAAAGTGAAAGAACCATCTGTGGTGTCGCCATCGATATCAACAATATTGCTATCACTGGGGACCCAGCCAAAGCCAAAACCAGCAGGAGATTTGCCAAGCTCAGAAGTAATGATGACATCACCAGCAGATAGTATGACTGTTCTGGTGGTAGAGCTACCCTGGTAGGCGGCTAGTTCGGGTGATGTACCTAGTTGTGAGGGAGGGCAGTCAAGGCAGTCTAAAAGCATTTTCCAACGGCCAGTACAACCATCGAAGGTTCCACCAACAATAATAGAGCGGTGGTCTGATGAAAAAGTACCATCCAGGTTATCGATCAGGGGCACATCTGGGTTGCCCTGATTAAATTCAGTACCATTCCAGAAAGCATAAAATGAACTCAAGTTAGCTGTGAGGTTGGTGAGGTCAAATGTTGGTGGTGGGTGGTTGATTCCATCCACACCAGTAGGTGCAGTGTAGTTACTGACTGCAGCACCTATATAATCAAAAGCCAGATAGGTGTCGACCCTGTCGCTATCCTCTGCTGATACAGGAACTTGTCCGCCATATTCACCATCTATAAAAATGGCATCAGGAACTATAGCGTCATTGGTTACATTACTATCAGGAAACTGCGGATTACCCAATAAAGGTTTACTGTCACATGTGAGTGAAAAGTCAAAATCCAGAACTTGATAGCGATCACCGGGTAATGCGTATGTTGTGAAAGGAGCAAGACAAAAGATTAATATTGAAAATGAGTTTTTTGATAAAAACCTGGGCATTATGTTCTCCGTAAAATCTTTTAATTTATCGACCATTGCTAATCAGGTATCGATTAAAATATTATGCCTAAAGTAACGCCTATTGAATCCTGTTTCATGACCAGGGAGGCATTATCTACAGGATTTAATGGATCAGCGCCAGGTGGCTGAAACGCTGTTGGTCCTGTTACTGTATTTTCAAAAGCATGAACGTAACTAACTGCGATTTCTACTTCAGGGGTATACTGGTAAGAGGCACCAAAAGTAATATGGTCTTCTACGACAGCGGGTGCTAGCATATTAAATAGCACCTGATCGTCGGGTATCTGGTTATCGCTATGGTTATAGCCGGTACGGAATGTAATATCATTTGAATATTGCCAGGAAATACCCAGTTTAAAAACTGTCTGATCTTGCCAGCCAAAACCCAGGCCCTGGTCGTTACCCAGTGCACCACATGCAAGGCTTCCACATTCAAAAAAACCACCGAAAATTTGTGGGCCGCTATTACCAACAGAGGCGACTTCACTATAGTTAATGCGTTGAATGTCAAGGTAAGTCGTAATAGCTGGGGTAAAGTCAAAGGCAAAACCGATAGCGTAGTTAGAAGGGATATCAAAGTCACCCTGTTCGGCGAAAAGATTCTTATATTTATCAAATTCCTCCATATAGGTTCTCGATGAGTAGTTAAGGCCAATATGTAACCTGTCGTGGATAAACTGACCTTTCCAGCCGAGGCGAATTCCGCCACCCCATGAGGTGTCAGTTCCCATGTCGGTTAAATTTCCACTTGTGGCACCAAAACCCAGGTCTTCAAATGCACCAAGGCCTTTGGCCTTAAACAATGAAAATGAAACAACTAAGCTTGCACCAATGGTGTTGTGATTATCTACTTTGTAAGCCAGGCTTGGAAGCATCTGTAAGTTCATTAAACGTATTTCAAGATCGTCGCCACCCAGGCCATTGAAATTAAAAAAATGACTTGTATCTGTACCCGGAAGGCTTTGGTCATAAACCGATGCTGCTCCTGACCCTGTCATTGCGAATCCCCAGCTTAACTGGCTGTCAATTTTAGAGACAAATCCCATAGCAGGTAGCAGGTAATACCCGTTTTTACTGAATGCAGTTGATGGGCTATCTGTTTCCTGATCAACAGGGGTGTTACCTAGTAATACGCTCTGATCATGATAGACGGCCGAAGCAGGTTTAAAGATATCACCGCCAATATCGAAACGTATATTGCTCGACTGGTTTAGTGTTTTTGCAACATCATTCATTGTCGCGGGGTTAAATGCTGCGGCTAACCCGTCCTGGCCTTTGGCGACTCCAACCCCGCCCATTGCACGTGATTTTGCGCCATAACCAATGAGAAAATAACCATTGGTTGCAAAGCTTGATGCCGGTAGTGCTAGTCCTGTTATTATTGCGCTGGTGAGTAACTTTCTTGAAACTCCATTCATTTATGCAACCCCTTAAAAATAGTAATTCTTGCTCATTTATATGTTTTTATATTTATGCATTATCTAATACTTAGGTATATGAATGTTTTAATATAATGCGTAATAATAAATTCCTGTAAGAAAGCGTTCTAACTGTTCATTTAATAACAAATTTTATGGTAGTTAATATTTAATTGTTTTTATTAACTTCTTTTAAAGCATAAGTCCTTATTAAAAATCTTGTCAAGAAAAAAATAAAATATGAATGATATTTTTATATTAAAAAATATGAGGTTTATAAATATTTGGTCAACTACTTCACGTTAATTTGATTTGTAGTATATCGATCTATAATTTACTTAATTTAATAATTTAATTATATGTTTAATGATTAGGCTTTAAGTTAAGAAAAAATATTAAGCTGATTATTTGTGAGGGTGCTTCAGAAATAGAAAAAATATTATTTTTATCAAACCTCTAAAAGCATTTAATTATATTAATAAAGTCACAAGATCATAATTTTATAAAATTGGTTTTGAGACTGGTTTATATATCTGTCAGTTTTGTCGGTTTACCTGACAGTTTGTTTTGTTTTTAAATTGTTATGAATGGCTTGTTCTGTCTAACCCCATGAAAAGTAAATAGAAATAAAAGACAGGCATGGCAAATGCAATATCCGTTTGTGCAAAATATGCAAACTTTATAATAAAAAATGTTAAATACTTCGGAGAACTTAATATGAAAAAAACTGCAATCGCAGCGGCTTTACTAATGGTCTCAGGTGCTGCATCAGCTGCTCCAATTACTCAACTAACTATTACAGGTGGTGATTTCGCTATGGCAGGTGCCGGCGGAACAATTAACCCAGCTGCTTTCGCTGACATGACTGTTGGTGGATATGATGGTTCGGCTCCACTAGCTACAGGTACAGAAGCCGATTATGCACCAGTTAGTATTGCGACATTCGCGTTTGGTTTCTTTGGTCCTGTTTCTATTTACACCGCTGAAACTGATGGTTTAAACAGTGGCTTTGCTGCTCCAACAGGTGATATTACAGGAAATAACCTGACATTAGACCTGAGTTCATGGACTGCTTACTGGAATGGTACTTCATTTAATCAGGGCAGTTCCAGTGATCTGGTACCGAACACTGTCTGTGTAGGCCCAGCATGTTCGACTGCTATCGCTACGACTTATGATTCAGTAACAGGTGACTTTACCGCAACATGGGATGCCGTAGTAGTAGGTGGTGCCTTTAATGGTCAGTTGGCTTCATGGTCTATCACCGGTACAGCCTCAGCTGTTCCAGTTCCAGCTGCTGTATGGCTATTTGGTACAGGTCTATTAGGTCTGGCTGGTATCGCGCGTCGTCGCAAGGCAGCGTAACTTTAAGCAAAACCCTCTTTGCTTAAATTAAGGGAGGCTTGATCTCAAGTCTCCTTTTTTAAACTCTTTTTATAATGATAAGGGCTTAAAAGTAAGTTTTAAACCATGTTTTGATTGAAAGTAAACGGAATATTTAATACAGGTCATTTCTGTACAAGTATCAGGAGATATTTAATGAGTAAATATATATTAGCATTATTATTAAGCTTAAGTTTATCATTCAGTCATGCTGCAACCTATAATGTATTAAGTGGATCCATGTCGCTTTCAAATGATACGCCCATTCTTATTTCTGGCGGTGGTAGTTTTACAGAATTCGCTTTCGATGGCTCGGCAAGTTCTTGCTGTATGGGGGTTAATGACTCATCTGCAACTCAATCAGGCTTAATGGATTTTGATGTATTTACATCGCCTGCTATAACTTATTTTTCACAAACAGGTGTCGATGGTGGAATGCATTCTGGCCCATCAATAGATCTAGTCAATATGACGGCTGATATGACGTCGTTTTACGTTACCTGGAATGGTACTGAAATATACCAGGGAAATACTGCTTCTGTTATAGGGCTAGGAAACGGTATATATGAGCTTTCCTGGATGAGTATGACTAACGGTATTAAAAATTCTTTAATAACTGAATGGACTATGAATGTTTCAGCGGTACCAGTTCCTCCTACTGTGTTTTTATTTTTATCAGGTCTGTTGGGAATGCTCGGTTTAATGCGACAGAATAATATCTATAAAGATTAAATATACTCTATGTAATTTTATCATTTTTAATAGTAGTAAATAAAAATATGAGCTAAGTGTAGTAAACAAAATATTTGAAAAGGAGTAAAGGATGAGAAATGTTATAGCTTCTGTTTTTCTTATGATTATATTTACAGGGTCTGCTAATTCAGCAGCAATTAATAGCCTAACGATTACAGGCGGTGAGTTTCTTATGGCTGGATCTGGTGGATCTCTTAACCCAGCTGTGTTTTCTAACATGTCAATAGGTGGATATGATGGGGCTCAACCTGATCTGGTCGGTAGTCAAGCAGATTATGCTCCATTTAGTATTGCAACATTGGAGTTCGGTATGTTTGGTGCGCTGTCAGTTTATACAGCGGAGTCCGATGGTATTAGAACAGGCTTTACACCAATAAGCGGTGATATTACTAATAATACACTATCTTTAGATTTAAGTAGCTGGACGGCATACTGGAATGGCTCATCATTTAATGTGGGGAGTACAAGTCATTTAGGTATTAATGAAATATGCTCATCTAATATTACACAGAATTGTAGCACGGCGATTACTACAACCTATGACCCTCTGACAGGTGAATTCACAGCTTCCTGGTCCGCTGTAATTATAGGCGGTGCACTACCCGATGGTATGACTTCCTGGTTTATCACTGGACAGGCTTCTGCTGTACCAGTACCAGCAGCTGTATGGTTGTTTGCTACAGGTTTATTAGGCTTCGCCGGAGTAATTCGTAAGCGTCGAATTTAAAAAAGCGAGCTTCCTTTATAGTAATAAGAACCAATAAATGGATATTATCTATAGTTATATAAATTAGTATATTTAACAGGAAATAATATGACAAGAATTCTTATAGCGTTTGTATTTATGCTTATATCAGCTTCGGCATTCTCAGTACCCATCAAATCATTAGAGATTACCGGTGGTAATTTCACAATGGGAGGTGCAGGTGGGGAAATAATACCCGGTGATTTTTCGTCCATGACTATTGGTGGTTATGATGGTGATCCTACTTTTTCATTAGATTCAAATTTTGCAGCAACTAGTATCGCAACGTTTGAGTTTGGTTTTTTTGGTCCAGTAGCTATTTATACGAGTGAAAGTGATG
>Ga0316207_10002443_pt1 | contig 19081 bp, 14 predicted proteins | sample 6weekpyrite_MG_FD_204943 | JGI IMG/M metagenome (GOLD analysis project Ga0316207, IMG submission 204943) | Microbial mat bacterial communities from mineral coupon in-situ incubated in ocean water Damariscotta River, Maine, United States -... | ecosystem: Environmental > Aquatic > Marine >...
AGGTAAAGCAAGCACACTTACTGCAACAAGTACTATGATAAAAAATGAAGCATAAAATGGCTTTGGAATTTCACGATAAGTAACCTCAGCATCATCAGGTGTAGGTTCTGGAAAATCCAGACCAAACGCTTCACGTAACGGCAGCTTATCTTTACCTATATGCGCCAATAGCCACATTTCAGCTATAAGAACACCTATGCAACCCATGAACACGACCCAACCTTCAAAGTCATGCAAGAAACCATCAGCCATTTCTGGCCCCCAATATTCAACTGTCACCCCAATTACACCTATCCTAAAGCTGTTCAAAAATATAGTAATGGGAATTGAAGACAAGAATATTATGGCTTTTTTCCAGAAAGCACCTGTAAAGAAATAAGCAGAAATAAAGGCAAGAGTCATTAAAGGAAATAAATAATTCAGACCGCTACAGGCTTCAACCACCTGCAACTTATACACACCTAAATCAATCACATTACCTTCAAGAAATACACTGATATCAAACAGACGAATAACAGCCACACCAATTTCTGACGAAATAAGCTGCAACTGTGAAGATAAATTATTAAAGACAAAGTTTGGGAGCGGAACCATGAAGAACAACATGATCAATGGAACTAATATAATTTTAAAGCCTTTTCGGCCCATCAATGACAAAGCAACACCGAAAACAGCGACCACAAAACCGTATTGTATAATAGTGTAAAGTGAGCTTAATTCACCGGCATAATATAAAAACAAACCAAACAGTGTTAAGCCAACACCTAACCAGGAACCATTAAATTTGATTTTTTCTAACTGGTCGCTTTTTTGCCATATTAAAAACAATGCTATAAAAGGAATTATATAACCGTGCCCATACTCTTCTCTATTTGCCCACCATTTTTCCATTAACTGTAGGCCATCGAAATAGATAAAACCTAACGACAATAAAGAAGCACCTAAAAAAGCCCAGAAAGCTATATTTTCTTTCCAAACTGACAACTGATTATTACTCACCTTAACACCCACTTAATAATTACAATTACTACTTATTTTTATTTAATAAATTAAACATAATATCTTCTAAACGCTTCGCTAATACTTTTCTATCGTAGTATTTTGAAACGTACTGATACCCACTTTCTGCATATTCATTATAACCATCTTCATTATTCGATAGTTCCAACACAGTATTTGCTAATTGCTCAGCATTTTCAGGCTCTATGGTTATACCCGCACGCCCTTCCTCGATCATCCCTTTAACTTCACCCTCAACCCCGAGAATAATGGGCTTTTTCATTGCCATACTCTCAAAAATTTTTGAAGGAATAACCGTTTTAAACAGATCTGATTTTTTTAGCAACACAAGGCTAACATCAGAAAGCGCCCATAACAAAGGCATTTTTTCTTTTCCTTGCTGATCTAGCATAACCACATTACTGAGTGACATTTTATCTTTTAAACTCAATAACTTAGATTTCTCAGCACCATCACCCACTAATAAGAAAACTATATTTGATTCATTCTTAAGAATTTCAGCAGCTTCTAATATTGTTTCCAAATGATGCGCCATACCGTGCGTACCAACATATGAAGCAACAAACTTATTTTCTAAGTCAAAATCATATTCATTGGAAGCATCTACAGAATCAGGCTTATAGAAGCTTAAATCCACGCCATTTTTAATCACGGTTATTTTTTTATCGGGCACACCCTTATTCAACATATAAGACTTGAAAGCATCAGTAACAGGAATGATATGGTCAGATCTTCTATACACAAGCATTTCTAGATATTCTAATACTCTAATTATTGTCTTATTTTTGATTGCACCTACAGCAACAATAGATTCCGGCCACAAATCCCTTATCTCAATTATCCATGGCTTTCTGCGAAATAACTTTACAAAATACCCCGCAAGCCCACAAAAAAACTGTGGAGAGGTAGATACAAACACATCATGCTTAGGTAGAAACGGAATAAAGAAAATAACTGAAAACATATACGACAAATAGTTAAGTGTTCTTTTTACAAATCCTTCATTAGCCGTCACGTAGGTCCACAAACGAATAACATTAATACCATCAACTGATTCACGTTGATAAAGCTTATTTTTATAGCCAGGATAAACCTGCCCTTTTGGATGATTAGGCACACCAGTAATGACTGTTACATTGTGACCATTTTTAACCCATTCTTTACAATGCTCATAAGTACGAGATGCAGGCGCATTTACTTCGGGCGGAAAATAATGGGTGAAAAATAATATATTCATGATTTAAACTTAATAATTAGGTAACCGACTCATTTTTTTAACTCAAAAACAAACACACTTCTAAATGGTGCCAATAAATTAATAGAATTAACTACTCGCTCATAAATCAATCCTATTATATAAGTTATTGTAAAAATCCTAAGATACTCTGGCCTGCCTTCCCAATACTCAATTCCTTCTTGACTAAACCCTATCTTAGAAGCGTACTTAGAAAGATCGGATTTACAATTGCACCTATAAAAAGTAGGAAAGGTATCAACTGTTTGTCGACCACGAAGATTATTATAATATTTGTGAAATGAAAGCGGTGTAATTCGCGCTATCATCGGCATATAGTGATACTTATTAGGAGTTTTAACAATAAAAACACCTCCTGACTTTAGAACTCGATAGATTTCTTGTAACACAGCTTCAGGACATTCAACATGTTCAAAAACATTATCTGAAAAAACTAAATCAAAAGAGTTATCATCATATGGTATTTTTAAATCTGTAAGGCGAATTAATTTAGCTTCATCAACATGAGGGTTATTAAGCACCTCTGAATCAATATCCACTCCAACTATTTTTTTCACCATTCCTCTTATGTTGACTTGCTTTACTTTTCCACGCCCGGCACCATAATCAAGACACTCAAAAGACTGATCTATTTTACTTAACAAATACTCTCTAAACAGCACATCATCCCATTGATTACCGTAATCTGGATAATATTTTTTATCGATATATTTAATCAAAGACACAATCCATTCACCTTTAAACGTATACGTATGTTATTTTCACTTAAAAATAAATATTTATAGTAATTTAACTTATCAATGATTTAATAGAGTACTCTAACTCAGCAGGCAATACTTTATAAGATGACATAATCATCACTTTAGAGTTATATTTTTTCCCAAACTCTGGATAATAGTAACCATCCGAAATAAAGCAATCAAACCCATCACTGATTTCCAATTCCGCTATATTCACTCCATGTTTAACAAGCAAATATTTATTGCTATCGTTTAGAATTTCTATATCGGGATGAAAGTGAATATAGTTTTTTACTGAATGACTACCAGACCCCAGAACTTCATCATTAATAGTCCATACATTATCTTTGTTTATAACTTTTCTTGAGTGAATGATATTATCAGCAGATGCCCAATAAGGCTTATAACTCCCTTCAAAAACATTACCCATGCCATTGTCCGTATAAAGCCTTGAAGATAGAACCTTTGCCCTTCGGGCTACTCTAAACTGCCCCCAAACCTCTGACTGTTCTTTATTATCTATTTCAATCGTATTATGTGCTTTTGTAGATCGCGCATAAACTCTATCTTCAGAGCCTTCATAATCATGTAATCCCGTATCTACAACTACTCTATGACCTTTTATAGATAATTCATAACTTAATAAATCACAGTGTGTATGGCCTGGTTGATATTCAGGCGATATAGAGCCACAATCAATTACACACTGGCTATTCTTATTTCTAATAATAAAATAGCCACTATCAGTTAAGGCAGTAATCTCCTTTTCATTACTTACTTCTGGCCTCTCATAACCGATCACTTTCTGAGCGTATTGAAATATTTCATCAGGATGAGGAGTGATTTTGAATGCTGAGTCATTGAATAAAGGTATATCACTATCAGGCATTAATATTGTATTTAAGAAGCTTAAGGCTTTTGTTGTCTTCTCAGTCAGAAAAACAAGTTCATCGGATGTTAGTGACAAGGAATTTGAGGAAATTAAATTAATAACATCCAGATAATCCTCTACAAGAATAGAATGATACATAGGACTTTTTTCATAATGCCCTCCATCATTTAGTATTTGCTCTTCAGCCTCTTCAATAAGAATCACTTTACCTTTATCAAACCACTTACTTGAATAATCTACATTTAAATAGGCACCTGCAAAAAATAAGCCCTTACCATTTTTTAAATAATGATTTGCGAGTATATGGTATTCAATTGAGTGGTAAAGAACATGAGCCTGTTGTGCCAGACTAACTAACCATGCATCAGGAACATTATTGTTTTTATACTTAATAAAGTATTTAACCCAGTTCACAATTCGAAGTGATACAGGATATGGCTCCCAGGCATCTTCTTTCAAACCATGACTAATCGTAATCCAGTCATTAATCAGTTTATCTTTAACCTGCTCAGGTGCACCATCGTCAAGCAGAAAATCAAAATAGTGGAGATTGTATCTCCATAACTTGGGCTCATCCATACACGCCCAGTCGATTATATATTCGAAGCTTCTTTTCTGATTGAGAAAACAGACGGATTCATTATCAATTTTATTTTTATAAACAATGGAAGCAATCAAATTTAATGAATGACAGCTCACATTATCAACATAAGCGATTTTCTGATTGCCAGAAAATCGCCTGATAAAATTGAAAATAAATTGCCTTAATTTAAGATGCTTTACTGTATTAAAATACAGTAAGAGTTTAGCCAAATTCATAAAAACATCTACTGTTCCAAGGACTCGGCTATTTCTATACTGATCCTTGATACCTCTATCAGTTCTTCAAAAGAAATGGGGGATGACTTGCCTTCTCTTACCGCAGAAACAAACTTAGTAGCACAAGCTTGATTGCCTTTATCCTGTGACCACAAATTCATTTTGTTAAATCCAGGCCAAGCATAACCTTTAAGTTTACGGAAGTTATCCAGCTGTAAAATACCACCACCACAGAATACTTCTAAACGCTCTTTAGGGAACGATTTATTACCATTAGCTAGATAATGAACCGTACCAAATGAACCATCTTCAAAACTTAGCGTAATACTGACTTTGTCATCACGTATTTCAATTCCAGGTGCTTCGCCCATCATCATCGCCTGATAACCTGTGATTGGAGCACCTGCTAAAAAGCGTAATAGATCAATAAAGTGACAACCTTCACCAATAATACGACGCCCACCTAATGCTTTGTCTTGTGTCCAGTGGTCTGCAGGAATTGCACCTGCATTAACCGTCATAATAAATGACTTAGGTTCTTTAGCTCTCTCAAGTAGAGATTTAATTTTCTGCATTTGAGGAGAAAATCGACGATTAAAACCAACCATCAATAGCGGGTTATCACCACGGCTCCACGCATCTTTATAAGCACTTTCGATAGCTGCTAATTCATCAAGCTTCAATGCTAGTGGTTTTTCAACAAATACGTGTTTACCTGCTTTTAATAGTTCACAAACAAAGTGCGAGTGACTGTTATGCTGAGTTGTTACAACAACCGTATTAATATCCGGGCTACTTATCAGGCCTTCAGTATCAGTTGTTGTTTCAGTGAAATCATTCTTTTTACCAGCATGCACGCCACTCACACCCGCACTAGAAGCAACAGACACCATATTGGCACCTGTATGTTTGAATGCGGGAATTAATACCTGTGTGGCATAGTTACCTGAGCCAATAAAACCAATATTGACCTTATCAGCAGGTTTTGCCTGACTAGATTCAACCAGTTTTACAGTTTGCTTACGAACTTCATCCAGCGTTTTCGTCTGGCTATCAGGATATTGCAGTAAAATACCCATTGATTGGCCACCACTGCCAACCAATTCATAAGCATCCGTCGTCTTCTCTAATGGGAACCTATGTGAGATTAAAGGGTGAACGTCGATATGCTTACCATCCAGCATATCTAATATTGCTTCAAAATTACGTTGCTCCGTCCAGCGCACAAAGCCAACAGGGTAGTCTTGTCCGCCTTCTTCATAGCTAGAGTCATACCTGCCAGGGCCATAAGAGCAAGACACCTGAAAGGTTATTTCTTTTTCAAAGAAGTCTGCACGCGATAGTTCAAGTCCTACAACACCTACCAGTACAACGCGACCTCTTTTGCGGCACATAGTAGCCGCCTGATGCATAGGCTCATTACTTTTAGTAGAAGCAGTAATAATGACCGCATCAACACCTCGTCCACGCGAGAATGCCTGAGCTGCAGCTATAGGGTCTTCACCATTAGATAGATCAACCGTCTCAGCGCCCAACTGACGAGCCATCTCTAATTTAGCGGGGTCAAAATCCAGACCCAACACACGACAGCCATTAGCGCGTAATAACTGAACTGTTACAAGCCCGATAAGACCTAAACCAGTAACGACTACAGCTTCACCTAAAGTAGGCTGAACCAAACGAACGCCTTGAAGAGCAATAGCACCAATTACCGTAAAAGCCGCTGCTTCATCATCAACAGAGTCAGGAATTTTGGCACAAAGATTAGTAGGTACACACACAACTTCAGCATGCTTACCGTTTGAAACAACACGATCACCTACATCAAAACCTTCGACGCCAGCACCGACCTCAATAACTTCGCCCACATTACAGTAACCCAATGGTAATGGCTGTGCCATTTTACTTCTAACAGCTTCAACAGTTGGCATTAAGCCATCAGTTTTGACCTTATCAATAACCATTTTAACTTTATCTGGCTGCTGACGAGCCTTATCTATAAGATTTGCTTTACCGAAGTCCACCATCATCTTTTCAGTACCTGCAGATACAAGCGATGTGGTGGTGCGAATTAATAAATGACCTGATTTAACTCTTGGGCATGGCACTTCTTCTAATATTGTGTCGCCATTTTTAAGATTTTGTAATATTTGCTTCATACATTAACCACTTAAAATAGATATTCCCTAATAAAGATGAATAGAGATTCTACAGAAATTATCAAACAACAGAAGCGCTAAATTAACTCACTTATATTTATAAGTAATTGGTAATATTCTGTATTTTTAATTTCTCTGCTTTATAAGTTTTGCTGGATTACCACCGACGATTGAAAAAGCTTCGACATCTTTTGTTACTACACTACCTGCCGCAACAATCGCTCCTTCTCCTATAGTAATGCCGGGTAGGATTATGGCATTACAACCTATCCAGACGTCATTAGATATCAATACAGGTTTAGCATCATGACCTGAACCAAATATACGCCCTTTATTACCAGGAATAACATGGTTAGTTGAAAGTATCTGCGTCCTGTAACCGATGAGCGTTCTATCACCAATAGTAACGCCACCTCCTGTTGTTATTAAGACCTCTAATGCTACATCAACATCATCACCAATTTCCAAGTTTCTTCCTGGCGTTATCCATACACCCGGGTAAAAATAAACACGTTTACCTATACTGGCACCATTTATCTTAAGAAAAAAAGCTTTAATAATGTTTAACAACTTATATCTGGGTAAGGAGAACAAAACTCTTAATATTGCCTCGTAAGAAACAACCAAAAATATATGTATATATTTTTTATATAGATTTTTCATAATTTACGACTGAGATTTAGCAACGCTTTCAATTAAATTCAAATACTTCAAAAATCTCTCTTCAGAAGTCGGATAGGTATCAAGCATTTTAACTCCTTCGTCAATTATTGAATTTCTTAAATTTTCATCTTCAATAATTGACATAATTTTATTCGCCGCATCAACAGGATCATCGTATTTAAAATAAACTGCACCACTACCACAAATTGAGCGCGACCAGTCCAAATCACTTATTAGAAACGGTTTTCTCATAGACCACGACTCAGCTATATTATTACTAAAGCTTTCAAGTTGAGCAGGTAAAATAACAGCATCAACTGCATTATAAATATCAGAACACCCCTCGTAAGGTACGGAACCAAAATTATAAATTGATGATTCAGTATGCGTTTCACGCGCAATCTTCAACACTTCACTTTGCTGATAAACATCTTCTGGTAAAGTAATTATAAACTTCACATTACTGTCACTGTATTTTTTCTGCATAACAGATAATATCTTAGGCAAAAGCTCAATATTTTTATTAGGGTGATACCCAGCAAGCAACAAAACTTTGAATCCGTCAGGCAATTTATCGCATTTAATTTTTGTTTCCAAGTGTGAATTAGTAATATCAACTAATGAACTAGCTGTGGGCTTTACAAAAGAAACCTTGGTATCTAACAAATCATTTTGAACCAATGCTCGATTTGCTAAATCTTCAGTTTCAAAAACAATTAAATCAGCAGCTAACATTCGCTCTTTCCTAAAGAAATCAATTACTTTCTTAACTATTTTTTTATGAGCAGGCAATTTACCCCAAAAATCAATTTCAGGATACATTAGATTTGAATAGGCACAACCAACAATGTTAGTAATATTTGGAGCTGGCCAATGAGGCCCAAACTGGGTATATACAATATTAATATTATATTTTTTTATATCATGGCGACAGGCATAATACTCATACCATAATCGACAAAGTAAGTTTCTTTTTACAACATTAACCCTCTTTAAATTACTCGTCTCAGCAAAATTTTCAAATGGCGTACCTTCTGTACAGACTAAATACCAATTATGAGAGCCACCTAATTTTGAAATATTAGATAGAAAATCCAAACCTACCTGAACACCTCCACCCTTTTTCAATGGAATAAAATTTAGAATTATATTCATCAAGCATTATTCCTTACTAAACTTCTATATACAGTATTATATTCATTGGCTAAATGTGCTGGGCTGTAATTTGATGCTATTTCTTTACCTATCTTGACCTTCAGATTCTCACCATCATAATTAGATAAATACTCACCTATTCTGCCTGCTAACTCATCTGGTGAATTCGGATCAAACATACGAACAGCACCTGTCTTACCAACTAAATCTCTATGCGCAGGGATATCAGAGACTATTGCTGGCAACCCTACTTCTAGCGCCTCTAGCAACACATTAGGCATTCCTTCATGCAGAGATGGTAGCAACAAAAGGTGTGAAGCCTTCATGTATTGATGTATATTTTTTTTGAAGCCTAACAGGTTAATGTTTTCTGAAAGATTCAGGCACTCTATATCATTAATCAATTGAGCTTTATCTTCGCCATCACCACAAACAGTTAATTTATAATCTACGTCAGCATCAAGCAGTGATAATGCTTTAATCAGGCAACTAATATTCTTTTGCTTAGTTAAACGCCCTACAAACAAAATCTTTAATTTTCCACCATTATAATATTCATCATTTTTTTTCAGGAAATTTGAATCTATATCAACTGCATTCTTAATCACGACACCATTTTTTGAATGGTACATCTGCCTAAATAAATATTTAGATTGCGATATTGAATTATTAGAAACTATCTTTGAGGCACATATTTTAGCTACGATATACTCAGGAACCGATAGAGGGCGATGAAACCTCATTAGATTTCTATATGAGAATATACAAGGTATACCTCTCACACGAGATACAATCATAGCAGGTATAGTCATTGATGCTGGAAGCCATGCATGTACAACATCAGGTTTAAATTCAGCAATAACTTTATTCAACGAAGAAAACAAACTGAAATCGTACTTACTACCACCAGAATGCCTAATAATTTTCACATTCTGATCGGTAATATCATTTACACCCTCATCATTAACACAAAAAATTGCAACATCAACATCATGCGTCCCTATATTTGAAGATAATATTTTAACCTGCGTCTCAGCCCCGCCTCCAGAAAGTGAATGAATACAATGTAACACTCGAATTTTATTCATTTTCCTCCACCCCTAATAATTTTAAAACAACCTCTTTTTTATCATCCGCATCCATACCCTTCACATTTGTTTTATTACGATCTACCTGGGTTTTATACTCTTCAATTGACTTTAGTACTTTCGCAGGAACACCCGCAGCAACGCTATTAGAAGGTATATCTTTTGATACAATAGACCCTGCACCAATTACTACGTTATCACCTACATTCACACCTGGCATAATTATGCTTCCATAACCAATGAAAACATTGTTGCCAATGCTTATTCTTCCAAACACATCAATTTCAGGCTCAGATTTTCTAAACACCCATACACCGCCGTCGTGTGTCACAAATTGAACATTACCGGCCACAGTAACGTGATCACCCAAAGTTATAAGATACGGTTCTGATCCAAATGTTCCACCATGTATAGATACCAGCCTTGCATCCGCACCAATTTTCACTCCTAACTTTCGAGCATACTTAACAGGATCATGTTTTATTCTGATAATATTAATTAACCAAATTAATAACTTTTTTGACAGCCTAAATAATTTCACCGTAACACCATCACCTTAGCTTAACTATGTAAACTATTTGCAAAACCTGCATTAATAATTTCACTCCAAATGCAATTATTAACGCATATGCAGCTCCAACCAATGTATAAGTTGGAATCAAAAAATAACTTGCGATGATTAACGCAATAGTTACAAGCATAGTTAAATAACTTTGAGATACAAAAGATCTTGCAGCCGTTATTCCGCAACCCAACATAACAGACATATATAACACAGATGAGGCAATCATTATTAGAACGAACACATCATTATACGCCGCGTACTCAACCGAATACATCACCTCAAGAATCCATTCGCCTAGAAAAACTGCCATAACAATCCCAGCCAATCCTATAAGGATTGAAAGAACAAAGACCTTAAACAACATCCTTATAAAATCATCTATATTGTTTTTATACAAGTGAGCAAGTCGTGGAATAGAGGCCTGACCAATAGCATTAATAACTGTGCCACCTGCCACCAGCATGTAAGAAATAGCTGCGTAATAACCTAGCATTTCCTCACCACCAGCTGCCTCAATAAAATATCTTGGGATATTTTGATTTAGCGTATTAAGCATCATCACCATGCCTAATGGAAATGCAACCAATAATATTTTCTTGATTGCATTTTTTTTATACACACTTAACTCATCTAAATGTTTAGCTATTAACCCAGAGAAAAATATTCTTTCAATTGTGAAGTATATGATTACATGATTTATTATCACAGCAGACACTGCGTAATTTATATTACGACATAAATAAAAAATAGCTGAAAACAAAACCAGTGAACTAATACTTCTTATCGTGATGGATTTAGACAAAAGATCCATTCTTTCATATTTCTGCATCAAACCATGTCGTATATCGCTCAATGATTCGATAAATCTCATAATAGCTATTAGCACTATCATAAGCATACTTTCCGTGTACCCCATCAAATAACTTATGCTTACAACAATAACAACAGCCAAAAAAGACATATACAATCTAGATCTTCTATATTCCAAATAATTATGATCATTAGATACATCTGTTGCGTAAACCACACGCAGCTGTAGACTGGTAAATGCAAAAACCGGGGCTACCACTGCCAAAGCAAGAGCATATCGTCCCAATACAGCTGGCTCAGACAACTTTGCAATTACCATTAGCATCATCCACTGAGATCCAGAATAAACCACATTGGAGATAAAAGACCAAGATATATTACGCCGTATACTCATAGAGTTATTTCTTAGGCATAATTTTCAATGCGATATTCCACACTATTAAGATAATAAGTATAAAAATTGCAGGCTTAAGGAAATTACTAAATTCGTTTCTAACTGTACGCACCAACGGCCAATACATAGCACAAAGAAACAATAGCAAATAAGGGTAATAAATAAGGCTTCTTCTTTCAGCCTGACCAAACAAATATCCCAACAAGATAAAGAAGAAAACTACTCCTGCAACACCAAAATTCAAATACGGCTCAGCAATAGCTGAAAAGCCTACACCTTCACCTCGATCAAATTTATCCCTTGCAATTCGATACGTTAACCAATCGGAAGGAACCATATTTGAAATTGCTTCAGTATCATACATTGACTCTTCCTTGCCTTTTTGCCTGCCTGATTCCGACATTTTAGGTAGTACATTTGGTATGGAACGCCTCAAGCCTTCCAAATATGACATTCCATATCTATGAGGGTCTACTTCTGGCACTAACTTTATAACATGAGCTAATAAGCCACCTGTTTGACCCATTGTTCTAAAAGTATCTTCTACACTCGCTGATTCAATTGACTGTTCGACAGCTGAACTATCTATTTTGTTATAAGGACCTAACGCTCTTAACACACCAACTATTGAAATCATAAATATCACTGCAACTAAAAAAGATGCTGCAACAATAACTGGTACCTTCCTCCCCGTTTTAGTCCATAAAACAACTCCCACGATTGCAGGAAATAGTGCTGCTGACCTGTACCCAGATAGCATAAAGAAAAAAAATGCAAAGGCAGCGAGAATAATTGAGAATTTCTTTTGCCATTTTTTGTGCGCCCCTAGAACAATACATAATACAGCTGAAGGAAACACCATCATAAAGACACCTAATCCACGGGTATCTGCACCTCCCCTAAAAAAATCCACTCTAGAATATGACAATATATTTCCGTATGACTTTATCATTAATATGAAAAATACAGCTGATGCCAATAACAAGCCTATACCGTTTATAAAAATAATATTTTTCACATAATCCGGATCTATCTTATTTGACAGAGTGTTAATATTTTCGGTTTGTTTAAATGTCAAAGATAAGCCTATACCGATTGACGAAAAAGCCAAAACCGTATACCAACCTGACATTTCAAGCCAAACACCGAATTCAGGATTTTCTAAACCGTAACTTTGAAACCCCCCAAAAGCATGAGGTATTGTCATCCCCAGATGAAATAATGCTAAAGGAAGTAGATATGCAGTAGAAAGCAAATATAAAGTATTATACTGCTTATATGTTGTGGCAAAATAAGTTGCAGCCCAGATCAAAAATACATAGGATACAGATTTAGACCAATCAGAATCAAAGCTCAAAGGCGATAAAACCTTAAACAAGGAAAGCATAAACGTCGAAACACTAACAAATAATAGTGCTATCATTGATGTCGAAGAGTATTTGACTACATTAAAGTAATCACCCTTAATTTCGCGACTTTTTTTCTGTACAGCTTTAGCTCTTAAAGTAACTGATTTGTAACCCTCACCCGGACTCATTATATATCTTTTAACCTAAATAAAATCATGATTGAATCAGATCATCAAATTCATCAAACCACAAAACTTCTTGAGCTGTTACAGTAGCCGCATAGAATGCACCTAACTTCTTTGAAGCCTCAAAGCCTTCTATAAAAGCCTTTTTATCATTCTTATCTCTTAAATAAGACATTAGCAAATTCATTTCTGGCTTCACATGACCATTAAAGGGTATAAATTCTTTATCTGCATCCTTTAATCTATTTTCTGTCATTTCTCCGTTCAAGCCTTTCCAGTTATACCGTGAATTACCAATTATTATCTTATCTGGAAATTCCTTCCTTAATTTTAAAATTGTACTCTGCAACGCTATTTCCATTTCTTTTCTTACCCATGGTGCTGGGTGCGCCTTGACATAGATAGTACATTGGTCTAAAAACAAGCCGTCATATGGATAAGATAGTAAAGTTTTTCTACAGGCATTAATAAATGCATCTTGCCAACTTTTTAATCTTGGATCAAAAATTCGTCTTTTTTTATTACTTGGACCTACTGATGGTATATAGCCACCCGGATAACTACTCCAAACATTAGATAGCTTTCTAAATTCATCATGGCCGGGCCCGGGGACAGTCGTTTCCTCAATTACCATTTGATATGCTAGAAACATTATATCCGGATTAATTGACTTGATTTTATTCCTCCATGCAACAGAAGTCTTATGCATAGACTGTGGCACTATAGCTAAAGGGTACTTAGCAACAGTAGGCTCTTGATTTCTCTGTTTTTGAATTTTAGGATCCACATAAGCAACACAGAATATTTTAGGAATTTTTTCTATTTTATTAATTAACTTTGACTCAGTTATCCACCCCATATCATTAGCATCCGACCAACCAAGAGTTGGCGACAGCGCTAATGACATCAAACTTGCACTTTTTTCAATAAATGATCTTCTATCCATTCATATTTACTTTGTGTTAAGCCTTACTATTCAACATCTCACATATCCGCATGACTGATTTTCCATCACCATACGGATTATGCGCCATAGACATTTTTTCATATTCTGACTCATTCATAAGAACAGATTCAACTGAACTTACAATAGTATCTTTGTTTGTTCCTACGAGCTTTACTGTTCCAGCATCTACAGCTTCTGGTCTCTCAGTTACATCACGCATTACCAATACTGGCTTACCAAGCGAGGGGCCTTCTTCCTGAATACCACCAGAATCTGTAAGAATTAAATCACTTTTATCCATAAGCCATACAAATGGAGCATAGTCTTGCGGCTCAATCAAAGATACGTTACTGGTATTACTTAAAATTTCATTAACAGGCTTTTGTACATTTGGATTAAGGTGAACAGGATAAACCAAATCCCAATCTGGATGATTTTCTGCTAATGTTTTAATTGCATTACACAAATCAACAAAACCCTGTCCAAAGTTTTCTCTTCGGTGCCCCGTTATTAATATGAGCATACGTTTTTTATCAACGAGTTTTTTATATAGGTCAACTCCATATTTATTACTCCAATACTCTGCAGGGTAAGAAGCAACTTTATCTCGTACTAAAAGCAACGCATCAATAACTGTATTACCTGTTACCGTAATTGTATCTTCGCGTACATTCTCTTTTATTAAGTTATTTTTAGAACTATCGGTTGGAGCAAAATGATAACTAGCAATACGCCCCACTAATGATCTGTTAGCTTCTTCTGGGAAAGGAGCACTCATATCCCCTGTTCTTAAACCTGCTTCAACATGCCCGACTTTTATCTGCTCATAAAAAGCCGCTAAGGCCGCTGCAAAGCAAGTCGTTGTATCACCATGCACTAATACTAGATCCGGCTTACACTCTCTTAAAACTTCACGCATACCTAACAAAGCATTAGCGGTGACATCATACAAGTCTTGCCCTGGCTTCATAATATTTAGATCATAATCAGGCTTTATCTCAAATAGATCTAAAACCTGATCAAGCATTTCACGATGTTGTGCGGTCACACATACCAAAGACTCTATGCTTTCAGCCTGTTGTAGACCTAACACTACAGGTGCCATTTTTATAGCTTCTGGTCTTGTGCCAAATACTGATAATACTTTTAATGTCATACTGATATTACTCTAATTTTAAAAGTCGCTAGATCCCAGCTAGAAGCATGCTGGGATGACAACGTTTTTTTAAATACTTAACTGATACAAAAATTACTGAAGTGTTCCACGTGTATCTATAAGCACTTTTTCATTTAGCTCAAGGGTTTTTATACCTTTGTATTCTTTATGATCAACCAATAATAAAATAATATCTGAACGACGAATCACTTCTTCACACGAAAGTAAATCAAATTCATCATGTAGCTCTAAGTTAGGCTCAGAGATAAGAATCTCACCTAAATTTTCTTTAATTAGACTACGCACGATATCAACTGATGGTGACTCCCTTAAATCATCCACATCTGCTTTAAAAGCCAAACCCAAACAACCAATTACCGGGTGCTTGAATTTTTCAGCCCTGCTTTTAACCTTATCAATTACCCAGCTAGGCTTTGCATCATTAACCAATCGAGCCATTTTAATTAATTTTGAATTTTCTGGGTCACGAGCAACAATAAACCACGGATCAACTGCGATACAGTGCCCACCTACACCAGGCCCTGGATTAAGGATATTTACACGAGGATGTCTATTCGCTAACGATATTAACTCCCAAACATTAATACCTTCTTTATCACATATCAGTGATAACTCATTTGCAAAAGCAATACTCACATCTCTTGAAGAGTTTTCAGTAAGCTTTGCCATTTCTGCTGTTCGTGAATCAGTAGACAACACTTCGCCACGAACGAACGTCTTATAAAACTCAACTGCTTTATTTGTAGCTAGTGGATTTATTCCACCAACGATTCGGTCATTCTCTACCAATTCTACCAATATACGACCAGGCAATACTCGTTCTGGGCAATGAGCAACAAATACATCTTTTTCAGTGTCGTGGCCATTTTCTTTTAAAATACGACCAACAACTTCATCTGTTGTGCCTACCGGGCTTGTTGATTCAAGTATTACCAAGTTACCCGGCTTAACAAATGGTGAAATCATTTGTGTTGCAGATTCAACGTATGATAAATCGGGTTGGTAATCACCTTTAAAAGGAGTTGGTACAGCTATAATAAAAATATCTGCTTCTACTGGCTCTAAACCTGCTTTTAAGTTACCAACATTCACAGCTGACTTAACCATAATATCCAGGTCGGGTTCAACTATGTGTATCTTTCCTTCATTAATAGTATCTACAACATGTTTAGATACATCTACGCCATGCACCTGAAAACCTTTAGTACCTAGAAGTGACGCTGTAGGAAGTCCTATATACCCTAAACCAATTACACATATTTTTATATTATTCGACATTAGTAAAATACCTTTACAACACTTTTAAATTTTTAAAACAATAATTATTTATTTGAATCTCTGCCATACACATCATCGAATCTGACAATATCATCTTCACCCAGGTAACTACCGGTTTGAACCTCAATTAGCTCAAGCGGTATTTTGCCAGCATTTTCTAAACGATGTTTTTCGCCCAACGGAATATATGTGGATTCATTTTCAGCCATTAAGAAGACTTTTTCGCCGCAAGTGACTCGAGCTGTTCCTTTCACAACAATCCAATGTTCAGCTCTATGGTGATGCATCTGTAATGACAAGCTCGCCCCAGGATTAACTGTAATTCGCTTTACCTGAAATCCAGAGTCATGATCAATACATTCATATGCACCCCAGGGCCTATATGCTTTATTATGAATAATAGCTTCATCACGATTCGCTAACTTGAGCTGCCCTACTATGTCTTTTACATTTTGAGACTTATCTCTATGAGCTACTAGCACTGCATCCGCAGTTTCTACTACCACATGATCATTCAAGCCTACTACAGTTACCAAACGACTATCAGAGTGCACGTATGAGTTACTGGAGTCATGTAAAACAACATCACCATGAATTACATTACCTGCTTCATCAGAATCACCAACATCCCATAATGCCGACCATGATCCTATATCATTCCAGCCTATATCCACAGGAATCAAAGCTGCATCATTTGTTTTTTCCATTACCGCATAGTCAATTGAGTCCGATGGACACTTTGCAAACTCGTCACGATCTAATCGAGTAAAGTCCATATCAGTAAGAGCCGACGCAAGAGATAATTCAGCACTAGAAAACATTTCAGGGTTATGTGTTTTTAATTCATCTAAGTACGTAGACGCCTTAAACATAAACATTCCACTATTCCAGTAATAGTTACCTTCATCAAGATATGTACGAGCAGTATCTATGTCAGGTTTTTCAACAAAAGCGTCAACGTTATAAACACCATTGCTAATCTCTTTTCCACCTCGTATATAACCATAGCCTGTTTCTGCAGTGTGAGGGAATATACCAAAAGTAACAAGTTTGCCCTCCATGGCCGTCTTATAGCCTATAGAAACAGCCTCGTGAAATGCCTCGGTATTTTCTATCACATGATCTGCCGGTAACACGAGCAGCACTAGATCATCACCCGATTTCTGTGCCTGCAACGCTGATATAGCAACTGCTGGTGCTGTATTTTTACCAAAAGGCTCAAGTATGATGGCCGATGGATGAATATTTATTTCGCGCATTTGCTCTGCGATGGTAAATCGGTGTTCCTCGTTACATACGACAATAGGTTCGACCAGATTTTTTATGCCTTTTAATCGACTAACCGTGTCCTGTATCATCGTATGGTTTGACGTCATACTCAGCAATTGCTTAGGCCTTAATGCTCGTGATAATGGCCAGAGTCTGGTACCAGAACCGCCTGACAATATAACTGGAACAATCATTATTTAACCTTTATTTGTTGTTTTCACTTTTATTTCTGTCTGCCGTATTTTGGTGGATACAATTCATTTGATCCACCCCACGATTATTTAAACTGCTCTTCCGATTATGTACAGCAAATATGATTTATTAGCCACAGGCACGATTTTCAAGCAATATAACCTTCTTTAAATAAATAAAGCATGATCTGTTGTGCACACTCTATTGGCGTTCTACCTGTTGTATCTATTTTTATTTCAGGATTTATTGGAATCTCATATGGGTCGCTAATACCCGTGAAGTTTTTAATAATGCCTTTACGGGCTTTAGCATACATACCTTTTCTATCTCTACCTTCACAAGTATCAAGTGGGGTTGCCACATGAATCTCAATAAAAGAACCATACTCTTCAATCATTTCACGTATGGATGTACGTATAGATTCATAAGGAGCGATAGGCGCACATATAGCAACACCTCTATTCTTAGTTATTTCACTTGCAACATATCCAATGCGTTTTACATTGATATCTCTATGTTCTTTCGAAAAACCCAGCTCACTAGAAAGGTTTGTACGAACAACATCACCATCCAGTAATGTGACTGGTTTATCGCCCTGCTCGATAAAGCGCGCATAAACAAGTTTTGCTAAAGTGGATTTTCCCGAACCAGATAGGCCTGTAAAAAATAGAGTTAGCCCCTTTTGTTTACGAGAGAGCCTTACTTTACTCAACTCATGAATCACTTCCGGGTATGAATACCACTCAGGAACAGGCTGACCATGTTCAAGCGCCTGATTAAAGTTTCTTTCTGTATAAGCAAGTGTTTCTTCTTTTTCTTTAGATGCTGTTTCACAGGAAATATAAGACTTACGTTTAACAGAGTAGCCTTTTTCTTCAACGGGAAGCATTTGGATATCTAGTTTATGTTGAAACTCATTTACAAATTTCTGCGCTGAATATCTTTCATAAAAACGTTGCACGCCAGATCTTACACCTGGTGGCGATGCATGCTCAGGCCCTATAATAAAATGCGAACAACCATAATTTTGCCGCACAATCATATTATGAATAGCTTCTCTTGGCCCCGCCATACGAATCGCTTGTGGGATTAGAGAAAGCATTGCTAAATGATTGGGGTAGTACT
>Ga0316207_10002444_pt1 | contig 19070 bp, 15 predicted proteins | sample 6weekpyrite_MG_FD_204943 | JGI IMG/M metagenome (GOLD analysis project Ga0316207, IMG submission 204943) | Microbial mat bacterial communities from mineral coupon in-situ incubated in ocean water Damariscotta River, Maine, United States -... | ecosystem: Environmental > Aquatic > Marine >...
CATCTCGACCCCCTGTGGTCGGATGCCAATATCGATGCCGTGGCCATTGACTGGTACGTGCCCCTGTCGGATTGGCGTGAGGGTGATGAGCATCTGGATAAGGCGATTGCGTCCGGCCCGCACGATACGGCCTATCTGACAAGCCAAATCGAGGGCGGGGAGGGCTATGACTGGTATTATGCCTCACAAGCTGACCGCGACGGGCAAGTCCGTACCGCCATTTCCGGCGATATTTATGGCGAAGACTGGATCTGGCGCTACAAGGATTTGGCAAGCTGGTGGGGGCAAGCTCATCATGATCGTCTTGGCGGGGTGCGCTCTGTCACCCCGACGAGCTGGCAGGCCCAGTCCAAGCCGATCTGGCTGACGGAAATCGGCTGTCCCGCCATCGATAAAGGGGCCAATCAGCCCAATGTGTTTGTCGACCCGAAAAGCTCGGAAAGTCTGTTTCCATATTACTCAACGGGCGTGCGCGATGATCTGATCCAGCGCCGATATATCGAAGCGATGACGGCGTATTGGGATGTCGGGGCGGGCAATAACCCTATCTCTTCCGTTTATGGCGCGAACATGATCGACACCGCGCTGACCCATGTCTGGGCCTATGATGTGCGACCCTGGCCGGATTTCCCCGCGCGGTCTGATATCTGGGCCGATGGCGAAAACTGGCGCTTGGGTCACTGGCTCAATGGTCGTGTCGGACTTGTACCTGTGGCCGGGATTGTCCGTGAGGTGTGCAAGGAAGCCAGGCTTGATGCGTTTGACGTGTCTCGGCTTGACGATCTGATTGCGGGTTACCAGATCACCGGCCCGGTTTCAGGGCGTCGGGCGCTTGAACCCTTGGCGCAAGTGCTGGGCTTTGAAGTGTATTCCCGCTTCGATGGCGTTCACTTTGTCTCGGCGGGACGCGGGGAGGCGACGCCCTTCAATCTTCAACGGGACGGGCTGGATGCAAGTTTTGAGTTTCAGCTCACGCAAACACCGCCTTTTGAAATGCCGCTGGATCTGCGTCTGTCCTTTATCGATGACATGGCGGAATACCGTCCCGGCCAATCCTATGCCCGGATGAGTTTCGGCAATGTCAGGGTGGCAAGCTGGCAAGCCCCTGTCTTGTGCGACCCGGATTTGGCACGGACATGGTGCCAAGCGGGCTTGGAGGATTTGCATCGACAATCCCGCCTGACATCGTTCGCCTTGCCGCCCTCGGCTCTGGCACTGGAAACCGGGGATGTGGTGTCGCTCAATGACGAGACAATGAACCTGTGTGCACTGGAGGGAGCGGACAGCAGGCGAGCAAGTGTGTGTGCACAATCGGCGCGCACCGCTCAGATTCGGGGTGGATTATCTGGTGTGGGGACCAACACGCCGATCCTTCCAGCCAGGCCAGAACTGGCCGTGCTGGATTTACCCCTGCTGGAAGATACCCAAAATGAGCGGGACGGACCCTTGTTGGCCGCCTTCGCTGAACCTTGGCCGGGTGCTTTGAGCATTGATGTGCAAATGGCTTCAGGACTGTTTGAAAACAGGGTCCATCTTTCCGCCCCTGCGGTGATGGGCCAACTGACATCTGATTTGCCGCCGGGTCCAATTGGGCGATGGGACAGCGCAGGGTCCATAGCGGTTGAAATTTATGGCGGCGTGTTGGAAAGCGTTGAAACCCTGGATGTTCTGAACGGAGCAAATATCTGTGCCATTGAAACCAGCCCGGATGAATGGGAGATCATCCAGTTTGCCAATGCGGTTTTGACAGGGGAACGCGCCTATCATTTGACAAATTTGCTGCGCGGCCAAAAGGGCAGTGATGCCAGTTTTGGAGCCAGCATCGGTGCGCGCGTAGTGTTTATCGAAAGCGGTCTGGACGCTTTGTCCATGAAGCCCTCCGAGAGCGGATTGGATGTCCAGATAAGGGCCGTACCGTCCGGCTTGCCGAACGATCATGTTCAAATCGGGCAAACCAGTTTTGTTTGGACCCGCTCAGACCTGAAGCCCTATGCGCCGGTTCATGTGCGGGCTTCTCATGTTTCAGGGTCCCTGACGATCAATTGGATACGCCAGAGCCGAATAGGCGGTGATGACTGGCGAGCTGAAGAAATTGCGCTGGGCGAAGCATTCGAACGCTATCGTCTGGAATTGATGTTGGGTGAAGCCGTGCTTTTCAGTGACGATATCAATTCATCCCAAAAAGTGTTCTCAGACAGTGAGTTGATCGCGATTTATGGCGCTCTTCCCATCTCTGTCGATGTCCGCATCGCCCAGATATCCGAGCGCTATGGCCCCGGTTCAATGGCGCGGCATGTGCTTGATCTGTGAGCCTGCTTTGCACAGCGTGGCAAACCCGCCTACATGCAAGGGTGTTGATATTGCTGGCAAGGGCCATTGGGCATGGATGATCCCTATAAAACTTTGGGCGTCGCGAAGACGGCTTCGGATGCGGAAATTCGAAAGGCTTATCGCAAGTTGGCCAAGGAGTTACATCCCGACGCCAAACCCGGTGACAAGGCTGCTGAGGAGCGTTTCAAGAATGTCTCCCAAGCTTTTACGCTATTGTCTGACAAGAAAAAACGCGCTGAATATGATGCCGGTGGAATGGCGGGCATGGGCGGAATGGCGGGCATGGGCGGAATGGCGGGCATGGGCGGAATGGGTGGCATGGGCAGAGCAGGCCAACGTGGCCCGTTCAATTATCGCCAGAGAAGTCAGGCCGGTCGTGGTTTTGATGATGTGGGTGATATTTTCTCCGATTTGTTCACTGATTTTGGCACCCAGCAAAAAGGGCCTCCGCCCAAGGGCAGTGATATTCGCCAAGCCTTGGTGCTGGATTTTATGGATGCAGCCCAGGGCGGCAAGCACCGTGTGACCTTGCCCGGCGGGCGCTCTGTTGATGTGGCTGTTCCACCCGGTGCCACGGATGGTCAGATTCTCAGATTGCGGGGTCAGGGGGATCGTTCCTTGCATGGCGGCGGGATGGGTGATGCCCTGATTGAGCTGAAAATCTCAGAACACCGTCATTTCTCCCGTGACGGCGATCATGTCCGTCTTGAATTGCCGATCAGTCTCAAAGAAGCGGCTCTGGGTTCAAAAGTGCGAGTTCCAACCATTGATGGTCCGGTTGATATCAAGGTTCCTGAAGGTTCCAGCAGTGGCAGCATGTTGCGTTTGCGGGGCAAGGGTTTTGCGGGCTCAAAAGGCAAGCGCGGGGATCAATTGGTTCGCTTGATGATCACTTTGCCAACAGGCGACGAGGCTTTGAAAGATTTTCTGGAGACGTGGACGCCTCCAAAAGGTTATGATCCGCGAAAGGGAATGAAACCATAAACAGGTATTGAGCCGGTATTGGTTTTTGTTCAGCTCGTGTTGTTTTTGTTCAGCCCATGTTGTTTTGTTCAGACCGTGTTCAGGGGCGTTGTTCATACTGGATGTCATGTTGAGAAGATCGATCATAATTGCCGGGCTTTCGCTCTTGCTGATTTCACCCACAGCGGTCTTTGCTGATGGACCAGATGGGCGTGTCGACCGTCAAGATCGCCTGACGGCAGACGAGGCGCGTCGCGAAACGCAAAACGGTGCTGTTTTGCCAGCACGGCGCATAATTCGTTCAGTCAGGGAAAGTTATCCGGATGCACTTCTGGATGATGTTGAGCTGGTTATGAATGGAGCTCAATTGCGGTGTCCGGGCGGTGTGACCCAAGGTGCCATGGGGCCGCGTTATCTGGTCAAGATCAGAACCGGTGGGGCCAGGCGTGTTGATGTCGTCCTGAATGCCCGCACGGCTGAAATAATCTGCGAACGATAGGGGAAATCATGCGTGCTTTGATTGTTGAAGATGATCCGGACCTGAACCGGCAATTGTGTCGGGCCCTTGAAGACACCGGCTATGCCGTGGATACCGCCCTTGATGGTGAGGATGGTCATTTTCTGGGCGATACAGAAGCTTATGACGTGGTCGTTCTTGATCTGGGTTTGCCCAAGATGGATGGCGTGACGGTCCTTGAGCGCTGGCGCCAGGATGGCCGTGATCACCCGGTTTTGATCCTGACGGCCCGTGACCGCTGGAGCGAGAAAGTCGCTGGTTTTGATGCCGGAGCCGATGATTATCTGACCAAGCCATTTCATACCGAAGAATTGCTGGCGCGATTGCGGGCCCTGACCCGGCGCGCTGCCGGCCATGCCTCCTCGACGATTGAATGCGGCGGCCTTCACATTGATACACGTGGAGCCCGGGTCTTCATTGAAGGCGAAGCGGTCAAGGTGACCTCGCACGAATTTCGTATGTTGAGCTATTTGGCGCACCATCAGGATCGCGTGATTTCACGCACCGAACTGGTTGAGCATATTTACGACCAGGATTTCGACAGGGACAGCAATACCATCGAGGTTTTTGTCGGACGCTTGCGCAAGAAGATCGGCCCTGACCGGATCGAGACTGTTCGCGGGCTTGGTTATCGATTGACCGACCCGGTCGCGCGCACCGTTTCGTGATCGCGAAAAACTCCCTTGCGTTTCGACTTTTTGCCGGGGCCGCTGCCTGGGCTGTTCTTCTATTGTTGTTGGGTGCGATAGCGCTGACGACCTTGTATCGTCAGTCGATCATGCGGACACTTGATGACCGTTTGATGGGAGCCGTTGATGCTCTGGTTTCGGCCATTGAAACTAATGAAGACGGTTCGCTGGAGCTTGTCAGGCGGCCATCGGATTCTTCCTATGGACGTGTTTTTTCAGGTCGTTACTGGCAAGTCATGACTATTGATGAAGCTGGCGATGATGAAGTTGTTCTGGTCTCGCGCTCTCTCTGGGATGAAACCGTATTTATTCCAGCAGATTTGATAGCCAGTCTGGGCGAAGCGCCCGGTGAAGCGCATATTTCAACTTCAAAAGGCCCGGGCGACGAGCCTCTTCGCTTGATCGCCCAAGGTGTTCACCTTCAAGATCGTGCGGGTGTGGTCATATTGCTGGCCGCTGAAGATCGCCGTCCTGCGGATCAGGAGGTGCGCAATTTCGCCCTGGTTTCAGGTCTCATGTTTCTGGCGTTTGCCGCGGCCATTGCTGCTGGTGTTTTCTTTCAGGTCCGAATCGGTTTGGCCCCGGTTTTGAGGATGCGCAATAATGTGGCCGATGTGATCGAGGGGCGGGTGGAGCGCGTTGACGGTGAGTTTCCGACTGAACTCCAGCCTCTTGCTGACGAGCTCAATGCCATGCTGGACCATTCACGTGAATTGGTAGAGCGGTCGCGTACGCATGTCGGCAATTTGGCCCATGCCTTGAAAACGCCCCTTGCCGTTTTGAGAAATGAAAGTCGCGAATCGGGTACGGAGTTTGGCGAATTGGTCACCCGGCAATCCGATGTGATGGCAAAACAGGTGGATCATCACCTCAGACGTGCCCGGGCCGCAGCCCATGCCAAGGCGGTTGGGGCCCGCACTGAATTGGCTCCTATGGTAAACGATCTGGCCCGGACATTGAGCAAGATTTACCGCTCTCGCGGTGTGGATATTGAAACAGATATTGAAGCCGGTTTGACGTTCAGGGGAGAGCGTCAGGACCTGGAAGAAATGGTCGGAAACCTGATGGATAATGCCTGTAAATGGTCTTCAGGAAACGTCCGGGTAACCGCGCAGCACAAGACTAAACGAAGTTTGAGCATTGCCATTGAAGATGATGGTCCGGGCCTTGATGAAGACGAGTGTTCAACGGCTTTGCAACGGGGCGTTCGCCTGGATGAGCAAGCACCGGGAACAGGGCTTGGCTTGGCGATCGTGACCGACCTTGCCAAAGCCTATGACGGTGAGGTTGATTTATCCCGATCCTGCTTGGGTGGTTTGTGTGTAACGCTAAACCTGCCCACATCATCACGCTAAAGCGGCGTTAACCGTATCAGTAGAAGATAATTGCTGAAAACGGAGCGTATCGATTCGAGATGTCCAACCTCTCGCCCAATCAACGTGCAAAACTGGAAGCTCTTTGGCGAACCATGCCAGAGCAAATGCGTGTGTCTTTATTGGCGTCGGCAAGGGCTGCAGCCGGTCATGACGCAGGCATGGACGAGCTTCTGTTGGTTTTGACCGAGCTTGATGAGGCTATGGGCGAGCCCGCTGGGGACATGGCCAAGGCTTATTTGTTCGCGCCTTTGAGGCCGCTAACAGCCGAAATAGATTCGGTTCCTCCCTCACAATTCCGCTTTTCGCCGGAAGAAATCAGCAAGCTTTGGGGATGGCTGGGTCGGCGCCTGGACAAGCAATTGGTTCAGGATGCGCGTAAATGCAAAAAGCCTGATACCGATCCGATCTGGTATGAGTTTCGCAAAAGGGCTGCATCCGCTTTGCAGGACGCAATAACTTCCGCTGATCGTGTTCCAAAAGACATGACGGCCCTGATGAAGCGTTTTGGCAATAATGGTCGTGAGCTTTTATGTGATGCCGCTGTCTTGCTCAACAGGTCTGAAGAGATCGAGCAAGCGATGTTGACGATACCACCTTGTATCGAAGACCTGGATGAAGATCTTTGTTATCACTTGAAAAATACCCATCAAGACATGGTGGAAACGGCACCCGATGCGGCTGTTTGGGTCTTGCTTTTGAGCATGGGGCGCCTTGTTTCGCCCTGGCAAATTTTCAGGGTGATTGAAAAGATCGGTCGCAGGAGTGATGACCTTGTCATCGCCAAGACTGAACTGGCAGCCATAGGTGACGCCGTCTTGGCTGATACGGGCTATTTTGCTGACAAATTGAAACATCCACCCGCCAATCTGGAAGAAGCCAAAAATTTCTATGAGACATTTGATCGATATGTCGCCTACTCCTCGGGCATGACCAAGGAATTCGGCATTCGAAAGGATGGTCGCTGGGGACAATCCCTGTTTGGTGTACGCGCTGAGGCATCGACCAATGTAGAGCGGGTTTTTGAGAAAATTCCCCTAGCTTTGGATGCTGGTTTGCCTGAGCCGCGTCGAGGGCGCAGTGGTCGGATTATTCCGGCGCAATTGCCGCCTGAACAGGCCATTGATCGGCTGGAAGGGCTCTTGTATTTCCTTGCCAAAGCCCGGGAACATGCCAATGCCGCCGCTGTGGGAAGTTCCCAAAAGCGCCTGATGGATTCTTCTCTCAAGCGGATGGAGGAAGCCGGTGAAATGCTGGTTGATCTGGTGGCTGACAGTGAAGATCAAAGCAAAACGGCCGCTCAGGAAGCGCTCGATACTACGATAAGGCTGATTGACGCGTTGGACTTTCCTGAAGAGGCAGATTTGTTGCGCCGAAGAGGTGTGGCTGCCGCGGCTGCATAATAGCGTGAAACCGGTTAGCTGACTTGCCATCAGCCCCGGGGGTGATTATTTCGCCCTGATGACACAGCCACCCGATACACCTATTGCCATGGAAGATCGTCTGCTTGACGAAGGCCGGTTATATTCCCCCAGTGTTGCCCGTAATCGCGAGTTTATCACAGATATCCTGAAGACAAGATTGCCTGATCAGGCGCGTGTGCTGGAAATTGGCTCTGGCACGGGTGAGCATGGTACAGCGATGTGCAAGGCCAGGCCGGACATCAGATGGCAGCCCAGTGATCCCGATGAACGATCCAGGCAAAGTCAACGAGCCTGGTCCCGGCAGGTAGCTGACAGTATGCTAGCGCCTCTCGCTCTCGATTTGTTGAAGCCGGACTGGTTTATTCACGTGCAGCCTTTTAATGCGATGGTTTGCATGAATGTCATCCACATTTCCCCCTGGGCTGTGGCCGAGGGATTAATGGCAGGGGCCTCGGCCCGGCTGGAAATGGAGGGCCTGATCTATCTGTATGGGCCTTTCAAAGAAGAAGCAGCAACGGCTCCTTCCAACGACGCCTTTGATCAATCCCTGAAGGCGCGAAACCCGGAATGGGGTGTGCGGGAGCTCAAGGATGTCTTGGCGCTGTTTGAAGCAGGTGGATTTGATCTTGAGGAGCGCATAGATATGCCCTCGAATAATCTTTCGCTTGTTTTCAGGCACCGGAGAGTTTGATGCGTCATCGCAATCGTCGACTGGCCATGATTGCCGTTTCGGCCGTGGTCCTCATTATCGCTGTCACCCTGGGCGTGATCGCGACCCGCGATGCTTTTGCTTATTTTTATAGTCCCAGCGATGTCATTGCTGATCATCCTGAAATTGGTGAGCGTATTCGCTTAGGTGGATTGGTGCTTGAAGGGTCAATCCAGGACCAGAGCGACGGAAGTGTGGTTTTCGTCATCACAGACCGGGCCGAACAAATATCTGTACGCTATGATGATTTCCTGCCCGATCTGTTTGGTGAAGGTCAGGGTGTCATCGCAGAGGGCAGCTTTGATGACGGTGAAATGTTTCAGGCGCAGACGGTTCTGGCCAAACATGATGAGACCTATATGCCGCCGGAAGTCGCCGAAGCCTTGCGTGAAGCAGGTGTTTGGCAGGGTGATGAAAATCAGCCGGAATAGGCCCTGACGAAAACGTCATCGGTAATGATTTGCAGGCGGCACATTGCATCACTAAGTCTTCTGGCAACACAGGAGGCTAGGGCATGGCGAATTCTCAACGGGTTGAATTTCAGGGTGCGCTTGGCGACACACTGGCTGCAAGGCTGGAATTACCTTCAGGCCAAGTTCAGGCCTATGCGATTTTCGCGCATTGTTTTTCTTGTTCCAAAGATATCTTTGCGGCCTCGCGTATCTCAAGGCGACTGGCCCAGCTGGGGCTGGCCGTTTTAAGGTTTGATTTTACAGGTCTGGGCCAGTCGGACGGAGATTTTTCCAATTCCAATTTTTCTTCCAATATTGCTGACCTGATCAAGGCTGGTGAATTTTTGACCCGGCAATATGAGGCCCCGGCCTTGTTGGTCGGGCACAGTTTGGGCGGGGCGGCCGTGATTTCAGCCGCTCTGGAAATGCCGTCTGTTCGTGCCGTCGCCACCATCGGAGCTCCCGCTGATGCAGAGCATGTCCAATGCCAGTTTTCAGGCGACCTTGATAAGATTCACAAGGAGGGTGTCGCTGAAGTCTCCTTGGCGGGTCGTCCCTTCACCATCAAAAAACAATTTTTGGATGACATCGCTGGCCATACGCTTGAAGAGGCGGTTGCAAAGCTGAAGCGGCCATTATTGATAACCCATTCCCCGATTGATGAAACTGTTGGCGTTGAAAATGCCACCCGGTTGTTTGTGGCGGCCAAACATCCCAAAAGTTATCTCAGCCTAGATGCTGCTGATCATTTGCTGCGCGGAACAGGGCCAGCGATGCATGCGGCCAATGTGATTGCTGCCTGGGCCCAGAATTATGTCATCGCGGATAATGCTGTCCATGAGCCTCCCAAACCGGCTGGTGAAGGGGCGGTGGTTGTGCGCGAGACCGGGCATGGAAAGTTTGAAAACCATGTTGTTATTGGGGATCACGCCATGTTGGCAGATGAGCCCCCTGCAGTGGGGGGCAAGGATGCCGGACCCACACCCTATCAATATCTCAATGCTGGTTTGGGCAGCTGCACCTCGATGACAGTCCGCATGTATGCGGCGCGCAAAAACTGGCCTTTGGAACGCGTCACGGTGACACTCAATCATAAAAAGGATCATGCCGAGGATTGCCAGGCCTGTAGTGAAGGTCAGGAAAGGCGGGTCGATATCATTGATCGATCGATACGATTGGAAGGTGATTTGACTCAGGAACAACGGTCCAGATTGTTGGAAATAGCGGATAAGTGTCCCGTTCATCGAACATTGAATACCCCGGTGGTGATCCGCACAATCGAAGAAAAAGCAACGGAATCGGCCCTGCCTTAACATTTCCGTTGGATTACCGTTTGTAATGTTGTTGTAATGTTTCAGAAACGCAGCGGTTAGTCGCTGCAGGCCAAGTTCGGGCTCAGTTTTGTACAGGAAGGTCAGATTATCTCATGATTTCGGTTGATCGTATGCGTCGGCTAGGCGGCGTCTCAATGTTGGTTCTTTCAGTGATCGGTGCCGGAGTGGTTGTTGATCGCATCTCCGAACCTGCTCTGGCCATGCAACAGGGTCAGTATGCGGCACCCAATGGTGCGCCCATGTCATTTGCTGATCTGATCGAAAGTGTCAGCCCGTCAGTTGTAACCATTCAGGCAAGCACAGAGGTTTCTGACGCAGCGACAATGCCCGGAATGGATGGTGTCCCACCTCAATTCAGGGAATGGATGGAGCGCCAGTTCCGTGAACGTGGCGGACAAGAACAACAACCGGCCCAGCCCCGGGCATCTCTGGGCTCCGGCTTCTTCATTTCTGCCGATGGACATGTCGTCACCAATAATCATGTTGTTGCCGGAGCTACGGAAATCACAATCGGCACGGCTGATGGTGAAACCTATCCGGCTTCAATCATAGGCCTGGACCCGCAAACCGATCTGGCCCTTCTCAAAGTCGATGAAGATGTTGTCTTCCCCTATGTCACACTGGATGAAGATCCACACTATCGCGTAGGGGATTGGGTTGTGGCTGTTGGCAATCCCTTCGGTCTTGGCGGCACAGCGACAGCTGGCATTATCTCAGCGACGGGCCGCGAAATTGGCAATTCCACCTATAATGATTTCATGCAGATCGATGCCCCGATCAATCGCGGTAATTCGGGCGGGCCGACTTTTGATTTGAACGGCAATGTGGTCGGCGTGAACTCCCAGATTTTCTCACCATCAGGCGGCAATGTTGGCATTGGGTTCGCCATTCCATCTGATGTTGCCTCCCGAATTATCGACCAATTGCTCGAAAGTGGCCGCGTTGCCCGCGGGTGGCTCGGTGTGAGCATCCAGAATGTAACCGATGACATAGCAGCCAGTCAGGGCCTTGAAGAACCGACAGGCGCAATTGTCAGCTCGGTCGTCGCGGGTGGTCCAGCGGCCTCTGATGGCATTGAACGTGGCGATATCATCTTGTCGGTCAATGGTAATGATGTGGATGGCTCACGTGATCTGACCCGGCGCATTGCTGACATTCCGGCAGGTGATCGCGTCACTTTCCGTGTCTTGCGTGAAGAGCGGGAGCGTACAATTCGTGTGCGCCTCGGTGATCGCCCATCAGATGAAGACCTGGAATTGATGGCAAATGATGAAGAGCTTCCGGTCGAGGTTTCTTATTTCGGAATGCAATTGGTACCGCTTGATGATGAGATGCGGGAGGTGCGTGGATTAAGTTCTGATACCTCCGGCCTGGTCATCGAAAATATTGAAGCAGGGGCCGAAGCCGCACGTAAGGGCTTGCGTTCCGGTGATGTCATCCTGGAAGCGGGCGGCGAACGCATCAATGATGTGGATGCGTTTACGTCCGCCGTGGATGCGGCGCGTTCAGACAATCGGTCAGCGATTTTATTGCTGGTCGAAGGTGCGGGCGGCCAGCGTTATATCGCGTTGCAAGTTGATCAAGCTGAATAATCGGAGGACTGACGGTGCGCATCCTTATTGTTGAAGACGACCGCGAAGCGGCGAGTTATATCCGCAAGGGTTTACGGGAATCCGGCCATGTGGCTGATCATGCCGCAGATGGCGAAGAAGGGCTGGAAATGGCCCGGGCCGCTGAATACGACGTATTGGTCGTGGACCGGATGATGCCGCGCATGGATGGTTTGTCCATGATTGAAGGATTGCGCGCCGATGAGGACAGAACCCCTGTTCTCATCCTGTCAGCGCTGGGTGAGGTTGATGATCGTGTTGAAGGCCTGAAGGCCGGCGGCGACGATTATTTGGTCAAACCCTATGCGTTTGCCGAATTGCTGGCCCGGGTCGAGGCCCTGGCCCGTCGGCGTGATCCTGATGCAGTACGAACAAAGCTGGTTGTTGGTGATCTGGAAATGGACCTTCTGGCCCGGAAAGTTGTGCGGGAGACAGAGGAAATCCTGTTGCAGCCGCGTGAGTTCAGATTGCTTGAATTTCTCATGAAGCACAGTGGCCAGGTCGTCACGCGAACCATGTTGCTTGAAAAAGTCTGGGATTATCATTTCGACCCCCAAACCAATGTTATCGACGTGCATATTTCGCGCTTGAGGTCTAAAATTGACCGACCGTTCAATCGCGCTCTGCTGCACACTGTGCGTGGGGCTGGTTACCGTCTTCAGGCCTGATCCCGGTGAGTAACCGGGGACCAGCTTTTTTAAGGACAACAGCGTTCCGGCAAACCCTATTGTCGGCAGCGCTGTTTGCCTTGTCCAGCTTCGTCATTCTGGGCTTTGTCTATGCCGCATCGGCAGGCCTGACTTTGCGCCGTGCAGACGCCACCATTGGCGATGAAATGAGCTCGGTCATGGGCCGGTTTGAAGCCGGCGGTATTCGCAGCATCAACAGTTATATCTTGCAGCGAACCGTGGGGGGAGCCGGGGATTATATCTATCTTCTCGTTCACCCAACAGGACGCCGCCTGACAGGTAATTTGTCCAGCCTGCCTGATGTGTCACCGGATTCTGAAGGCCGGATGCAATTCACCTATCGGCGTCCGCCCGTGGTCGGTGCAGAAGAAACGACCAAGGACGATCGTCAAGCGCGTGGCAGTTTGAGACCCTTGCCGGGAGGCTATCAGCTTCTGGTCGGTCTTGATGTGGATGAAGAGCTCAATCTCCTTTCGCGTATGACCAACACAATACTGGCGGCCTCTGCCTTGGCGCTGGCACTGGGCGTTGCGGCGGGGATTTTCGTCAGCCGCCGTTTTGTGCGTCGATTGGACAATATCAACCAGGTGGCGCGCGGTGTGAAAGCCGGTGATCTCCAGCGCCGGGCTCCGCGAAATTTTACCGGCGATGAGCTTGATGAATTATCGGAAAATTTCAATGGCATGCTGGACCGGGTTGAGGCCTTGATGCTGCGCATGCGCCATACCGGGGACAGTATTGCCCACGATTTGCGCACCCCCCTGACCCGGATGAGAAACCGGCTGGATGAAGCCTTGAGAGAGGATGGGGATTTAAAAGAGCGCGAGAAAACCTTGGAGCAGGCTGTGTCAGACACAGATGAGCTTCTCGGGGTCTTCAATTCTATCCTCAGTCTCTCACGTCTTGAAGCCGGGGAGAGCCGGGCTTCTATTGTCCGGCTTGATCCGGCTGAAATCGCGATCGATCTGGCGGAGCTTTACGAGCCGGTTTGTGAAGATGGAAATCTCGGATTTGACTCGGAAATCCAGGGCGGCATGCAAATGTATGGGGATCGGGGTCTGATCTCCCAAGCCTTGGCCAATATCCTCGACAATGCGGTTAAATATACGCCTGAAGGTGGGGCTGTTACCTTGCGGTTACGCAAAACGGCCGATGGCGATATCGAGTTTTCCGTGACCGATACAGGCCCGGGCGTTGATGAAGAAGATCGTGTCAGAGCCATTCAGAGATTTGTGCGCCTGGACAGTTCACGCACTTTGCCAGGGTCCGGTCTTGGTTTGTCCCTGGTCAAGGCCATCGCCGATATCCACAATGGATATTTCAATCTCGGAGATGGACCCGGTTTTGTAGACGGTCATGGTCCGGGCTTGAGGGCTTCCCTTACGTTTCCCGTGGCTGTCGACGAGAAAGATGAGTAGGGGCTAGCCTCGATAGCCCAAATCAAGCCATTTAAGATACATGTCAGATGTTTCCCCTCTTCTTTACAAACAGATGCCTGCTTTGTCGGGAGCCAAGAAGGGTGGTTCGTTTCTGGACGGCGTTTTTGAGGCCGCCCCCTATTTGAGGCGTCTGGCAAGTCGTCGGGCTGAAACCCTTGAAGCGTGCTGGAAATTATCACCTGACGCGCTTCTGGCGCGAACCATTGATGCCGCCAGGCAAGCGGGAAAAACCAGTGCGGATATGGCGGCGCTGGATCAAGCTTTGCGACACTTGAAAGCCGACATGCATTTGATTGTCGGTTTGGCCGATCTGTCAGGGATGTGGTCCGTCAGGGATGTCACCCGGGCTGTTACACGATTTGCCGATGCCGCTGTTCAGGCCGCTTTGCACGCTCATGTCCGGTTCTTTGCTGAGAAAGGGCGCGTGCTTCCCGTAGAAAATCCGGAAAATCCCTTGCCTGGCCTGTTTGTTCTGGCCTTGGGAAAAATGGGCGCAGGCGAGCTTAATTATTCCTCTGATATAGATTTGATTTGCTTCTTTGATCCTGAGTGCGTGCACCTTCCCGACAATGAGAACGCCCGAAAATGCTTGCCGCGCCTGATTCAGGCTGTCGTTAAAACGTTGCAGGAAATTACCGAAGATGGATATGTCTTCCGGACCGATTTACGCCTCAGGCCAGACCCGGGCGCATCCCCCGTGGCGATGTCCAGTGAGGCGGCTCTCAATTATTATGAATCCATGGGGCAAACCTGGGAACGCGCCGCCTGGATCAAGGCCCGCCCTTGTGGTGGGGATGTGGAAACGGCTCATTCTTATCTGAAATTCATGCAACCCTTCATCTGGAGACGCGCGCTGGATTTTGCCGCCGTGGACGATATTCGCGGACTTGCAAGACAAATCCAGACCGTGGGAAGTCGTGCGAAAATCTGCCCGGCAGGTCATGATTTGAAATTGGGGCGTGGTGGTATTCGCGAAATTGAATTTTATGCTCAAGTGCCGCAATTGGTTTTTGGTGGCCGTGATCCATCGGTCAGAACACCGGCAACCCTTGATGCTTTAACCGCCCTGAAAGGGCGTGGTGTGGTCAGTGATGCGGCCTTGAAGTGTTTACGCAGAGATTATGAAATACTGCGATCTTGGGAACACCGCATCCAGATGTACCAAGATGAGGCCAGCCAGACTTTGCCGAAAGCGAGCGAAGAGCGCACGGCCATTGCGATCATGGCCGGTTATCCCGATCTGGAGCGCTTTGATAAAGATGTTGAGACCTTGCTAAAGCGGGTTCACGGACATTTTTCAGACCAGTTTCACGACGAAGAGACACTGTCTTCCAAGGCCGGTAGTCTGGTTTTAACGGGGGTGGAGCCAACGCCCGACACGTTGAAAACACTGGCGCGTCTGGGTTTTGAAAACCCGGATCAAATCTGGAAAACTTTGAACGGCTGGGCAGCAGGGCGCATCAAGGCTTTGAAAAGCACAAGGGCCAGAACCCTGTTTGCCAAAATAGTCGCTCAACTCGTCGATATCATCGCGGATACCGGTGAGCCCGATGCTGCCTTCATACGGTTTTCGGCTTTTATCGAGAACTTGCCCTATGGCGTACAACCCCTGTCCTTGATGATTAATGAGCCCCAGCTGGCCGCGGACCTCGTTGCCATTTTAACAATGGCACCGCGCATGGCCCAGGAATTGGCTCGACGCCCGGATTTGCTGGATGTGATGTTGGATCATCGCTTTTCAATCCCCCTGGATCAGGATGCCCCCGATGATTTTCATGATCGGTTGGCCAAGCAAATCAAAAACAGCGCAAGCTATGAAGACGCCCTGAATATTGCCCGGCGAAGTGTGAGGGAAGAACGATTTCGCGTGGGAAGCCAGGTATTGAGTGGAGCCGCCGATGCCCGCACAGCCGGGGCGGCCTATACTGCGATTGCGGACGCGACAATTGAATGCATGGCGCATGCTGCAGAACGTGAGACCTGCCGCAGATTTGGAGATATTCCCGGACGGTATGTGATCCTGGGCATGGGCAAGATCGGCGGCGGGGAATTATCGGCGGATTCCGATGTTGATTTGATCATTGTCTTTGAGGGCAATGATGACACCGGGGCTGAAGCACAAACTTGGTTCACACGCTTTGCCCAACGCTTCATCAGCGCACTTTCCGTCCCGACAGAAGAGGGCGAGCTTTATGAGGTCGACATGCAATTGCGGCCTTCCGGCAAGGCTGGGCCTGTGGCCGTGCAATTTAGCCGTTTTGCCAGTTATTACTCCAGCGAAGCCTGGACTTGGGAGCTGATGGCCTTGACCCGCACCCGGGTCGTCGCGGGTGATGCGGGTCTGGGAGATAAAGTGTCAGAGGCAGTTGATCGCGCCTTGCAAAAAATGCGTCCTGCCGAAGTCCTTCTGGACGATGCACGCAATATGCGCGCCCGCCTGGAACATGAAAAACCGGCTTCGGTGGATTGGGATGTCAAGGCCAGACCTGGCGGTTTGCAGGACATTGAATTTATCGCCCAGTCCTTGCAAATCATATCAGCGCCCACCAAAGATGTTGTCAGGGGTTCTACCGTGTCGGCTTTGTCCGCCCTGGTTCGCGCGGATATGATTGAGGTCGAAGATGCCAAATATTTGACCGAAACGGTACACCTATATTTGGGCCTTTCCCAATTGATCCGCTCTGCTCACGGGGCGGGTTTTGATCCGGCCGACGCCAGTGCCGGGTTTGCCAAAATATTGGCCTCTTTGATCGGGGAAACGAAATTGGACAAATTGAAACAGGTTTTGGATGCTCGATGTCTGCGTGTCAGGCATCTCTATGAGCATTATTTGCAGGTTGAATGAAATTATCGCGACGGAATGAGGGGGGTGGGCCGTTTAACTTGATGACGAGGCCAGATGACACAGGATCAAGACAATGAACAAATTTCAACTGATGACAGCATTGGCAAGCGCGACCTTGCTGCTTTCCGGAGCCGCTGCAGAGGCTCAGCACCGCGGAGGCGGGCCAGGCGACAGAAACCCGGGCCAACGTGCCTCAATGATGTTGCGGGCCGCAGATGCCAATGGCGATAACTCCATTTCTCGCGATGAACTCAATGAATTGCACGCTGAAATGTTTGAGTGGATGGACCGCACAGGCGATGGATTTCTGGATGAGGCAGACCAGTCTCCGGTCAATCAACGCATGCGAGCCATTCGTGAAGCTCGCATGGAAGAAGGCGGAGGCGAGAGACGTGGACGCCATCGCAGAGGTCCGCGAGGCGGCGGTGAAGGCATGCAACACCGCCAGGCCGACACCAATGAAGACGGTCGGATTTCACGGGAAGAGTTTATGAATATGGATCAAATCTTTGGTCGGTTTGATACCAATGAGGATGATCTGATTACCCCGGATGAATTGGATGCAGCCGCTGAAAATCGGCAAAATCGACATCGCTGGTGGCGCAATTGATAATGTGGTCGGGTTTGAGGGGTATGGAAGGACAGGTTTGAACATGGCCAAGAATGGCCGGGCCGTATTCCGCCCCTTGGATCAGTCAGTCAGTGTAACAGACGATGTGCTGATGATGCGGATCGCGAAGGGCGACCGCATCGCAGCGCAAACCCTGATGCAGCGTTGTTTGCCCCGTGTGCTGGGAATGGCGCGCCGTCTGCTGGATGATGCCGTCGAAGCCGAGGATATCGCGCAGGAGACTTTTCTGCGGGTTTGGAAAGCCGCCAATCGATGGCAATCGGGGCAAGCAAAAGTTTCAACCTGGATCGGCCGGATTGCTATCAATCTCTGCTATGACCGGCTTCGCAAGAAGCGCGAAGTGTTGACCGATGCGCTTCCCGAGAGACAAGACCCGTCTGCGGATCAGGAAGTCCAATATGTTCAGGAAGAAACCTCTGATCGATTGAGCGTGGCGATGCGTGAACTTCCAGAACGACAGAAGCAGGCCCTGGAATTGGTGCATTTTCAGGAGATGAGCAATATTGAAGCGGCCGAGATCATGTCGGTCAGTGTCGATGCTCTGGAATCTCTTTTAGCCAGAGGGCGCAGGAAATTGAAAGCCTTGTTGATCAAGGATGCAGGTGATTTGATGTCGAGTTATAATCAGGTTTCGACATCGCATGAAGGTGTGGCGAAATGAATCAAGATCGATTTATTCAAATTCTTGAAGCCTACGGAGCAAACCCGGATCGCTGGCCAGCGGCGGAACGGGCCGATGCCGCGGCGTTTGCTGATACGCACGCTAAATTATACCAAGAGATGATCCGGGCTGAGGCGGAGCTGGACCAAATTCTCACGGTTTCAGATCCTGAAGTCAGCCCATTACTGGAAAAGCGAATTTTATCCACCTTGCCAAAACCGGCCATGGCGTGGAATTGGCGCGCCATGACCGCAGTGGCAGCAGCTTTGATTTTGACAATTGCCCTTGGTTTCATGGGCAGTGAACCAATCAGCACTATGGATGAGACTGAGGCTTTATATGCCGATGCTTTTTCCGGATTTGATGAAGATTGGGTCGATTGGTTCGAAAGCGATGCTTGATCCTGCAGGGCAGATTAAGCGCCCTGTTCGGCTGAGATTTTATCGGACGTATCTGTTTCGGATTGGTCCCTGGACTCGATCACATCGTCAATCGGGTCGATAAAATCACCATTTATATCGGTGATGTCTTCACTTGCATCATCCTCAATGGGCTGGTCCTGCGTGAGGGGAAGAACAAAGCTGACCGTTGTGCCTTCACCTAAAGCCGATTCAATGGATAACGTCCCGCCATGCAATTCGACCAGGGATTTGGACAAGGCCAGACCCAAGCCAGAACCCTGGTGACTTTTCGAATGCTGGCTTTCAATCTGCTCAAATGGCCGCCCCAGGCGCGGTAAATCATCTTTGCCAATACCAATTCCTGTATCGGAAACCTGAAAGGCGATGCCTGAGCCTGACAGGAAGCCCCGAATAGTCACGCGTCCGCCTTCAGGGGTGAATTTCACCGCGTTGGAAATCAGATTGATGACAACCTGCTTGAAGGCGCGAGGGTCAATCTCGATCTCCGGCAAGTCAGCCACATCAGACCTGATTTGCAATTGTTTTTCTTCTGCCCGTCCACGCACAATGCGCAGGCATTGTTCGATCAGCTCGGCGGCATTTGTTGGTTCAGGTTGAAGCTGCATTTTACCGGCTTCAATCTTGGACATGTCGAGAATGTCATTGATCAGGGTGAGCAGGTGTTGGCCGGATGACAGAATGTCTTTCATATAGCCTACATAACGCTCGTCCCCGATGGGGCCGAACATTTCGCGCAACATGATCTCTGAGAACCCGTTGATGGCATTCAGGGGCGTTCGTAGCTCATGACTCATATTGGCGAGGAATTCACTCTTCGACCGGTTGGCTTCTTCGGCCCTGATTTTCTCAACTTCGTATTTTTTGGCCAATTCTGTAATACGGGTCTGGCTCTTTTGAACATTGTCGACGGTTTTGCGAAGCTGGCCTTCACTTTCGATGAGGGCGCTTTCCTGTCTTTTCAGATCGGTGATGTCAGCACCG
>Ga0316207_10002445_pt1 | contig 19068 bp, 15 predicted proteins | sample 6weekpyrite_MG_FD_204943 | JGI IMG/M metagenome (GOLD analysis project Ga0316207, IMG submission 204943) | Microbial mat bacterial communities from mineral coupon in-situ incubated in ocean water Damariscotta River, Maine, United States -... | ecosystem: Environmental > Aquatic > Marine >...
GCTGATTTAAGTCATGCTAGTTTTGACAAGGCAATACTCTCGAAGTCTAGCCTGCAAAAAACGACTATTGTGAAAACGAATATGACGGGGGCAAATCTAGAAATGGCTCAGTTGGCGGAGGCGACAATAAAACAATCTCTGTTTGTCTATGTGAAAATGCAGTACGCGGATTTGTCGCATGCGTTAATCGAAGAATGTAATTTCTCAGATGCCAAAATGGACTATGCCAATATGCATGAAACAATAGATACTAGCAATATATGGAATGGTTCGACTCGCGAATATGCGCTTGGTACGGATCCTAAGAAACTTAAAGCTGAACAATGGGGAAAGTAAATGCTGACTCAATCTGCACAATTTAATCAGAATACTATTAGTGAAGCTGGCTTCAGGCTGGCCAGATGTATATCAATCGCAGATGGCCAGTGCGTTCTGCTTGATAATGACTACCAGCTTGATGCAACTGTTGCTTTTAGTTGTTTAGTGTCCCCACAGGTGGATGATACCGTACTATATGCTGCAGTATCCGGGAATACAAATATAGTAACCAGCATTGTGAGTCGCCCGGGTAGTCAGAACATGTCTGTGGAGTTTCCTGCGAGTGCGGTGCTCCAGTCGAAAAAGGGTTCAATAGATCTAAATGCTAATAAAACGATTTCCATGTCTTCAGAGAGTCTGCTGATGTTTGCACAAAGAATGTTGCAGAAAACGGATCATGCTCATCTGGATGTGCAAGAGTTAAATGCACATGGTGAGAAGCTTAATGCCAGCTTTAGTTCTATGTTTTTGCTAAGCAACTTTGTGAGTTCGAGCATTAAACAGGCGATTAGCAAGTTTAGAACTTATCTTAGACATAGCGAAAACTTCGATCAGGTAAAAGCGATGAATATGAGTCGTGCTGTTAAAGGAGTGTATTCAATGAATTCTGAACAAACAATTATGCAGAGTCGTAAAGATACTAAAATTGATGCTGAAAGAATTCACCTTGGTTAGTGCGGAATCATTTCTGTTAATGCTAATAAGCAAAAGAGGTTGTAACTATGTTTGCTAATTGTTCGCTAGGCGGGATGAATTTTTCATTCCCGGATGTTTGCCTGACACCAGTGCCTTCACCTGCCGGGCCGATTCCTACACCTATGCCATATCCTAATATTGTGCAACTACCAATGGCTTTGCCTCCAACCTGCAATATCAAGCATTTCACTTGCAATATGCCAACTCATACGCTTGCTACAACGGTGCCTTTAAGTTCGGGAGATGAAGCAGGTTGTATGCCGGGCGGGGTTATGTCTGGCATTATTATTGGGCCTTCAAGGCATATGCTAGGCAGCGTAAAAGTGTTTTCAGGCGGTATGCCAGTCACACGAAGTTTTATGGATATAACGATGCAAAATATGTCAAATTGTCCTGGCACGGGTAGAACCATAGTCCCTTCACAGGTTAAAGTAATTATCAAACAGTAATTTTCAAACAGTAATAAGCATTGCAGAGTAAAAAACATGAGTGACAGTACTACACAGACACAGCAGCAAAACTATAAGATACATGTTTCACCTGATCTGGATTACAGCTATCGAGATGTGGCTAATATCTATGTTGGTACTGGAGATGTGGTTTTAGAGTTTGGCAACCTGCATCGTGCTATGCCAGGTAATATTACTATTGGAAATCGCATTGTGCTGTCTATGGCAAATGCAATTGACTTACAGCAGAAGTTAGGTCAGGTTTTGCAGGAAGCGCAGAAACAAATGCAGGAACAGTTGCTGAAACAGCAAAAGTAAGTCTGATTATTCTGTTTAATTAACTTCCCATATCTGTTTGCGGCATAAGCCGCTCATGTCACAGTATTGACAACTCTGGGCGTCACCCCATGATGGAAGTGGTGTAGCCTCTTTTATTTGCTGGATGTTTTGTACAAGTCGTTTGAGTGTATCCTGCTGGAGTGTTTCAAGTTGCGGCTGTTCAAGCTGACCCGTTATTTTTACTTCCCCGTTATCCAGCTTCAGGTAGATTGTATTATCTACATCAGCGAGCAAGTTTGTGTAACTTGTCAGCTGTATGTTTTCAGCCAGGTCAATATCGTCCTGATGTGCAGTTGAGCCTGTTTTGTAATCAATGATTGAGTGTGTGCCATCTTTTATGTCAACTCGATCCAGGCGCCCGGTTAAAGTGATAGAGTTATCGATTGTTTTATCAATCGACTGTTCCAGTTGATGTATATTCCATTTTTGCTGGCGGCTGATTTGCCATTCAATGTAAGCGTCGGTTGTTTTTAACCAGCGTTCAAGCCAGCCCCTATGTTGAACGGTGTCTTCAGTATGCTGGTTAAAAACAATGCGAGACAGTTTTTCAAGATGTGCCAGCGCCTGTGTTTTATTCTCGCGGCAAATGCTTTGTGTGAAGGGCGCTGGCAGCCCTTTATATTGCTGGTGAAATGCCTGTAGTATTAGATGGACTTTTTCACCGTATTCACTCTTTAGGAGCTCCTCACTGATTTCTTCCAGTGGTTTCAGGCTTAAGCCATCAGCAGCAAAAAATTTGTATGGGCAATCGATCAGGCGCTGCTGTCGTGATGCTGAATATTGTTCGGGTAACAGGTTTTTATGCAATACAGGTTTTGCAGAGCTTACGGTTTGTATGCTATCCAGTTGTTCAACAGTTCGCTGGGTAAATGGGCCGATGTGTTGAATGAGTTTATCCAGTGTGTGATCTTTAAGCGTTGTATTAAATGCATGTTTTGCAAAATTCTCCAGCGACATCACCCATGGCGAAACCTGTAGCCATTCACCATTTTTTTCTGCCTGCCAGGTGATCAGAATATTATTTGCTGCAAACAGTAGTTGTTGAAATTGATAGAAGCTATATGTTTTCTGTTGCTGCCAGTTTTTAAGTTGCAGACATTGCCTGACCGAGTTATTAAAGAAAGCCTGCTGGTTTGCAGTGCCCGGAAGAGACTGCATATTGGCACCCGCAATAATCAGCGTGTCGAATGCGCAATATTGCGCCTGCTGCATATTCATGATTTTCACGGCAGCCTGCTGGTTGTGCGGTTTAAACTGTCCGCGTTCCAGTGCACTGCCTAGCCATGTGCGAAAGTCCTGCCAGTTTAGCTCTGGCTGCGCGTAATCATGCGCCTGTGAAAGCTTGTCGATTTCCTTTTGAATACGCATCCCAGCAGTGTCGTTTTCCAGTTGCTGGTAGATGCCGAGTTGCTGAATGCTATCTATAAATGTTTCTACCCAGATATCTGGCGTTGTTTCAGTGCGCTGTTTGAATAAAGCAGATAATGCTGTGGACGCCTGTTCTATTGTTTGCAGTAATTCAAGCAGATGATCTGCGCTTGAGGCAATTTTCAGATTGAGCCGTTCTCTGCGATTTTTAATTGCTTTGCGATAACGCTGTAAATCATTGGCTATATTTTCGTGCAGGATAATATCCTGTTCAAAACGATATATCAGGTTGATGTGTGCTTCGTGAGTTTCACTCAGGCAAAAAAAGGGTGATTTTAAAAGATCCAGAAAAGGCTGATAGGCAAAGTCCTGTTCTATGCATTCCAGCCAGCGTTCTATTACGGTTGCCGAGCTGGTTGTTGCGAGTGCCCAGCCGGCAGTGTCCTGTATTGTTACGCCTGCTCTATCCAGTAGTGCACGCAGGCGTCGCGCGAGTTTTCTGTTTTCAGTTACAACACCAATATTAGTGTCGCCATTAAGCAGGCAGCTGCGTATTTTTAAATCCACCGCATGCGCTTCCTGCTCTGCGCTTTGAGCGTCAAAAGTTGTTATGTTATTTAAAAAGGTCTGTTCGATACTGACAGTGTGATTCTTACAGCGATAAATAAATGCCGAGTCTTGCAGGTAGATATTATGCAAGAGCTGGAGATTGTTGTTGAGCTGAGTGGTGTTCAGGCTTGATACGTCATCCGGCAGCACCCCCTGCGTTACATGATATACATTCGCCTGTCTGGCCAGTTGCTCGCACCATGACAGTTCGAGCGGTGACAGTTGTTCCATGCCGACTATATAGAAATAATTATTCTGATAAAGGCTGGGCAGGTTGCATGTGAGCTGGTGCTTGAGAAGGTTTTTTTCATCAGCAACTTGCATGTCACTGAGTTGCTGCTGCCATGCCTGCCACAGCGTCTGAACAATATTAGCTTCCTGTGTGAGTTGCTGGTTTTTGTGTTGCGCCTGATACGCAAGCTGTAGTTGCTCGATCCATTCTGGCAGATCCTTATCTAACCATTGATGTCGACTCAGACTGAGCTCATCGAACAATTCGAGCAGGCTGTCACACAGTTGCCAGTGATGTTCATCTGCAAATAGTTCGGAATGTCGCTTCAGTGCTTCGAGTAGAAGCAGCTGTCTGGAAGAGTGGCTGATTATATTTTTTGCCTGCACAGTCAATGGTGCATGTTGTTGTAGCCATTGTGTCAGACTGCCTGTAAAACCGGGAATAATCGCTCGACCGGCCTGTGAACACAGGCTGTTGCGCATCTGGGTGACGGCTTGCGCATTGGGTATGAGTATGTGCAGTTTGCTGAGGTCGGGTAATTGTTCAGCATGCGCTGAAAAAATATGTCGGGCGAGTGCATCGCTAAAATTATGATCACTCTGAATATGAATTTTTTTTATCTGTGATGTGCGGTGAGTCATTTAGCTGCGAAGCCCGGGTTGCTGAAGTGAAATGCTTTATTCGGCGATTTTGACAGCGAGAATATCACAGGGCATATCGTGCAGTACGGCATTAGCGGTTGAACCCAGTAACAGGCTGATACCATGCCGGCCATGTGAGCCAAGAATAACCAGATCACATTGCTGGCTGCTGATGAATGCGCTGATTTCATGTTTGGGTGAGCCTATCACAGCATGCAGTGATGGATTATCCAGTTTATGTTTTTGCGCAAACTGCTGAAGTGATGTTTTAGCCTGCTCTAACAGGAGGCTCTCATCAATTTCCCAGTTAGTGGCCAGAATGGGTTCGTAAGCAGAGTCGATGGGCGGCAGGTATTCCACTACGTGCAGTATGGAGAGCTTTGCATGATTGCGCTCGGCTGTTTCCAGTGCTTTATTGATGATCTGCTCCGCAGAGGATGAAAAGTCGATAGCGACGAGGATGTGACTGTAGTTGCTCATGTAGCTCTCTCCATAGTGATTATTGTGTGACTTCATCGGCCGGTTGTGGCTAACTCTGAGCCATCCTCAGGGCTATCATAGTGGGCTTAAATAACATCAGTCAAATGAATAATGGATGCACCGTGAATACACATGAGCAGATAATTCAGGCATTTTATCAGGCATTTCAACGCCTCGACTGGCGGGCGATGCTTGATTGCTATCATCCTGAGGTGGTTTTTTCAGATCCAGTATTTAAGGCGTTAAATGCACCGCAGGCAGCACTGATGTGGCAAATGCTATGTGAACAAGCACAGGCGTTTGATTTGCAATATCGCAATATAAGAGCAGATGATCAGTGTGGCTCAGCAACATGGCTTGTGAACTATCATTTTGCTCCCACAGGCAACAAGGTAAAAAACACCGTGTATGCGGAGTTTCAGTTTAAGCAGGGGCGGATTGTTCGACATTCAGACCACTTTAATTTCTGGTGGTGGCAAACGCAGGCCTTAGGGGTAAAGGGTGCACTGCTTGGCTGGTCTGGGTTAATGCAGCGCAAGGTGCAGCGACAGGCGCTGGCTGGACTGACACGCTATGCAAAGCAGCATAGAAAGCTGGATAATTGAATAATGAGTGAAAAAAGATGCACTCGGCAAAATATTTGTTATACAATATCGCGCCTTATGCGAGCGTGGCGAAATTGGTATACGCGCCAGATTTAGGTTCTGGTGTCGCAAGACGTGAGAGTTCGAGTCTCTCCGCTCGCACCATCTTTTTATAAATTCACCCAGTGCCTCTGACAGCGTGTTTAATCAACGTCAGGTTAATCAAGGTCAGGCAGGTGTTGATGAGGTTATTATGCAAGTTTCTGTTGAGTCAGGCGAAGGTCTGGAACGTAAATTAACTATACAGGTTCCCGCTGAAACAGTTGATAAGGAAGTGGAAAGTCGTCTGAATTCTATGCGTTCACGCGTAAAAGTTGACGGTTTCCGTCCCGGCAAAGTGCCTCTCAAAGTGGTTAAGCAACAATACGGTGGTTCAGTACTGCAGGAAGTTGTGGGTGAGGTTATGCAGAACACATTGCGTGATGCAGTGGTTCAGGAGTCTCTAAACCCTGCAGGTAATCCGACTATCGAGCCGACTCAGATTGAACCGGGTAAGCCACTGGAATACATTGCGACCTTTGAAGTGTATCCTGAAATTACCCTGGCTGACTGTTCAACGCTGGAGCTTGAGCGTGAAACAGCCGAAGTGACTGACGAAGATGTGAGTGAAATGATTGATACCCTGCTTAAGCAGCGTACCACTTATGAGATCGTTGAGCGTGCTTCGCAGGATGCAGATCAGGTGGTTGTTGATTTTGTTGGCTCAATTGATGGAACTGAATTTGAAGGCGGTAAAGCAGATTCTGTGCCGGTTGTCATTGGTTCTGGCAGTATGATTCCTGGTTTCGAAGAGAACCTGCTGGGTAAATCGGCCGGTGATGAGTTCAAGTTCGATGTGAGTTTCCCGGAAGACTACCATGCAGCTGACCTTAAAGGTAAAACAGCCACGTTTGATACTAAAGTGATTTCAGTTGCTGAGCCAAAAGCGCCAGAGCTGGATGACGAGTTTGCTAAATCATTTGGTGTTGAAGACGGTTCTATTGACCAGTTACGCGCTGATATTCGCGAAAACATGGAGCGTGAGCTGGGCAACAAGTTACGTGAAAACCTGAAGAAAACAGTGATGGATAAACTGATTGAGGCGAATGATGTGCTGGTGCCAAAGGCATTGATCGATCATGAGTGCGATAACCTGCAAAAGCAGATGATGGAATCGGGTAACCTGCAATCGGGTATGACTTTACCTAAAGAACTCTTTGAGGGTGAAGCAAAACGTCGCGTAAGCCTTGGCTTAATTATTGGTGAGGCGATTAAGGTATCTGAAATCAAGCCAGATGCTGAACGTGTTACTGCCAAAGTTGAAGACCTTGCAAAGACCTATGAAGATCCACAGGAAGTGATTAATCACTACAATAGCAACCCGCAGTTAAAGCAGGGCCTGGAAGCGCTGGTGATGGAAGAAATGGTTGTTGAGTGGATTGTTGATCAGGCAAAAGTCACTGATAAGCCTTCAAACTTTAAGGATTTAATGAACCCTCAGCAACAAGCACAGGCTTAGGCAAAATGCTCATTTAATAAAAAAAGCAGGCTTTTTAGCCTGCTTTTTTTATTTCCCTACTTGTATTTATTCAGTCAGATCATACAATCGGTTGCACATACAAGAAGCCATTAAACAAATGGCTGCTCATAACTTTCTCTTCGGCAATTGCCTGGAGAACCCGAAAAGGGCCAACGTTCCCGGAGAACAATTAATGATCATTACATCCACAAAAGATAAAGGCGCACTGGATCTGCAAGACAATCTGGTCCCTATGGTGGTTGAGCAATCGGCACGCGGTGAGCGTGCGTATGATATTTACTCACGTTTATTAAAAGAACGCGTTATCTTTATTGTCGGCCCAATTGAAGACCACATGGCTAATCTGATAGTCGCTCAGTTACTGTTTCTGGAATCTGAAAATCCAGATAAAGATATTTCTATTTATATCAACTCACCTGGTGGCGTGGTAACAGCAGGTATGGCAATTTACGATACGATGCAGTTTATTAAGCCGGATGTGTCAACATTGTGCATTGGTCAGGCAGCCAGTATGGGAGCCTTGCTGCTAGCCGGTGGTGCAGCGGGCAAGCGTTACTGCTTACCGAATTCACGCGTGATGATTCACCAGCCGCTGGGTGGATTCCAGGGCCAGGCTTCAGATATCGATATACATGCCCGTGAAATACTGCTGATGCGTGAGCGCCTCAATGGTATTCTGGCCCATCACACAGGTCAGCCAATCTCTAAAGTAGAAGAAGACACAGAGCGAGATAATTTCATGAGTGCGGATATGGCAGCAGAATACGGCATGATCGATCAGGTGCTGAGTGAACGATCTGCGGCGCCTGCCGAAAAGTAAGTATTCATCCTGACTGGCGCTTGAAAGGAGGGTGAGAGCCCCCATATAGTGCTTAAATGGTGATAAAAAACCGCTAATTTAGCGGTTTTTTTATGAAATATAAGCTATCTTCAGGTTAACTACTCGGTCATTAGCCTGCAATATCTGGCGAATATCGACAAATGATATTAATGAGTTGCTTAAATAGTGACCACTTCCGTGAAAAAACCAGGGTTTTTAGGTGTTTAGCTTAAAAACCACTCAAATTATACCCTTGCAACTTATCTCTAGAATTGGCATGGTATAGGCTGAAAAAAACTAATTCAATCGGCTTCGGGCTAGCATGAGGAACCGTCATGAGTGACGACAAAAATAATGATGAAGATTCGGGCAAACTACTGTATTGCTCGTTTTGTGGTAAAAGTCAGCACGAAGTAAAAAAACTGATCGCAGGGCCCTCTGTATTTATCTGTGATGAGTGTGTAGAGCTGTGTAACGACATAATCAGTGAAGAGCTGCAGGAGCAGGCTGCATCTTCGGTGCATAAACTGCCGAAACCAACAGAAATCAAGGAAATTCTTGATGATTACGTTATCGGGCAGGAACGTGCAAAACGCGTTCTTTCTGTTGCAGTGTATAACCACTACAAGCGACTCGAAGTGAAACACAAGAAAGACGATGTAGAGCTCTCGAAAAGTAATATTATGCTGATCGGGCCCACCGGCTCGGGTAAAACCCTGTTGGCGCAAACATTGGCTCGTTTACTGAATGTTCCATTTACCATTGCAGATGCCACCACGCTGACTGAAGCCGGTTATGTCGGAGAAGATGTAGAAAATATTATCCAGAAATTGCTACAGAAGTGTGACTATGATGTAGAAAAAGCGCAGACGGGTATTGTCTATATTGATGAAATCGACAAGATTTCACGTAAATCTGATAACCCTTCAATCACTCGTGACGTATCAGGCGAGGGTGTACAGCAGGCATTGCTGAAACTTATTGAGGGTACGGTGGCTTCTGTTCCTCCACAGGGTGGGCGTAAACACCCTCAGCAGGAGTTCCTGCAGGTTGATACCTCGAATATCCTGTTTATCTGTGGAGGTGCGTTTGCAGGCCTGGATCAGGTGATTCGTGACCGATCTGAGAAGAGTGGTATTGGTTTTGGTGCAGAAGTACGTAGCAAGGAAAACAGTAAGTCTACCGGTGAAATCCTGCTGGACCTGGAATCAGACGATCTGATTCGCTATGGCCTGATTCCTGAGTTTGTGGGTCGCCTGCCAGTTGTTGCAACACTGGAAGAGCTGGATGAAGAAGCTTTAATCACTATTCTCACCAAACCTAAAAATGCACTCACCAAGCAGTATGCCAAGATGTTTGAAATGGAAGACTGTGAGCTTGAATTCCGTGAAGATGCGCTGTCTGCGGTGGCTCAAAAAGCAATGGCACGTAAGACCGGTGCTCGTGGTCTGCGAACTATCCTGGAAAACATTCTGCTTGAGACCATGTACGAGCTGCCTTCGCTGGATAACGTAAGCAAGGTTGTTCTCGATGAAAGTGTTATCAATGGAGAAGCCAAGCCCTATATGGTCTTCGAAAGTAACGACACGCAAAAGACTGCGAATAACGCAGAATAAAATACGCTTACCGACAGGTGCAGGGACGTGCCTGATAAGTAAATGTTCAAATACTACGAATATTAACCTGCCTGTTGCATGAAGAAATTATCTTCTTTAATAACTTCGGAAAAGTTTTAACCATTTGTCTTGAAGCTTCACATTCCGCCCCAATGTGAATTAAACAAAGAATACATACTCGTGGAAGAAAGACTCCACACCTATTGAGGTAATGGCTGTGTCAGATATAGAAAATGAAGTTGAATCAGTAGAAAGTGTATACAAGGGTAAGACACCCGTACTTCCATTGCGGGATGTCGTGGTTTACCCGCATATGGTGATTCCACTGTTTGTCGGTAGAGACAGATCTATACAGGCATTAGATGCAGCTATGTCAAAAGACAAGCAGATTCTTCTGGTTGCGCAAAAGAGTGCAGAGATAGATGACCCTTCTATGAAAGACATTCATGAGATTGGTACCCTGTCGACTATATTGCAGTTACTGAAACTGCCAGATGGCACCATCAAGGTACTGGTAGAAGGCGGAACACGCGCTCATGTTGATGAGGTTTTTGATGATGAGCCATTTTTTACCGCGGATTTCACCATACTGGAAGAAGAAAGTTCTGATAATGAGCGTGAGCTAGAAGTCCTCTCACGTTCAATTATGGGCGTGTTCGATCAGTATGTGAAACTGAATAAAAAAGTCCCTCCCGAAATTCTTACATCGTTGAGTGGCATCGATGATCCTGCACGTCTATCAGATACTATTGCTGCGCACATGTCGCTTAAAGTTGAAGAGAAACAGAAAATTCTTGCGATCGCTGATGTTAAAGATCGTATGGAATATTTACTGAGCATGATCGAAGCAGAAATTGATTTGCTGCAGATCGAGAAGCGTATTCGCGGGCGTGTTAAACAACAGATGGAAAAAAGCCAGCGTGAGTATTATCTGAATGAGCAAATGAAAGCGATTCAGAAAGAGCTGGGCGATCTCGATGAAACGCCTAATGAAATTGAAGATCTCGAAAATAAAATAGAAAAAGCAGGCCTGAGTGCTGAAGCCAAAAAGAAAGCTACATCGGAAATTAACAAGTTAAAAATGATGTCTCCGATGTCAGCAGAAGCCACCGTTGTGCGAAATTATATTGATGCGCTGGTTGGCTGCCCATGGAAAAAACGTAGCAAGATTTCAAAAGATTTGAGTAAAGCGCAAAAAGTGCTGGACGAAGATCATTATGGTCTGGAAAAAGTTAAAGAGCGTATTCTTGAATACCTGGCGGTTCAGCAGCGTGTGAAAAAACTTAAAGGTCCTATCCTGTGTCTGGTTGGGCCTCCGGGTGTGGGTAAAACATCGCTTGGACAATCTATAGCCAAAGCCACTAACCGAAAATTTACACGTATGGCACTGGGTGGTGTGCGTGATGAGGCCGAAATTCGTGGGCATCGCCGTACTTATATTGGCTCATTGCCCGGTAAGGTTATTCAGAACCTGAGTAAGGTGGGAACAAAAAACCCCTTGTTCCTGCTGGATGAAATAGACAAGATGGCGCAGGACTTTCGTGGCGACCCAGCATCGGCTTTATTAGAAGTGCTGGACCCGGAGCAGAACCATACGTTTGGTGATCATTATCTTGAAGTTGATTTTGATTTATCGGATGTGATGTTTATTGCGACCTCGAATAGTATGAATATTCCCGGCCCATTACTGGATCGTATGGAAGTTATTCGGATTCCGGGTTATACCGAAGACGAAAAGATGAATATCGTAAAAAACTATCTGTTGCCTAAACAGATGGAAAACAACGGTCTGAATAATGAAGAGCTTGAGGTAACGGAAGACGCGATAATGGACACGGTGCGTTACTACACACGTGAAGCAGGTGTGCGTAGTCTTGAACGTGAAATGTCGAAGATATGTCGTAAAGTTGTGAAAGATGTGCTGATGGATTCCAGTCATGAAAAAATAGTTGTGAATCCAGATAATCTGGAAAAATATCTAGGTGTAAAACGTTTCCGTTACGGCAAGGCTGAAGACAGCGACAGTGTAGGCCAGGTAACAGGTCTTGCATGGACAGAAGTCGGTGGCGAGCTACTGAGTATCGAAGCTGCCATTATGCCGGGTAAAGGCAAGCAGACGTTTACCGGGCAACTGGGTGACGTCATGCAGGAGTCCATTCATGCGGCGATGACAGTGGTTAGAAACCGTGCGTCATCTCTGGGGCTGGAAGATAATTTTTATGAAGACAAGGATATTCATATCCATGTGCCCGAAGGTGCTACGCCAAAAGATGGCCCAAGTGCAGGTATTGGCATGTGTACGGCGATTGTCTCAGCAATGACGGGTATTCCGGTAAAATCTTCAGTTGCGATGACAGGCGAGATTACTTTGCGCGGAGAAGTATTGCCCATTGGTGGACTAAAAGAAAAGCTGCTCGCAGCACATCGTGGTGGTATTGAAACTATTATTATTCCCCATGAAAATGAGAAGGACCTGGCGGATATACCAAAAACGGTACTTGAAAAGCTTGAGATCAAACCAGTCCGCTGGATTGATGATGTGTTAGCCATTGCATTACAAAGTGCGCCAACACCGCTGGAAAAAGTGGCAGAAGCTGCGAGTGCATCAAAAGGAAAAAAGACTAAAAAGGACGACAGTCTTCTACATCATTGATTAATTATTAGGCAAATGAAAAAGTCATTGTGTGAACACAATGGCTTTTTTGTGCGCGTATTAATTTGTTATGTGTGATATGTTTTACTCGCTTTTTCTTGTTTTTTGCTTTTATAAAAGAGAAATTTATAAAATGGATAAAGCTAATATTTATGTAAATTTTCTGATAAAAGTACCTTTTTACTACTTGACAGAAAATTAATCGGCGTAAATCAGGCTAAAACTGGCAAAACCCATTGACACCGCGCTTTCAGGGCTGGTATAAATTTGCCGCAGGTAATTTGTGAAGTTTCTTCCTATCGCATTACGCTATCATATTTTGCAGCATTGCTAGATACGGGCTTTTACAATAATTAAATTTTCGCGAAACGGTTGTTTCGCCATATCTCAATTACAACAACCATATGTAGGATATATAATGAATAAATCAGAATTAATCGACGCTATTGCAGAAAACTCAGGTTTATCTAAAGCTGATTCAGGCCGTGCTCTGGACGCTATGATTTCATCAGTTTCAGGTGCATTAAAAGATAATGACCAGGTCACGATTGTTGGTTTCGGTACATTCCTGGTGCGTCAGCGTTCAGCTCGTACAGGTCGTAACCCACAGACAGGTGCTGAGATTCAGATTGCTGCAGCAAACGTGCCTGCATTTAAGCCTGGCAAAGCATTAAAAGATGCAGTAAACTAGCGCCCGTTTAACGGCGGGTGGTTAGCTCAGCTGGTAGAGCGTCGCCCTTACAAGGCGAATGTCGGGGGTTCGACTCCCTCACCACCCACCACTTCGGACCGGTAGTTCAGCTGGTTAGAATGCCGGCCTGTCACGCCGGAGGTCGCGGGTTCGAGTCCCGTCCGGTCCGCCATATAGTGTAAAAAAGCCCATTGTGAAAACGATGGGCTTTTTTATTATCTGAAGATTGTTGATTGATGGCTGAGCTTTGGCGTCACAGGGTAGCGAATCTACGAAACATGCCTATTCTGGCTAGCAATATGGATCAAAATAGGCCTCCTGCTTGCGAACCCAATTAACTTGCCAATCCTTTTGCGACAAGTCACTCACTCTAGTATGATTCACACCTCATTATTTTAAGAACAACTCTGCCGTTCAGGCCGATATAAAAGGGTTTTATAGACAATGTTGCAATCTATCCATGACAAGGCGAAGGGAATTCTTGGCATTATTATCGTTATTTTTATCGCCCTTGTTTTTGGGCTGTGGGGAATAGGCGACTACCTGGCAGGGCCTACTGAGAAATTTGTGGCAAAAGTAGATGATATCCAGATTAGTCAGTCTGAGTTTGATCAGGGTCTGGCGAGGCAGCGCCAACGAGTGGAGCAGATGTTTCAGGGCAAGCTGCCTGATAGCCCTGTTTTTGAGCAACAGTTGAAAAATCAGACGCTGGAGCAACTGATAACCCAGCGCGTATTACAGAAGATGGTTGCAGAAGAAGGTTATCGAGTATCAGATCAGATACTGGCGCAGAAAATTAAATCGATGTCGGCATTTCAGCAGGATGGTGTGTTTGCAGCAGATACCTATCAGTCAATCGTTGAATCGCAGGGTATGGCTGTAAAAGAGTTTGAGAACCTGTTTAGAAATGATCTTGCGGTGCAGCAATTGCAGGATGCAGTGATGAGGTCCTCGATTATTGGTAAGGCAGAGCTTGATCTGCTGAATAAAATACAGAATCAGTCACGTAAAGTCAGCTATCTGCTATTTACCGATGAAGACTACTTTAATGAGGTGACGGTAACCGATGATGAGATTGCCGAGTATTTCGATGCGAATCAGCAAATGTTTATGAACCCGGAAACTGTGCGTATTGCCTATGTGGAACTCAGTGAAAATGATCTGGTGAAGGATATCCCTGTGGACGAAGAGGCGGTTGAGCGTCTGTATGACGAATATGTAGCCAGTCAGCAAGGCAAAGAGCAACGCAAGGCACGTCATATACTGATTGATGTGGCAGCAGATGCAGGTTCACAGGCACTGGAAGAGGCCCGTCAGTCGGCAGAAAATATACTCGCAAAAATTAAACAGGGTGAGTCATTTGAAAAACTGGCCGCTGAATTCTCTAAAGATCCGGGCTCTGCAAACAATGGCGGTGATCTCGGTTGGGTCGCTAAGGGCATGATGGTGCCAGAATTTGAGCAGGCATTATTTAAACTGCAGAAAAATCAGGTGTCTGAGCTTATTAAGTCTTCCTTCGGCTTTCATATTATTCGCCTTGATGATGTGCGCGCTGAAGATATCGACAGCTTTGCATCTAAAAAAGCGGAACTGGTTAAACGCTATCGTGCGCAGAAACTGGAAGATCGTTTTTACGAACAGTCTGAGCTAATGGCTACCACTGCATATGAGAATGATCAGAGTCTACAGGCAGTGGCTGATGCGCTAGGATTGCAAATTAAAGTGTCAGAAGCCTTCTCGCGTGATCAGGGTAAAGGCATTGCTGAAAATGACAAGGTGCGCAATGCGGCTTTCGATACGAGCGTGTTAGCTGAAAATAGAAACTCAGATATCATCGAGCTAGGTAATAACCACGCGATGGTGTTAAGAATTGATTCACACACAGCGGCATCACCTAAAAAACTGGATGAAGTTAAATCAGTAATAGCGGCACGTCTGAAGCTTGAAAAGGCCAGTGAGAAATCGAAAGCGGATGCTCTGCAATCTCTGGCAAAACTGGAAAACGGTGAGTCTATAGACAGTGCTGCGGTAAAACAGTCAGCGCAGCTGATTAAGCTGGGTGATATCAAGCGTGATAATACAGCGTTAGATTCAGCTCTGTTGCGCGGTGTTTTTGGTATGCCTAAACCGGTTAATCATCAGCCGGTATTCGATGTGGTTGAACTAACATCAGGCACTGCTGTTATTCAGCTGAGCGATGTGACAGAACCCGCAGAAGCCAGTAAACAGGCATTACAGCAAATGTCACAACAGCTGCAGAATGAGCAGGCAACGCGTGAAATGGCGGCTGTGTTAGAGTTCCTTAAATCCAGAACAACAATAGTGCGTAACGAAAATCTATAATGTTTAAAGCCTTTACCTCCCTGCAGCTGCACTGGCAGATAGTCATAGCTTTATTTCTGGCTGTGCTGGCAGGCGGGGTGACGGGTGAATCAGCCAGTTTTCTGGGTATCAACTTTTACCAGATCTATGACTTTCTTGGTAGCTTATTTCTTAATGCATTGAAAATGCTGATTGTGCCTTTAATTGTTTCATCAATTATTGTCGGCATGATGGGAATCGGTTCAGGTGAAAATCTGAGTCGTCTGGGTGGTAAAACATTAACCTATTACATGCTCAGCAGTTTTCTGGCGATCATGACCGGGCTGGTTCTGGTTAACCTGACGACACCGGGTATTATTAATGGTGAGCCTATAAAAGATCTTATTGGTCTGGCGGATATTCCGCAGACTATTTCGCAGAGTGTGGAAGGTCGAGGTGCCGGTGATATCGTTTCTGTCTTTTTGCGTATGGTGCCCCCAAATATCATTTCTGCTGCCGCAAACGGACAAATGCTAGGGCTGATTTTTTTCAGTTTATTATTTGGTTTTTTTGTTACCCGACTTTCTGCGCCACAGGCCGATATCATGAAAAACTTCTGGCAGGGTTTGCTGGATGTCATGATGTCTATGACCAACTGGGTTATGAAATTTGCTCCCCTGGGTGTGTTTGCACTGGTGGCAAAAGTAGTTGCCGTTTCCGGTGTTGATGCATTCAAACCACTCGCCATCTTTTTCTTTACGGTATTCGGTGCGTTAGTGATTCATTTTGCAGGAACCCTGTATCTGATTCTGCGTTTTGTGGCCAGGGTGAATCCGCTGTTGCACTATCGCGCAATGAGCTCTGCTTTGCTGACGGCATTTTCTACCAGCTCATCTTCTGCAACCCTGCCATTGACAATGGAATGCGTTGAACAGAAAGCCGGTGTCTCAAACCGGGTAAGTAGTTTTACTCTGCCACTGGGTGCAACGGTGAATATGGATGGGACTGCCTTATATGAATGTGTCGCGGCAATATTTATCGCCCAGGCCTATGGGCTTGAGCTAAGTTTTACAACGCAGTTTATTATTGTTCTGGTGGCGTTGCTGACATCAATTGGCGTGGCTGGAATTCCCTCGGCGAGCCTTGTTGCAATTAGTGTAATCCTGTCGACGATTGGCCTGCCACTGGAAGCAGTTGGTTTGATCCTCGCAGTTGATCGTGTGCTGGACATGTGTCGCACTTCTGTGAATGTATTTAGTGATTCTGTCGCAGCCGTGGTCATTGGCAAGCTGGAAGGTGAGAAGAATATACTGCTGGATCGCCAGTCAACCTGACCAGTGTGCATACACTGGTCAGATAAATTCACTATCGCTATTTAGCTGGCAAGTTCATCAGGCCAACAATATGGAAACCGGCATCAACATAAATTACTTCACCGGTAATGCCGCTGGCCAGAGGCGAGCTTAAGAAAGCGCCGGTATTGCCCACATCATCTATGGTGACATTGCGACGTAGCGGTGCTGTGCTTTCCACCTGATCAAATATTTTACTAAAACCGCCGATGCCCGATGCCGCCAAGGTTTTGATTGGGCCGGCAGATATCGCATTAACGCGGATACCTTCGGGGCCCAGATTCTGTGCCAGATACCTGACATTCGCTTCCAGACTCGCTTTTGCCAGACCCATCACGTTATAGCCGGGGAAAGTCCGTTCTGCACCCAGATAACTTAAGGTGATAATGGAAGCATCTTCCCTGTTCTGCATCATATGGCGTCCCGCTTTAGCAATGGCTGCGAGGCTATAGGAGCTAACATCATGTGCCGTATTGAAGCCTTCACGCGAGAGATGATCGAGATAATCACCTTCGAGCAGTTCCTTGGGGGCGAAGGCGATGGAATGTACCAGAATATCAAAGCTATCCCAGTAATCATCAAGGTGTTCAAAAACCGCTTCAATTTCGTTGTCATCTTCAACATTACAGGGAATGACGATATCAGAATCGAGTTGACCTGCCAGTTTTTCCACACGTTCTCGCAGGCGTTCGTTTTGATAGGTAAAAGCTAATTCACAGCCTTCGCGATGCATTGCCTGTGCAATACCCCATGCGATAGAACGATTACTTGCTACGCCAAAAATAAGTGCTCGTTTGCCAGATAAAAATCCCATTAAAGGACTCCTATTTTTTATTGTTATCAATTGGTATGCTATCAAACTTCTGCCAGAGGTATTAGTATTTAGTATTATGCTTCAGGCAGATCATTCAGAGTGAAACCAGACCCCTGAGGTAGAAGTAGATCATATGACGATAAAAACAGGATTGCACCCTTTTACAGTGATTTTTTTTCTGTTAATTGCAATCTATAGTAGCCATTCTTTTGCGGCAGCTTCTGCTGCAATGGGGTACACACCTAAATATCCTGATGAGTTTAGCCATTTCGATTACGTTAATCCGCAGGCAGAAAAAGGTGGTAAGCTTGTTTTGGCGGGTACAGGTGCGTTTGATAGTTTTAACCCGTTTATTCTAAAAGGTGTATCAGCAGAAGGCATTGGTCTGTTATTCGATACATTAATGGTAGCCAGCGACGACGAGCCTTTCAGTAAATACCCGTTGATTGCTAACGATATTAAGCTTGCAGATGATCAACTGTCAGTCGTATTCAAAATAGACAGACGAGCCAGATTTACTAACGGTGATGCAATTACCGCGCATGATGTTAAATTTTCATTTGATACCATTGTTTCAGACAAGGCGCATCCACAGTTCAAGTTTATGTATACCGATGTTGAAAAGGCCGAAGTGCTGGATACTTACACCATTCGTTTTAACTTTAAACGTAAAAACTCAGAACTGCATTTAATCCTCGGTGATCTATACGTTTTCTCAAAAAAATGGCTAAATGGAAAATCCTTCGACAAATTGACAGAAGAAAAACCAGTTGCCAGTGGGCCTTATATTATTGAAGAGTACGATCTGGGTAAGCGAGTGACCTATAAGCGCAATGCCGATTACTGGGCAAAGGATTTACCCAGCCGACGTGGGCAATATAATTTTGACGAAATTCAGTATAAATATTATCAGGATCTGGTGATTTCACTCGAAGCGTTTAAAGCCGGCGAATTCGATTTTCGTCATGAATATTATTCAAAACTCTGGGCGCGTGAGCATAATGGCCCGAATTATGATTCTGGTGATATCGTTAAAGAGAATTTACCGCATAGTAATAATGCGGGGATGCAGGGTTTCATTTTTAACACCCGACGAAATATATTTAAAGATCCTCAGGTAAGAAGGGCAATAGCACTGGCATTTGATTTTGAATGGTCGAACAAACGCCTGTTTTATAATCAGTACGTCGTTAATGATAGTTACTTCAGTAACTCTGAACTACAGGCAACGGGATTGCCACAGGGCAAAGAACTGGCCTTGCTGACTCAGTATAGAGAGCAGTTGCCCGAAGCGGTATTTACCCGAGAATGGCAGGCCGTGAGCACTAAAGAGCCGAATTCTCTCAGGCAGAATTTGCGCAAAGCGCGAGATATCCTACAAAAGGCTGGCTGGCAGGTTAAAAATGGTGTGCTGGTGAATGCGGAAAATCAGCCACTTAAATTCGATGTGTTATTAAGGCAGAAAGGTATGGATAGGATCCTCGCGCCATTTGCCAGAAATCTAGCCAAGCTGGGTATAGAAATGA
>Ga0316207_10002446_pt1 | contig 19068 bp, 19 predicted proteins | sample 6weekpyrite_MG_FD_204943 | JGI IMG/M metagenome (GOLD analysis project Ga0316207, IMG submission 204943) | Microbial mat bacterial communities from mineral coupon in-situ incubated in ocean water Damariscotta River, Maine, United States -... | ecosystem: Environmental > Aquatic > Marine >...
ACAGACAACAAAGCGCACATCAAGTGCCGCCAAACCGTCAAGCAATAAGGCGCTATCGGCAATACCTTTTTCATTTAATTCTTCATCCATTTCCGGTGCACTTGCACCGTCAGATGCTTTCAAACCATTCCAACCATCAATTTTAAGAAAAACCGTGGCACCCTTTGAAAAGAAATAGGTTACGGGACGGCCCATCGCGGCAGCGGTGGCACCGGTCATCAACGCCATATGGATTTTATCCGCACTAGGGCTGATTACCATCAAGGTCACCGGACGACGACTTTGGGCTTTAGCCATTTTTTGCTCCTTTACCACAGGCAGGGCAAGCGGGATCATTCGGCAGGCCAATTTTACGTATGTCCATGGTGAAAGTATCCACAAAAAGCATTTTTCCCGCCAGCCCTTCGCCAACACCGGTGATTTCCTTGAGAATTTCAAGCGCCTGCAATGATCCAACCACGCCCGCAACGGCACCGAGAATGCCAAAATCCGAGCAGGTGCGTTGGCTGTCTGGGTCGGGCTCTACAGGCAGAAAACAGCGGTAGCAAGGCAGGCCTACGCCTGCATGCGGCTTGAAAGTAGCGATCTGGCCTTCAAAAGGCCCAAGCGCCGCAGAAACGAGCGTTTTTTCAAGCGCCACGCACGTATCAGATACTAGATGCCGCGTTCTAAAGTTGTCCGTACCATCAGCGACAATATCGTAAGCGGCAACAATCTCTGCGGCATTCTCAGCTGTCAGTCGTTCCTCAAACAGGTTGAGCTTCACATCAGGGTTCAGGGCTGAAATTTTCTCCGCAGCGCTCTTAACCTTTTGCGTAGCAATATCGTTTGTGTGGTGGATCACCTGCCGCTGCAAATTGGAAAGCTCAACAGCATCATCATCAATAATGCCAATTGTGCCCACACCCGCCGCCGCCAGATACAAAAGTAGCGGCGAGCCAAGCCCGCCCGCGCCGACCACGAGAACCCTGGCATTTAAAAGCGCCATTTGCCCGGCTCCGCCAACATCTTTCAGGATGATATGGCGCGCATAGCGCTCCAGCTGTTCATCAGTGAAATCCATAAATTTCTACTCTAAAACCGACGCTTTTGGCGCATAAGCTGCGTGGCACGCGGCGCACACATTCAGCATTTCCCCAAACAGCATTTTTTGTTTGGCCATATCGCCCTTGCCCGCTGCTACCTCTAGCTGGCGCGCCATCGCATGAAAGGCTTTGTCGCGCGCGACAAAATCATCCCCAAGGGCAGCCTGAAACTCTCGCAGGTCAAAGGTGGTAACTTCGTCTTTATGAACAAAAGTTTCCTGTATTTTACCTGCGAATTTTTTCACCGCTTTGCTGTCTTCCGCCGCCAATGCTTTTTCAAGGGCGCGGCCCGCATCCACAAGCAGACGCATTTCATTTTTCAAAAAACCCCGAAGCTTGGGCGACAATATTTCGGCGGGTGCAGGCGTGTCTGCCGAAAGCTGAGCAACACCAAAAACGCCAGCGGAAAACGCCAGCAATGCAAGGGCTGAAATCAAGGTTTTCACGAGTGTCTCTCCTTGTCGGCTAATTGCCAAAGAAATCAATGATATTGCCGAGCGTGCTGGTTTTACCCTTGTAGAATTCTGTGAAACTACAATGGCGGCAGGTTACCGCAGTATATTTGCGGTTCTGAATATTGAAAAATTTGCTGAAGGTAGACCCCGTTGTAGTGATTTCATCGGTTTCATACCCACCATGCCCACATTTGGCACATTCATATCTGCTCATCGCTTTTGTCTCCCAGTTTTTGTTTGTTATTAAGACTATAGATTGCGACGAACGTTTATAATTTCAATCGTCAACGCTGTTTTCCTGCTTAAAGGCATCCTTCAAAAAAACTCACTTATAAACAAAAGCGTTCCTATGGAATTCGTTGGCACATTGAAAATTAAAGCAAGCAAAGCGTAGTCAAGAGCTGTAGCTAGAACAAGTCATTCGAGCCAAGATCAAAAGTTCATTTCACGCCCGTTGAACCAAAGCCACCAGCGCCGCGTTCGGTTTCGTCCAAGCTGCCCACCTCGTTCCAAACGCCTTGCGTTACGGGTGCAATAATCATCTGGGCGATGCGCATGCCGCGCTCAATTGTGAAAGGCTCGTTCGATAAGTTTACCAAAATCACTTTCACTTCGCCGCGATAATCCGCGTCGATGGTGCCGGGCGTATTCAGCACGGTGATGCCGTTTTTTGCAGCCAGGCCAGAACGTGGGCGCACTTGCGCCTCATGCCGGTGCGGCAATGCCATCGCGAAGCCCGTTGGGATCATAGCGCGATCAAGCGCCCCTAGCGTGATGCTCTCACCTTCACCCAGTGCGGCATACAGGTCCATGCCTGCGCTGTCGGATGTTTCGTATTTGGGCAGCTTTAGTCCTTCGCCGTGGGGCAAACGTTTTACGTTGATACGCACATCTTTTGTCATTCTTTCTAACTTTCCAGCATGTCAGCAATTTTAAGGGCCAGCTTCGCGGCTACATCTGCTTTGCTGAGCATGGGCCAGCTTTCTACATCTGTGTCGCTAATGATATGCACTTGATTCTCCGCGCCGCCCATAGTGCCAGTGCCCTGGGACACATCATTCGCCACGATCAAATCACAGCCTTTGCGCGCGCGCTTGGCCTTCGCATATTCTGTCACATTTTCGGTTTCTGCCGCGAAACCAATCACCAGCTGTGGCCGCTTCTCAGGGTGGGTCGCGAGGCCCTTCAAAATGTCGGGGTTTTCTGCGAACGCGAGTTCCGGCAGACCATCTTTAGATTTCTTGATCTTCTGGGTGCCGCCGTTTGTCACGTGCCAATCGGCGACCGCCGCCACACACACGGCTATGTCAGCAGGAAGCGCGCCCTCCACCGCCTCGCTCATTTGGCGTGCGGTTTCAACGTCCAGCCGGTTCACGCCTATTGGCGTTTCCTCAATTGTTGGCCCCGCTACCAGTGTCACTTTGGCGCCGAGCGCCGCGAGCGCCCCTGCCACCGCAAACCCCTGTTTTCCCGACGAGCGGTTCGCAATATAGCGAACAGGGTCGATAGGTTCATGCGTTGGCCCGGCGGTTACAACCACATGCCTGCCACTAAGCGGCAGCACGCGGCCATAGAAAAAATCTTCCACCGCCGACACAATTTCAGGCACCTCCGCTAAACGCCCGGCACCCACTTCGCCGCACGCCAACATGCCTTCGCCCGGATCAACAAAGAGGATACCGTCTCGCCTGAGCGTTTCCACATTACGTTTTGTTGCCGGGTGATCCCACATTTGCGCATTCATCGTTGGGGCTGCCATCACAGGCTTATCGGTTGCCAGCAATACGGTTGATGCCAGGTCATTGGCGATACCTGCCGCCATTTTGGCCATCAGGTCAGCTGTGGCTGGCGCAATCAATATCAGATCAGCTTCGCGGGACAGACGGATATGGCCCATCTCCGCCTCGTCTTTCAGGGAAAATAAATCAGTGTAACACTCGTCGCCGGTTAGGCTCGCCACAGAAAGAGGGGTGATAAACTCTTGCCCACCGGCCGTTAGCACGCCGCGCACGGATGCGCCCTGCTCCATCAAACGGCGCGCCAGATCAAGCGCCTTATAGGCCGCAACACCGCCGCCAATAATCAGTAATATGCGTTTGCCCGCTAACATAAAGTCCCTTTATCCGTTTGCGGTTAACATATAGGCGTGTTTATGCCCGCATGCAATCCAGCGCCTGAATTCATACCCCCCAAAGGAAAGGCCGAACCCGACATAGGTACGGCCTTTCGTCAATATCAGTATTTTTTTTAGGCGTCGCCCTCAGCTTTATTGTCCAAGCTGAATTCACCAGCGCCGAAGCGTACCAACATCAGCAAACCGCCCGCCATCGCAATATTCCTGAGGAAAAGGCCCATCTGCATATTGTCACTGATATCCGTATGGAAGAGCGCGGTAGTCAGCAGGCAAAACCCCGCCAACAGTGCCGCCGTCAACCGCGTCTGGAAACCAATCAGAATTGCCACCCCAGCAATCGTCTCAAACAGGGACGATGGCCAAAAGAGAAACCCCGGCACACCGAAAGATTCCATATAGGCAATGATGCCTATAGCGTCCCCGATCATCTTGCCGATGCCTGTAACAATGAAAATCTGGGCCAGCAAGATGCGGCCCAACAGCGCTATATATTTATCAAATTTTTCCATTAGTTAAGTGCTCCCCCTCGTTTTCAGACACGAGGGAGTGTCATGGATTTTCAGCCTTTTGGCAAGCCGGCGCTACAAAGGCAGGATTTTGAGGACCGCAGCACTCGCCACCAATCCGGGTGCAAAAGACCACACCCTGAATAGGATGCGGCCTTCACTTTACAGTTGGTAATTTCGCTTAGACGTCGCCTTCGACTTTATTGTCCAAGCTGAATTCACCAGCGCCAAAACGCATCAAAACCAAGAAACCGCCAGCCATTGATAGATTTTTCATAAAAAGAATCATCTGCATTTTGTCGGCAAAATCCATATGCGCCATCACAGCAGTGACAAGGCAAAAGCCAGCAAGCAACATCGCAGCAAATTTGGCGCGGTAACCAATCATAATTGCCAGCCCTGCAACCAGTTCAAAAATCGCGGTTGGCCAGAATAAAAAACCCGGCAGGCCCATCGCTTCCATATAAGGAATAGTTGTCGCGCCGCCGTCCGCCATTTTGCTGACCCCGCCTGCCACAAAAACAAGCGCCAGCAATATGCGCCCGCCAAGCACAGCAAATTTATCAAATTTTTCCATTATCGTAGCTCCCCTCTTTGAAATAATGCAGAAGAGCTTCGCGGAATTTCGGCTTTATTGCAAGCGAGGCTAAATCGACAGTATTTTGAGGATCGCCGCTCCTGCGACCAGACCCAGCGCAAACGGCCATAGGCGCCGGTTTGGTTCGGGCGGCAGAGGCGCTGGCTCGGGCTCTGGTTCGGGCTCATCAGCGATCCAGCGGTCGATTAACGAAGGTAGCCGTTCCATCAAGCGCGGGATTTGGTTGATGGCTTCCGCCAAACGCACTTCAGGGGAAAGATTCTCCTTGATCCAGTGCTCAATCACCGGCTCGCTGATTTTCCACATACTGGCCTTGGGGCTTAAATGCAGCGCCATGCCTTCGGCCATCACCATCGTACGCTGCAGCAGCAAAAGCTGAGGCTGAGTTTGCATTTTAAAGCGCTCGGTGGTGGCAAAAAGCTGTGCCAAAAGCTTACCGGCAGATACTTCTTCAACAGGTAGATCCATGATCGGGTCAGCGATCGCTCTGAGCGCCTGCGCAAATTCTTCCAGGTTTTCCGATTTAGGCACATAACCAGCATCAAAATGAATTTCAGCAACACGCACATAATTGCGGCGAATGAAACCAAACAAAATTTCCGCGAGGAACCGCCGCTCCAGCTTGGAAAGCCGGCCCATAATGCCAAAATCCACTGCTACAATGGTGCCATCTTGTTCAACAATCAGGTTGCCTTGATGCAGATCAGCATGGAAATAGCCGTCTCTGAGCGCCTGAGTTAAGAAAATTTGCACCACGGTCTCACCGAGCTTTGTCAGATCATGGCCTGCGGCTCCTAGTTTTTCTTTATCTGCAAAGCGAATGCCTTCGACCCATTCAATAGTGAGTACACGGCGCGCAGTTTGGTCCCATAATACTTCAGGCAGCCGGTAACCGGTTTCACCTGCCATATTGTCACCAAGCTCGGCCGCTGCTGCGGCTTCAAGGCGCAGGTCCATTTCCTGCAATACCGTTTCTCGTACTGTTTCAACGATTTTGGTGAGCCGAAGCCTGCGTCCGAGCACGCTGTGGCGTTCAGCAAAAATTGCGAGCCATTCGAAAAGAGTGAGGTCTTTCAAAAAACGTTTTTCAATGCCAGGGCGTAATATTTTTACGGCCACCTGTCTGCCGTCCTTTGTTACGGCCTTGTGAACTTGCGCGATTGATGCTGCCGCCACAGCCTGCTCGTCAAACGCGGAAAAATGATCAACAAGTTTACCGCCAAGTTCAGCTTCTATTGTCGCCACGGCATCCTTGGCATCAAAGGGCGGCAGTCTATCTTGCAATGTAAGCAAACCATCCGAGATCGGTTTGCCAACCAAATCTGGTCGCGTCGCCAGCGTTTGGCCCAACTTAATATAGGCAGGCCCCATGCCCGCCAGTGCCAAGGCCAGCCTTTCACCGTCTGCTTTCGGTAGTTTCATACGGCGTGGGATATAAAAGGTGAAAGTGCGCAGCAGGCGCGGCGCCCAATCAGGAATGTCGGCAATGCGATCGAGCGCTCTGATTGCGCCGTACCTCCGGAGACCCACTGCCAACATGAACAGCTGGCCTAAATGTTTGAAAAATCCCATAGGCCCTATATCCGCGTGCCCTGGTGTACCGCCACAAAACCCGCTGTCATAGTACGGTACCCCGTGCGCGAAAAACCTGCGGCCTTAATCATAGCTTCGAACTTCACAGGCGTTGGGAAACGTCTGATCGATTCGGCTAAATATTGATAACTATCCCGGTCATCCGCAATAAAATCACCGAGAACCGGCATTATGTTAAAGCTGTAGGCGTCATATGGTTTTTGAAAAAGTGGTGCGACGGTAGGGCTAAATTCCAGGCACAGAAACTTTCCTCCTGGTTTCAATACGCGGTACGCCTCAGCAAGGGCTTCGTCAATTCGCGTAACATTCCTGATTCCAAAAGCAATTGTATAGGCATCCATAGACCGGTCCGCAAAAGGCAGCTTCATTGCGTCTGCACAGATAAATTCTGCACGGTCATCATACGCTTGCTCTGACGCCCGCTTTTGCCCTACCCGCAACATCTCTGCGTTAATATCGCAAACAGTTACGTGTCCGCCTTTGCTTCTATCCAAAAAACGGAACGCTATATCACCGGTGCCGCCCGCCATATCGAGCAGCTTCATGCCTGCTCGCGGATTAAGGCTATCGATCAGCGAGTTTTTCCACTGTCGGTGGATGCCCACAGTCATCACATCATTCATCAGGTCGTAACGGTCAGCGACGCTGTCGAAGACACCCTTTACCATGCCCGCTTTTTCGCTTTCTTTTACCGTACGGTAGCCAAAATGCGTGGTAGCATTTTCCTGGTCACTTGCTTTGTGTGTTTCATTTTTGGCGCTTGACATGTTAGCGGGATACCTTGTCATCTAAGCCTGTCAGTTTCGCGGGACCTTAGCCGACGAAGCCGTAGGATACCAGTATCTTTCACTATAGAAGCGAGTCCGCGACATTATGCCCGAACTGCCTGAAGTTGAAACAGTTATGCGCGGATTGGCGCCCGTGCTTGAAGGCGCTGTGATCGAGAAGGCAATCACTCGGCGAGCTGGCCTCAGAGTGCCGTTCCCAGAAGATTTCAGCGCCCGCCTTGACGGCAACAGAATTGAGCGACTGCAAAGGCGGTCAAAATATATACTGGTAGAATGCGCTGACGGGCTTGTGGTTATTCTGCATCTCGGCATGTCTGGGCGTGTCACTATATATAAAGACGGTCTGAACGCGGACGGTATAACGCCCGCAATTGGCAAACATGACCATGTCAGCCTGATTACCCAGAGAGGTGACCATATAATATATAACGACCCGCGCCGGTTCGGCATTATCACCTTCACAGATACAGAAACGCAGAACACACACCCACTGTTAAAAAACATCGGCCCTGAACCACTGGGAAATGGTTTTAACTCGGATATTTTAAGTCAGGGCCTGAAGGGTAAAAAATCAAGCATCAAGGCTCTGCTGCTGGACCAGCGGCTGGTGGCTGGTTTGGGAAACATTTATGTATGTGAAATTCTTTGGCGGGCAGGGATCAATCCTCAACGCCCCGGCGGCTCACTGAATACAAAAGAGATCGCAAGCCTAGTACCTATAATACGGGATGTACTGGGTGAAGCCATTGCTGCCGGCGGATCAACACTGAAAGACTATGCGCAAACAGATGGCGAGCTTGGGTATTTCCAACATAGTTTTAAGGCATATGGCCGAGAAGAAGAGCCCTGTCTGCAAAAAAACTGTAGTGGTAAGCTTGCACGAATCGTACAATCCGGACGTTCAACCTATTTTTGCCCCAAATGCCAACGATAGTGAGGCTTATGAAATTCAAAAATACATTTTTGCCGTTACTCTTTGTGGCGCTAATAGCGAGCCCCTCATTAGCACAAGACACTGACCAATCATTTCTGGAAGGGTTTCCGGATGTGCCTATTTTGGCTGGCGTGCGCGGCATTGACGGCGAGTCGGTTTTTTTTGATACGCCTAGCGGCATCATCGCAGAGGTGAAATTGCTTATCGAAGGGGGCGGCGACCAAGTTATGAATATATATGCAGAATCGCTGACTGGCCTTGGTTGGTCTTGCGAGAAAAAGCCACAGTCGCTGCTTTGTGCCCGGGACAAGAATCGGTTGATATTTATTGATACCGACCCAAAGGTCAAGAACGGACGGCTTATATTGCGGCTGGAGCCAATAAAATAACCAGATATGCCATAAGCCTGCGGCTTCAAAACAAATTGCTTTGCAATTTACTCAAGGGACAGTAGGAGTCGGCTCATAAATTGGACCAATAAGAAGGCTCATTCATGACTTTTGAAACGATCCTGCTCGACAAGCAAGAAGGCGTGGGACTAGTAACCCTTAATCGGCCTGAAGCGCTCAATGCTTTGAACGGCCAATTGCTAAGCGAACTTGGAGAAGTATTGCTGACGCTCGACGCTGACGATGACATTGGCGCTATGGTCATTACGGGTAGTGAAAAAGCTTTTGCCGCAGGCGCTGATATCAAGGAAATGTCCACCCTTAGCTTTGCTGACATTCTGAAGATGGATAAATTTGCCGAGATTAATAATGCCTTTGCGCGGGTTCATAAACCCGTGATTGCAGCGGTTGCTGGTTATGCTCTTGGTGGTGGCTGCGAAATTGCTATGGCATGCGATTTTATTATCGCCGCTGAAAATGCAAAGTTTGGTCAACCCGAAATTAAGCTCGGCGTTATTCCAGGGATCGGCGGCTCACAGCGCCTTACGCGCGCCGTTGGCAAAGCCAAAGCCATGGATATGATGCTTACCGGACATAACATGGACGCGGCAGATGCCGAGCGCGCTGGACTGGTGAGCCGTATTGTCCCCACAGAAGATTTAATTGAAAGCACTATGAAAGTCGCAGCATCAATCGCTGAACTTTCGGCACCCTCAGTTTTGCTTGCTAAAGAGGCAACGAACCGCGCCTTTGAGACAACCCTTGCAGAAGGTTTGTTGTTTGAACGCCGAGCCTTTCATTCCCTGTTTGCGACAGACGACCAGAAAGAAGGGATGAACGCCTTTATCGAAAAGCGACAGCCTCAATTTAAAAACAAATAGGGAATATTTTTCTGTTCAGCAGCTTAAGAGCCAGATTACAAGGTTTTTGCCTCTTGACCGATAAGCCGTTGGGGTATATAGACCGCACCTCGAAATAGAGAGTTCTCGCGGGACCCGTGACATACGGCTGCGAAAACGCAAACAAAAGAGTAACGGGCAAACGAGCCCTTCGCCGTAAGGCGGAGTTTACAGGCACTGCCTAACGAAGGTTAAAAACAACATGGCAAATACACTTCAAGCCAAAAAACGTATCCGCCGCAACGAGCGACGCGCTGCCATCAATAAATCTCGCGTGAGCCGCATGCGCACCTTCATCCGCCAAGTTGAAGATGCTATTGCTGCAGGTGAGAAATCTGCTGCTGCTGATGCACTAAAAGCGGCACAGCCTGAGATTATGCGCAGTGTCACCAAAGGCGTGATCCACAAGAAAACTGCGTCGCGAAAAGTTTCTCGCTTGGCCGCTGCAGTGAATGCAATCGCCTAAACAGTTTTTTCCGATTCGCCCCGGCGAATTGTCTGAAAATAAGAAGGCCTCACCATATTTGGTGGGGCCTTTTTCATTTTGGCACACTCTATAGAGAACAAAGCGAGCACGAATTTTTGCAAATTTTGCAGTGATTCAATATCTGGTGCCAGCTTTCGATTCACGCCATAGGGCGTATAAAAAACTTCTGTCAAGCGATAGATTCAGTTGCTGGCTACAGGCCTCGCATGTATCTTCAATTTCAGAACGCGGCAGGACATTGCGGGCAACCAACCATCCCCGAAGGGGAGCTGTCCGAATGTAATTCAGGCGAGGGGACCGAGCTGGGATTGCGCTGTCGTATTTGAAAAAAATGGGTTCGGATGTGTGTTGCTAACATCCCGCGAGCTTTAATCACGTGAATGCTTTTCTTTGAAAGAAAACAAAAAAGCGTGCTGAAGCGAGGGTGTTTTGTTTTGTTTCGCACCGACCCGAAAGGGCAAACACTGTTTAGAGTGCATAAGGGGCAAAAGGCTCGATGGCTGATAGGGAGTCAGATAAAATGGGGGGAACTAGTGGCGCTGTGTCTCAGCAAAATGCTGATTTCGAACATGCACCATGGACAAAGGTTTGCGACAAATTCAAACAGGAATTTGGTCAGCACGCCTACACCACATGGTTGGGTCAGCTCGGTTTTGACGGCGTCGACGCCGACACTGTTGAACTAACCGCACCAACCAAATTTGTTCGCGACTGGATTCAGCGGCATTATGCACCCCGCATTCATGATTTTTTCAAAGCTGAAAATCCGCGAATCAAGAACCTCAGCATCCGCTTATCTGCACGCAAAGAAATAAAGCGCCCAAAGTCTAAGCAAGACGGCAGTGTTTCAATGGCTCCGACATCATCGCAGCAAGACACGAGCAGCGCCCGCGCTGTTGCCGCAGCGCCTCTGGACGAAGGCAGCGCCCTCGATCCAAAATATACCTTCGACAGCTTTGTGGTCGGAAAATCAAATGAACTAGCGTATGCAGCGGCGAAACGTATTGCCGAAACCAATGATGTAACCTTTAATCCTCTATTCTTACACGGCGGCGTTGGTTTAGGGAAAACCCACTTGATGCATGCCATCGCTTGGGAAGCCAAGCGCCATAATCCTAGTAAGCGCGTGGCCTATATATCTGCTGAGAAGTTCATGTTTGAATTTATTGCAGCGCTTCGCTTCAAAGATACACACGCGTTCAAACAAAAGTTTCGCACCGTTGATCTTTTGATGGTTGATGACGTTCAATTCATTGCCAACAAGGAAAGTACACAGGAAGAGTTTTTTCACACGTTCAACGCGCTGGTGGATAACCGTTGCCAGGTTGTCATTACTGCGGACCGGTCACCCACCGATCTGGAAGGTATTGAAGACCGGATTGTATCAAGATTGGGCTGGGGTCTGGTAGCTGACATTCACCCTACAGACTATGAATTGCGCCTAGGCATTCTTCAGTCAAAAGCGGAACAGGTAGAAGACGTTCTAGTGCCCGCTGAAGTGCTAGAGTTTTTGGCTCGGCGCATTACCTCCAACGTACGGGAGCTTGAGGGTGCCCTGAACCGCGTTATGGCGTATGCCATGCTCGTAGGGCGTCCAATTACCATGGATATGACACGGGAAGTGTTACAAGACCTGATCCGTGCCAATGACCGCAAGCTAACAATTGACGAAATTCAGCGCATGGTAGCGGATTATTTCAATCTGAGGCTCTCGGAAATGCTTTCTGAGCGCCGCGCGCGCATCATTGCACGTCCGCGTCAAATTGCCATGTATCTCTCAAAACAGCTTACCAGCCGCAGCTTGCCTGAAATCGGTCGACGTTTTGGTGGTCGTGACCATACAACGGTTATGCATGCTGTTCGAAAAATTGAAGATTTGCGCCGCGATGACAGCCAAATAGACGATGATATTACGCGTCTTTTGAGGCATCTAGAGTCCTAATTTTCAAACGGATTTTCGTTATGATTAGTGGCAATCGCGACTCGGCGAAAATTCATACTTGTGATCTCCTAAAAAAAACGCGCTTTTGGGCGCTTTTTAGTTTGGTTTAGCGCCGAAAATCGCTATTGTTCCAGTTGATAAAATACTTGCGCGACCACGCTTGTTTTACTGTCTTCAAAATGGCGTTGAATAGCTGTTTTAAAGACTCCGCTACGGAGATAGTTCGTGGCTGGGGCCGGGGGGAGATGCCGGGCTGTATTGAGGATTGGTTGCAAGCTGAGTATTCAAAAAAATACAGTCAGAAAACTACAGTCAGACAAGAAGAAATTATTCATGAAAGTTACGATAGAACGGAATAGCCTTCTCAAGACACTTGGGCACATACAGTCAGTCGTTGAACGCCGGAATACAATTCCGATCCTGTCAAACGTTATGATGGAAGCTGAAGGCGACAAGGTCGCCATGACAGCTACTGACCTTGATATAGCCATCGTTGAATCTGCTGACGCGACGGTCATTCAACCGGGTTCAACAACGGTGCCGGCGCACACGCTTTTTGATATTGTGCGAAAACTGCCGGATGGTTCCGAAGTTGAATTGTCGCTCGAAGAAAATGATCGCTTGGTTGTTAAGGCTGGTCGGTCCCGCTTTACGCTAACATGTCTCGACAAAGAAGATTTCCCGGTGATGAGCGAAAGCGACATGCCACACCGGTTTGATCTTACCGCAGAAGAATTAAAGCGGCTCGTAGATAAAGCGCGTTTTGCGATTTCCACTGAAGAAACCCGCTATTATCTCAACGGTATTTATCTTCATGTAGCAAACACCGAAGACGGCGCCACCTTGCGTGCAGTTGCTACAGACGGCCACCGTCTTGCGCAGGTAGACCAGGATGTGCCTGAAGGTGCCACGGGCATGCCAGGTATCATAATTCCGCGCAAAACTGTTGCCGAGGTTCGGAAGTTGATCGACGAAATTGACGGCACTGTTGCTATCGCATTGTCCGAAACTAAAATTCGCTTTAGCTTTGGTGGCGCCGTTATCACTAGCAAGTTAATTGATGGCACCTTCCCGGATTACAGCCGAGTTATTCCTGTCGGCAATGATAAATTACTGGAAATGGACGTACGTCTTTTTGCGGAATCCGTCGACCGCGTTTCAACGATTAGTTCCGATAAAACTCGTTCGGTAAAATTGGCGTTGGGTGAAGATTTGCTAACACTTTCCGTGAGCAGCCCTGACAGCGGAACCGCGACCGAAGAATTGGCTGCATCTTATTCCTCAGAGGCTTTTGAGATCGGCTTCAATAGCAGATACCTCATGGATATTTTGGGGCAAATTGAAGGCGAAACAGTTCAGATTGTGCTGGCTGATCCTTCTTCGCCAACTGTACTGAAGGACATGCTTGATGAAGCTGCTTTGTACGTTTTGATGCCGATGCGGGTATAGCGGCCTCGCTTATTGTAAGCGACGGCAGACAAGTATGGCTGACAACAACATTAAATTTCACAAGCGAACCGAGCGAATTGTCAGGCTGTGACAAAAGCGGCAAAATTGGAGATTGAGCAAAAGGGGGCCAATAGCGTTTATGTCTCGAAGTTGACCCTTACAAATTTTCGTTGCTACCAGCGCGCCGTTATAGCGCCGAACTGTAGCAAACCGCTGGTGGTGTTAACTGGTCCAAATGGTGCTGGTAAAACGAATATGCTAGAGGCAATAAGTTATTTGGCTCCTGGTCGGGGCCTTCGTAGGGCTGGATTAATTGACATAGCTTGCAGAAACTCGGACGCAGAAACGACAGCACAGTCCGGAGTCGGCACTTGGGCCGTCGCCGCAACGCTTGAAGTAGGAGCTGAATCAGTAAGGGTTGGTACTGGTGTCCAACAAACAACGGAAGAAGCCACAGGCAAACGTACTGTCCGGATTGACGGCGAAGCGGTAGCGGGCAGCAACATTCTTGGCGAAAGTTGGTCTATCAGTTGGTTAACACCGCAAATGGACCGATTATTTGTCGAAGGGCCGGCATCAAGGCGCCGATTTCTGGACAGAATGGTTTTAGGACTTTTTCCCCATCATAGTCGCCAGGTGGGAACTTATGAGCGAGTGATGCGGGAACGCAACCGACTGCTCGCGGAAAAAGGACCTGGGGCTGACCCTGTTTGGCTGAGCGCATTGGAGACGCGCATGGCGGAACACGGTGTAGCAGTTGCTGTGGCGCGGCTAGAATTCGCAGGCCAACTAGCCGGGCAACTTGCGAAAGCAGACACAGGGCCTTTTCCGAGAGCCGAATTGGCGATCGATGGCTGGCTTGAGGGATTACTTGCGGGCGGCATGCCAGCAGTTGAAGCGGAACAAGCGTTCAAGGACCGCCTGGCAGGTGAGCGATCGCATGGAAGGGGAGCAGATAATGGCCGTTCTGGCAGCGGAGTACACAAAACAGACCTTGTGGTAACCCACGCGCCGAAAGCCATGCCAGCGAGCCTATGTTCAACAGGCGAGCAAAAGGCGCTTCTGGTGGCGCTAATGCTAGCAAATGCGCGCTTGCAAACAGCACTGAAAGGACAAGCTCCTTTGATGCTGATGGACGAAGTGGCGGCCCATTTGGATATGGACCGCAGAGCGGCGCTTTTTAGCACGCTTGCCGCTCTCGGCAGCCAATGCTGGCTGACGGGTACAGATAGAAGCCTATTTGAGGGCTTGTCCGAAAGGGCAGAGTTTTTTGAAGTGTTTGACAGCGCGATCCAGCCGTCAAAATAGTGAAGGAAGGATCCGTAAGATATGAGTGACCCAACTATGAGCGAAGAAATGACAGAAATGCCTGAAGATGCTGGCGCAGGAAATAACGGCGAAGACTATGGTGCCGATTCTATCAAGGTTCTCAAAGGATTGGATGCTGTCAGAAAGCGGCCTGGCATGTATATCGGGGATACCGAGGACGGCTCAGGCTTGCACCATATGGTATTTGAGGTCTCTGATAACGCTATTGATGAGGCACTGGCTGGGCACTGTGACCTAGTGACCATGACGCTGAACCCAGATGGGAGCTGCTCTGTCACCGATAACGGGCGCGGTATTCCGGTCGACATCCACGAAGACGAAGGTGTCTCTGCGGCGCAGGTTATTATGACCCAATTGCACGCAGGCGGAAAGTTTGACCAAAACAGCTACAAGGTTTCAGGTGGCTTGCACGGCGTGGGTGTTTCCGTGGTGAATGCCCTGTCTGACTGGCTTGAATTACGTATTTGGCGAAATGACAAAGAACATTTCATGCGCTTTGAAAATGGCGAAGCGGTTGACGACCTTATTGTCGTTGGGGATGCGGGCGACAAAAAGGGCACAGAAGTAACCTTTATGCCTTCACTGGATACCTTTCAGTTTATCGAATTCGATTTCGACAAGCTTATCCACCGATTTAGGGAATTAGCATTTTTGAACTCGGGCGTTCATATTTTTCTAAAAGACAATCGCCACGTAGATACGCAGGAAGTTGATCTGCACTATGAGGGCGGCATCACAGCTTTTGTGAAGTATCTGGACCGCAACAAGCAAAGCCAGATTGGTGAGCCAATCACGATTACCGGTGAAAAAGACGGTATCAGTGTAGAGATTTCCTTGCAGTGGAATGACAGCTACCACGAAAATGTGCTGTGCTTTACCAATAACATCCCGCAGCGGGACGGTGGTACACACCTGGCGGCTTTCCGGGCTTCATTGACGCGCACCATCAACACCTATGTAAATGCCAGCGGGCTGGCAAAGAAAACAAAGGTTTCCATATCTGGTGACGATTCGCGCGAGGGTCTCACTGCGGTCGTGTCGGTAAAAGCACCTGATCCCAAGTTTTCCAGCCAAACCAAGGACAAGCTGGTTTCTTCAGAAATCAGACCCGCCGTTGAAGGACTGGTGAATGAAAAGCTTGCAGAATGGTTTGGCGAGCACCCCAATGAAGCAAAAGCAGTTGTGCAAAAAATTGTCGATGCTGCATCAGCACGTGAGGCCGCTCGTAAGGCGCGTGAGCTTACAAGGCGCAAAGGTGTGCTTGATATTGCATCCCTGCCCGGCAAGCTCGCTGACTGTCAGGAACGGGACCCGGCCAAATCAGAAATTTTCATAGTGGAAGGGGACAGTGCTGGCGGCTCGGCAAAACAGGGTCGGGACCGTAAAAATCAGGCAATCTTACCGCTCAAAGGTAAAATTCTTAATGTGGAACGTGCGCGCTTTGATCGGATGCTAGCCAGCCAGGAAATTGGCACACTGATAACGGCGCTTGGCACAGGGATTGGCCGCGAAGATTTCGACATCGAAAAACTCCGGTACCATAAAATTGTTATCATGACCGATGCTGACGTGGATGGTGCCCATATTCGCACGCTTATTCTTACGTTTTTCTACCGGCAAATGCCTGAGATTATTGAAAGAGGCTATCTCTACATCGCGCAGCCTCCGCTTTATAAAGTGGGGCGCGGAAAATCTGAAGTCTACTTGAAAGACGACAAACAGCTGATTGATTATTTGCTGAATGCGGGAACCTCAGATGTGGTGATCACCGATGCAACAGGCACGCAACACGCGGGCGAAGAGATCAAACAGCTTGCCGAAAGCGCACGCCGTATCAAAAGCCTAATCGCCGGTATGCCGCCGCGCTATAATCGCCAACTGATCGAAGCAGTGGCCTTGATGGGTGGCATGGAGGTTGCACTGTGTGATAATGCAGAAAAAAGAGCCGCAATGGCGACATCTGTAGCGAACCGGCTGAATAAACTGGCCACCAACGATGAAGAAAGTGGCTGGACAGGAGAAATCTCTGAGGACGGCGGCTATAGATTTGCCCAGGAAGTGCGAGGCGTTGTCGATACGCATACCATTGATGCGCACTTGATGGAAAGCCAAGAAGCGCGAAGCCTGCATAAAGCAATGAAAGACATTATCGATCTGTTCAGCGGTCCGGTAACGATTGCCCGTAAAGACGACAACAGCACCGCACACGGGCCTGTTGATCTGCTTGATCAATTGCTTGGGTTTGGGCGTAAAGGCTTGGCTACCCAGCGCTACAAAGGCTTGGGCGAAATGAACCCAGAGCAGCTTTGGGAAACGACGCTCGACCCAGACGCCCGCCTTCTTTTGCGCGTGAAAATTTCAGAAGCCGACACAGCGGACGAAATTTTCTCCAAACTGATGGGAGACGTCGTTGAAGAACGCCGTAACTTCATTCAGGAAAACGCCCTGAATGTTGTAAACTTGGATGCATAAACTATCTGATTTTTGTCCGTCGTCAGATAAAATGGGACTAAGCGTGGCTCCGATTAACGGAGGATTTGGTTCATCCTTGATTCTGATTTAAGCAGCCTTCAATGAATGCTGCAAGCGTCGTTGTTCGATGGTCTTCTGTTTGGTCCTTTCGTATTCGCCCGGTTAAACCCACCTACCCAAGTTCAGCGTAAAGAAACTTAAGTAATTGATGTAGTTGTTTTTTTAGCGGATGCGGTGGCACAAGCGCCGGACTAAGAGGTGCTGGTATGGAAATTCTGGCCGGTGTTGACTTCGACAAAGTCGCTGGAAATACCTTCAAAAAGAACTTTTCCGATTCGATTTTTGTTCACCAAGACATTCGAGCACTTTTTCCATATGACTTGCATGAGATAATACCCCGCGCACGTATAAGGCCTCTCCTTTTTTCTGCTTGCGCTCCATGTCAGCCATTCACTAAACAAAAAACAACTAAGAAAAAGATGCAGGCGGCCCTTCTGCAATTGCTGACAACGGCTCTGGCATGGCCGATCAGAAGTTAAAAAAATATCGGGCGATTTGCAGTTCAACGACTGTGATCATATCATTTGGACGTTGAAGCACGCAAAAGGATCAAAGCACTTTTTTCGTCAAGCATGAACAGAAGAAACAATGTTCGTGAGCTGCGTATTTTATAATAAAATCATATCGACAGCCGTCTTTTTAGATTGCCGCATGACGGCGGTCACATCTAGATCTGAAAAAAGCCACTACTCTATCTCCTCTTGGTTGCAAATTTGGATGGACATATCCCACCTCTTTAGGGCTGCCTTCAATATCTCTTTTGAGAGGCTTTCGCTCGCAGGCGGCGTGAAGTTCACCCAATGGAAACCTGAATTGATGTTATTCGCACAAACCAAATTCGAATTTCAAATTGGCTGGACCCCGCATACTGCCTACAACAATTTAAACCTTGGTTTTTCGATCTATGATTGTATATAATCAGGAATTTTACGGCCTAATTATATTTATGGTTGTTATTTTACTAAATTAACAACTATGCTGACGCGAACATTTTCAACGAATGAAGGGAGTATCATTGTTATGCAATCTCATGCCCTCGACAGACCTAAACTTGCGTCAGGCTACAACTATGAAGCGCTTGTAAACTCTATAGAAAGCCTCGGCGACCCTTCAGCTTCTAAAAAAAGCAATTTGCAATTTGTTAGATCACTTGGAGATCCAGACACAATACTACCTCTACTACGCGAGTTTATGTCAGACTCCAACCTGCTCCAAATGATAGCAAAACGGTCATATCGCCATGTCAATCATTTTGATAAAGTTGTGCTGGTTGACTCGCAAAAGCCCAATGGCTACCGGCTGACGCTTCACATCTGGAATCCTCCTTTTAGTGAAAAGGAATGCCAAGACGAGCTTATTCACGATCATCGTTTCAGTTTCTGGTCAACGATCCTGGTTGGCCATTTGAAAACTCAAGAATTCTTTGTGGATCAAGACACCGATGACTTTAATAGCTACCAATACACACCGGAAAATTCAAACAGTGAAAATTTTTATAAATTTAGAGGGCGCTATGGGCTGAAAAAAGCCAGGCGTCTGGAGGAAAAAGCAGGCGGCGTATATTATCTATCATACGACACGACTCACCGGGTAGAGTTACCCGAAAAAGCCCTCACTTGTACGCTCGTATTGCGTAGCCCAAGAGAGCGAAATTTCTCGAATGTTTATAATACCAACTACCCAACCACAGATGCAAGCCTATCAAACCGAATGTTTGAACCAAATGAAATGTTTGGGCACTTCAGTTGCCTCTACACTAAAATTGAAGAAAACAGGTGTGATCGCCGAATAGAAGAAAGAAGCCTGTTCAGTGTTCCGAAAGAAAATTGATGCCTGGCAGTATTAGAGCAGAACTAGAAGAGACTTTGGTTGATGACTGGAACATTTTACACCGCTACTCTGTCACCGAGAGTTTATCAACCACTCAATCCACTGAACAAAAACGCGA
>Ga0316207_10002447_pt1 | contig 19054 bp, 17 predicted proteins | sample 6weekpyrite_MG_FD_204943 | JGI IMG/M metagenome (GOLD analysis project Ga0316207, IMG submission 204943) | Microbial mat bacterial communities from mineral coupon in-situ incubated in ocean water Damariscotta River, Maine, United States -... | ecosystem: Environmental > Aquatic > Marine >...
CCTTAACCTCTTCTTCAGAACCAAAACGCCGCCTGGCCCAATCCGGCACAAACCCCTGCCCGGCATGATTCAGTGTTTCTGATTCAATAATAGTCAACGCCAACACCAACACCATCAGTGGCAACAAACCCAATCCGCCCACCAAGGCAAACATCAGCTCTTTCATGGCATCGGCGTAGGTATAAAACAGCCAGGCAAGACCTGAAGCAGTGGCCAGAGCGGCATAACCAATCAAAAATATTTTAGTACGACGCATAACAATAGCCCAATGAGCTCGGACCAAAAGAGACGGATGCCGAGCCAGTTGACTGCCACGAATCAGGGTGTAGGCAATAATCGAAAAAGAGATAGCCGGAATCAACAGAGTCAGCAAAGGATTGGACATGGCAATGCTGACGGTAATAACCGTCATCAAAACATGATTGCCAATGCTATTGAACAAGAACAACTGATGCGGCAGTTGGGCAAGGCGTAACTCTGCCGGGGCATGTGAAACTTCATGAGCTGGTGCGCTGGACATATAACCTCACTTCTAAAACTTCAATATTCTCAGGCAAAACTAATCGACTTTTTTGTCAGCCGGTTTTTCTGCCCCAGTTTTTGGCAACAATGGATCGTCATCATCTAGAATCCTATGCGCCGGGCCCTCCATATCATCATATTGACCACTGCGAGCAGCCCAGAAAAATACCACTACACTCACCAGCGCAAGCAACAACATGGCTGGAACAAGACCGTAAATAGTATCCACTATCACATCCTCCTAATTGTTTGGGCGGCACAGGCGCCGAATACGCAAAGCATTGCCAATCACTGCAAGCGAGCTTAAAGGCATTGCAATTGCTGCAAATACCGGGGTCAACATGGCCGCCATGGCCAACGGTACCAAGACCAAATTGTACCCCAGTGATAATTTAATATTTTGCCGGATAATTCTAAGTGTCTGGTGCGACAAGTCTATGCCAAACAGTACCCGCTGCAAGGCATTGTCCATCAACACAAAGTCGGCGCAGTCCATCGACACATCGGTGCCTCCGCCCATGGCAATACCAACATCGGCGCGGGCCAGTGCCGGCGCATCGTTGACACCATCGCCAATCATCACCACCCTTTCACCCTTGGCCTGAAGCTCGGCAATCACCTGCCCCTTGTGTTGCGGCAGCACCTCGGCGATCACTACCATGCCACCCAACTCGCTAGCCACCTTGTTGGCCGCCGCTTGACTGTCACCGGTTAAAAGAGTCATACCTACGCCGCGCTGACGTAGCGCTGCAACCAGACTACCCGCCTCTGCTCTAATCTGATCCTGTACAGCAATCAGTGCTGCCACCTGACCATCTATAGCAACCAACACAGCAACACCACCATCTGCCTGTACCCTATTCTGAATATCAAGCAACGCTGACGGTAGACTCAATTGTTGTTGCTCCAGCAGCGCACGATTACCTACCAGCAGTTTATGGCTATCAACAACCACCTCAAGGCCCAGACCAGGAAGGCTTTGGAAGCCCTCGACCTGAACACTATTAAGGTCACTGCCCTGTTGTTTAGCATAGGCCACAATCGCCCTGGCAATGTGATGCTCAGAACGTGATTCAGCCGCAGCCACCAGGGCCAAAATCTTTTCTTCCGACAATCGCTGCGCAGAATTGATATGAAGTGCCGCCACAGATAACTGCCCTTCGGTAAGCGTGCCGGTTTTATCAAACACCACATGGCTGATGTTGGCCAACGATTCAATCGCCGCACCATTTTTAATCAACAGGCCATGTTTGGAACCATGACCAACGCTCACCGCTATACCCATCGGGGTTGCCAAACCAAAGGCACAGGGACAGGTGATGATTAACACCGAGGTGGCGGCCAGCAAGGCGGTATCGAAGTCCTGCCGTAACCAGAAGAAAAAACTGATCGTCGCCAGACCGATAGTAGTGGCTACAAACCAAGGCACGATTCTATCGGCCAGACATTGAATCGGTGCCTTGGAACCCTGGGCCGACTCAACCATGTGGATGATCTTGGCCAGGGCGGTATCCTTGCCCAGCTGTTCCACCTGCACCACCAAGGCACCCTGACCGTTAACCGTCCCTGCCACCACCCTGTCGTCAACATTCTTGACCACAGGCTGGGACTCACCGGTTAGCATGGCCTCACTGATATCTGAATGACCCTCAATTACTCGCCCATCAACCGGTACCTTGTCACCGGGTCGTACCATTACCTGATCACCCAGCCGCAAAGCCCGGACACTGACCAACTCAGTTTCTCCATCAAGCAAACGCAGCGCACTACGCGGTTGCAACTCCATTAAGCGGTTGGTGGACGAGCTGGCATTGCGGCGTGAGATACCTTCCAGATAACGGCCAACCAGAATAATAAACAGGAAAGTAACGACCGTATCGAAATAAACCTCACCAGAACCAGACAAGGTAATCCAGACCGAATAGGCATAAGTAGCTAAGGCACCAATGGTTACAGGCAGGTCCATGCTCAACTGGCCATTGATGAGACCACGGATTCCCGAACGAATGATTGGCCATCCGGAATAGGCCAGCACCGGCGTCGCAATCAGCAGGCTTATCCAGTGAAAAAAGTGTTTATGCTCAGGATCGATAACAGAGGCCGAGGTGGCACCGGCAAACAAGGCGATGGAAATCCACATAATGTTCATCACCCCAAAACCGGCAAAGGCCATGCGATACAACAATGCCTTGTGCCGTTTGGCTGCTGCGCCCTCAGCCGCTTCCTGATTATAGGGCACAGCCTTATAACCGATCTGGGCCAGGCGTTTTAGTATCGCTGACAACATCACCTGGTCACGATTCCAACGCAACTGCAGGCGATGATGAGCCATGTTGACATTGGCTGTGATTACACCGTTTAAATCAGCCAGGCTATGCTCGATCAGCCAGACGCAGGCGGCGCAATGAATGCCTTCGACTAATAAGGTTGTCTCGCTAATTTTATGTTGGGAATTGACCCGCGTGGTGACGAACTCGGCCTGAACATCGTCAAGATCATACTGTTCCAGATTCCTGTCAACATCTGGAGGGGGTGCCAGGGCATCGTTATTTTTGAGTTTGTCGTAGAAACCATCCAAACCGGATTCATGAATGGCCTGGCACACAAGCATGCAGCCGGAGCAACAAAAATCACGATTTTGGCCTTGAATAACCACCTGCTGCAGAGCCGCAGGCTCTATTGGCAGTCCGCAGTGAAAACAAGCGCCGGAGCTGTCAGACATACTGCTTCAAACAACCCAAGTCAGGCTTACTTTTTAACGAAAATCCGTTTGGCGATATCGAGCTGATCTTCGCCTTGCTTAACAGTGACGATCAGATCCCAGTTACCGGGCAGGCTAAAATCCACATCGGCAGCATAATAACCAGCCCCCATATCACGCATGGCAACAGCAAAATCACGGCCATTCTCGACGGGACGAAAAGCGGCAAATTCAGCCTGTGCACCGCTGATAGGCTGCCCTTCACTGTCAACAGCTCGCACCAGGTATGACTCACTCTGATTAATCGCTGGCGCTTTGGGTAAATCGAGAATTAAATTCCAGCCCAAACGCTGGGCATCTTGTTTTTCTTGAGCCTGGTCATACAGATAAGATTTTCCCTTATCATAATAATCAGCAACCACCAGCCCGGGGGGTGATGTAAAGGCGATCGTAATCAGAGTTCCATTTACCAGCAAGGTCACTGCCATAATACCGGCCAGCAGCCAGACCCAGGGATTTTGCCATGCTGATTCCTGTTTAACGATCTTTGCCATAATAATCACCCACAGTTTATAAGCTCTTTGCACATATTAGCAGCTGATTAAAGTAAAACCAATATATCTTTTAGACCAATTTCTCTATCTTTAATCAACGAAGCAAAGTTCCTAGTTCTAATAAGCCATATCTGTTTGTTTATATTAATTTTTTTAATAGGGCTGAAATCAGGACTAGACATCGGTATTGCCTGATAAAGAAAACATGCAAGCAGTAATTACAGGGGTAGGCTCTACACCCAAAGACAATTGACCATGCAGCGCCCAACAGACAGACACTATATAAACGAGTTCAAACGGCTTAGCGAGGCTAGGTAATATATTGGAACTGAACCCGTTGGGTCACAGAACAGAGAATTTCATAAGGAATGGTTGTTGCAGACTGAGCAATCTCTTCCACTGGCATGCTCTCACCCCACAACAACACGGTGTCGCCGATCTCGGCATCGGGCTGCTGACGCAGATCGACACAGATACTATCCATCGATACCCGAGCTAACAACGGAGTTGGCATGCCATTAACCATCACCAGCGTACCAGGCACGGCATGACGTGGATATCCGTCACCATAACCACAAGAAACTATTCCTACCGGCATATCTTCAGGACAACGCCAACTGGCACCATAACCAATCGCATCACCTTCTTTAAAATTTTTGATGGCGATCAAGCGTGACGTCAGCGTCATGACCAACTCAAGCTCTTCATCTTCGCCCCAGCCATCAAGAAAAGGCGACACACCATAGAGCATAATCCCGGGACGGACCCATTCACTGTGTGTTTGCGGCCAGCCCAAAATTCCGGCCGAATTGGCAATACTGGTTTCAGCCTCTATTCCAGCAGTGACTCGTTTGAAAGTTTCCAGCTGTTGCTGAGTCTGTTCGCTGCGTCGATCATCAGCACTGGCCAGGTGGGTCATCAAACGTACAATCGAGACAGATTCAATTTTCTGTAGCACTTTCCAACATGCCTGCACGGCCTCCGGCGCAACCCCCATTCGGTGCATACCTGAATCAATCTTGAGCCAAACCTGAATGGGGTTTTCTAATTGGGTTCGTCGCAACAACTCAATTTGCGCGGGTTGATGCACCACCGCCTGCAGCTCATAGCGAGCAAAATCCATTAATTCTGCGGCATTCTGAAACCCTTCCAGAACCGCAATTTCATTCTTGATTCCGGCCTGTCGCAGTTGCACGGCCTCTTGAAGACGCGCCACGGCAAAGGCATCGGCTGCAAACAGAGCCTTGGCAACCTGTATCATGCCGTGTCCATAGGCATTGGCCTTGATCACAGCCATGATTTTAGAATTAGGTGCTGCCTTGCGCACTCGCGCGAAATTATGAGCCAAGGCCGTCAGATTGATATGCGCCTCAACGGCTGGGATCATTCATAACCCCCGTCACCATAACCGCCATCAAAAGTGAAATTTTCAAAGCGAGTGTATTTACCCAGGAAGGTCAAACGTACTGAACCAATCGGACCGTTACGTTGTTTACGAATCAATATTTCGGCCGTGCCCTTATCAGGACTCTCTTCGTTATAAACCTCGTCACGATAAATAAAGATGATCACGTCGGCGTCCTGCTCAATCGCACCCGACTCACGCAGATCTGACATAACCGGACGTTTGTCCGGCCGTTGCTCAAGGCTACGATTAAGCTGCGACAAGGCAATCACGGGCACATTCAACTCTTTGGCCAAGCCCTTGAGTGAGCGTGAAATTTCTGATATTTCAGCAGTACGGTTTTCGCTAAACCCCGGCACCTGCATCAACTGCAGGTAATCGATGACCACCAGACCAAGCGGGCCATGCTCACGTGTCAAGCGCCGACAACGGGCACGCAGCTCATTTGGAGATAAACCACCGGTATCATCTATAAAGAGTGGTTTTTCCTGTAAAAGACCAATCGCTGAGGTCAGCCGCGGCCAATCATCATCGCCCAACTTACCACTTCGTACCTTGTTCTGATCGATGCGGCCAAGCGACGAGATCATACGCATTGCCAGTGAATCCGCCGGCATCTCCATACTGAATACTGCCACCGGCTTGTCGCAAGTCATGGCAGCATGCTCGGCAATGTTCATGGAAAAGGTGGTCTTACCCATCGATGGACGGCCGGCGACGATGATCAAATCACCTTCCTGCAGGCCAGAGGTCATATCATCTAGATCGTGATATCCCGTGGGCAGCCCGGTAATTGAGCCATCTTGATTAAACAACTGGTCGATACGATCAACCACATTAACCAAGACATCCTTAATCGCCGCAAAGCCACCCTTCTGATTTGCGCCCTTTTCGGCGATCTCAAATACCATCCGTTCAGCATCGTCCAGCAACTCGTTGCTGTTGCGACCTTCGGTATTAAATCCACTGTCACTGATCTTGGTGCCAACGCCAATCAGGGAACGCAACACCGAACGCTCACTGACAATATTGGCATAGGCCTTGATGTTGGCCGCACTTGGCGTGTTATTGGCCAACATACCTAGGTATGACAGGCCACCGGCATTATCCTGCTCGTTATTGTTTTCTAACCACTCCGACAGGGTCACCACGTCGAATGGCGTGCTGCTTTCTGACAAGTGTCGAATCGCACGAAAAATCAGGCGGTGATCCTTGCGATAAAAATCATCTTCAACAACGATTTCGCTGACCTGATCCCAAGTGCTGTTATCCAGCATCAGACCACCCAGCAAGGATTGCTCAGCCTCTATCGAATGGGGCGGGACTTTTAGTGCGGCTAAGACTTCATCTTGCGCGTATGGAGCTGGGGAAAATTCTGGCATTTTGCTATTCAACAACTGTGATCAAAACACAGTAACAATGCGACAAGTCAGTAAAAAAGACAAGCCTAAAAAAGGCCGGTGGACAAAACGTCCACCGGCCTTAAACCACTTAACTTAGTCTGAACTTAGGCCGCAGCAACGATATTGACCTTAACGGTCGCGCTCACATCTGTATGTAACTGCAACTCAACGTCAAATTCACCTAGATGACGCAATGCCCCTTCAGGCAAACGAACTTCCTGCTTGGCAACGTCAGTACCCGTTGCTGAAACTGCTTCAGCGATATCAGCCGTACCGACAGAACCGAACAATTTGCCTTCATCACCAGCTTTACTGGCGATTTCAACGGTACTACCGTTGATCTTTTCCGCACGTGCTTCGGCAGCAGCCAAAACATCAGCAGCAGCTTTTTCAAGCTCTGCACGACGTGCTTCAAAGTGGGCCTTGTTGTCCGGTGTTGCCATTACAGCTTTACCGTTAGGAATCAGGAAATTGCGACCATAACCCGGACGAACATTTACCTGGTCACCCAGATCGCCCAAGTTTGTTACCTTATCCAACAAGATTACTTGCATCTTACACCTCTGCTTAATTATTCAAGCTTACTCACTAAAAAAACACGTTTATCGGTTTTTACTGCTTGGCAACCGGCAAACGTTTCCTAAAATCCAACCAACTGTCGGCAAAACCCGCACTGGCCAGGGCCATCATCATGTGCGGAGGCATAATAAACATCAGCACATAAATACTCACTAACCAGGCCGGATGTTTGCCTGACCTAGCCACCAGGGCATGAATCAGGGCCAAGCCAACAATACTGTAAACCACTACAACAGTGATCATAATGTCACCAGCAAAATTGCTGACCACACCTAGATCGAACAGACTGAATAATAAAATCACCAGCACTGTAAGTGAGGCAATTTTGCTCTGACGCAGTCCATAAAATTCCTGTTGGAAGCCGCCAGGATTAAACAACAAGGACTGCCACCAGCGTGCCACCATTATGCTCAACACCAGCCCCATCACCAGGGCCGCAGTCAACATGCCGGTCATCCACTCGGCCATCGCCGGAATCTGCTGCTCAATCTGTACCAGTTCGGCCATGCCCTCCTGAGAGCCCATAAGCTCAAGCATCTTACCTAGAGCCATCTGCCAGAACTGCAACGGATCACCTATGAGCAGATAAAACAAAGTAATGCCTGCAACACCCATTGCCGCCGCCGCATCTAGCACCATGGACCATGAACTGCTACTGCGTAATATCAGAGCCAAACACAGCAGTGGCAACCACAACAGCAAGGCAAACATCAGCCCTAGCACCATGGTGCCAAAGATAAAGTACATGAAAATGCTGGCCACCAGACTGGCACCCAGCAAAACCATTAAACCCTGCCTGGCTCCGTGGCGCAGTGTCACCAAGGCAACTGCCGCACCGCTCAAAACACTAACCATCCCCAATACAGGGATTAACGAGACCAGGGCCAGCGCCGCTGTTACCAGCACCGCTTGAACAGGCCCACGCATAATGTAATTTGCTAGCGCACGCATGTTACTAATCCTGGCCCTGTCTCGAGAAAAACAAATGCCGACCAAAGCCGGCATTATTCTTAATTTTCGTGCGCGTCGCTATATGGCAATAGCGCAACGTAACGGGCACGTTTGATTGCAGTCGACAGCTGACGCTGGTACTTAGCCTTGGTGCCAGTGATACGACTGGGAACGATCTTGCCAGTCTCAGTAACGTAGGCTTTCAAGGTGTTCAGGTCTTTGTAATCAATCTCTTTGGTGCCTTCTGCAGTAAAACGGCAGAACTTACGACGACGAAAATAACGAGCCATGTTGATCTCCTAAAATTTTAATTTTGATCCATTGTTACAACTGCTGGATAGTCTGAGCATGCAGGATAATTCTTGCTTCTCCCTGCCGGTTGTCTGCACGGGCAATAAAACCACTTATGCTGACTACCTGCCCTTCTGCCAAGGTTTTAGCCTTGTTAGAGAGTTCTAAGCCAGTGGCAATTACCACAATCCGACAAAAAGCTTCTCTATCCAGCCCCGCCTCTTTCTGGCGGGAGCGGTGCTCCAACGAAAATCGCGTTAGAGGAATACCCGCTGGGTTGTAACGTGTCTCTGGCGCCTTGCAGACAGTGCCTGCTAACACCAGTTGATTATCCAAGCCTGTGATTACGCCTCAGCAGCAGGTGCGGAATCAGCCTCTGGTGCAGAATCAGCCGCAGGGGCTTCAAATGCAGGACGGTCTTCACGCTGAGGACGTGCAGGACGTTCGTCTTCCTTGCTCTTCAGCAGGATAGACTGTTCAGTCACAGCTTCATCACGACGGATAATCATGTTACGGATCACTGCATCGTTAAAACGGAATGCACTTTCCAGCTCATCAATGCTGTTCTGTGAACATTCAATGTTCATCAATACGTAGTGGGCTTTGTGGGCTTTGGCAATTGGGTATGCCAGCTGACGACGGCCCCAATCTTCCAGACGGTGAATCTCACCACCATCTGATTCAACGATTGAACGATAACGTTCAACCATCGCTGTAACCTGTTCACTCTGATCGGGATGGACCAGGAATATAACTTCATAATGTCTCATTAAGAAACTCCCTATGGATTAATAAAAGCCTTCCGCACACGCGGTAAAGCAAGGAGATTACCGCCTTCAAGGCTAAGCCAAGGCGATAAGGGTCGCGATTTTACTGGATTTTAAAAGGATATGCAATCACCCCCGTTAGGGACTTCAAGCGTAATTTCGGGACAAATCAGCTTAACGTTGACGCTGCCTCAGGGCTTCATATAGACAAACACCAGTAGCCACCGAAACATTCAGACTCTCGACCGTACCTGCCATGGGAATCTTAACCAACAAATCACAGTGCTCCTTGGTCAGTCGACGCATTCCCTTGCCCTCCGCCCCCATCACCAGGGCCAATGGGCCTTTCAGATCGATTTGATAGATATCGTCGTCGGATTCGCCCGCAGCGCCGATCAACCACACCCCGGCCTGCTGCAGATCGCGCAGAGTTCGGGCCAAGTTGGTCACCTGATAAAACGGGGTGTCTTCGGCGGCACCACAGGCCACCTTTCGCACCACCGGCGTCATACCAACCGCATTGTCCTTAGGCACAATTACTGCATCGACACCAACAGCATTGGCAGAACGCAGGCAGGCACCCAAATTATGTGGGTCAGTCACCCCATCGAGAACGAGTAAAAAAGGCGGGTGATCCAACCCATCAAGCAAGCTCATCAGGTCTTCTTGTTTGACTGCTGCAACCTGCTCAATTAAATGAGCAAGCACGCCTTGATGACGTTCACCCTGGGCCAGTTTATCCAGTTCTTCACGTGGCCGGCGCACTACCTTGACCTGCTCACGTTTGGCCAAATCCATTAATTTACTCAAACGTGGATTGGGCTTCTGCCGTTCATCAAACCACAACTCACTGACGGCAGATTTTTTCAGCGCCGCCTCAACCGCATGAATACCAAACGCTAAACTCATGACTCAGTTTTTTTCCTGGGACGCCTTCTACGCTTAGCCTTCTTTTTGACTGTTTTTGTTTCAGCCTTTTTATCGCCAGCCTTGGCCGCAGGCTTTCTACCCCGTCTTGATTTGCTCTTCTTTTTCACTGGCGCATCGAAAGACTCATCAGGTTTCTCAGAATCAGCCAAATCGAAATCGATTCGCTTCCTATCCAGGTCAACACGAACAACCCTGATCTTGATCTTGTCGGCAAGGCAATACTGCTTGCGACTGCGCTCACCCACCAGGCGGTGATGAACAGGGTCAAACTCATAATAATCTTTTGCCAGAGAGGTAATGTGTACCAAACCCTCGACATAGATATCCTTTAGCTCAACAAACATGCCAAAGCCAGTAACGCTGGTAATAATGCCTTCAAACTCATCACCAACATGATCCTGCATGTACTCACACTTTAACCAGTCAACCGCATCACGGGTAGCATCATCGGCACGACGCTCACTCATAGAACAATGTTCACCCAAGGCCACCATGTCGCTGACACTGTATTTAAACTGCTGAACTGGGTTGCCACGCACAATATGGCGAAGCGCTCGATGCACCAGCAAATCAGGATAACGCCTAATCGGTGAAGTAAAGTGGCCATAGGCATCAAAGGCCAAACCAAAATGACCTGCATTATCCGGTGTGTAAACCGCCTGGCTCAGGCTGCGCAACAGCACAGTTTGAATTAGATGGGCATCATCACGATCTTCAATCTGTTGCAAAATGTTTGCATAGTCCTTTGGCTCGGGTTCATCACCACCACCCAGGGTCAAACCAACCGATGCCAGGAATTCACGCAGCTTAGCTAGCTTATCTTCAGATGGCCCTTTATGAACACGGTACAAGGCTGGGATTTCATGTTTGAGCAAGAATTTAGCAGCGCAGACATTGGCGGCAATCATAAATTCTTCGATCAGCTTATGGGCATCATTGCGCTCAACCGGCACAATCTTTTCAATCTTACGTTCTGCACCAAATACGATGCGTGTTTCAGTGGTTTCAAAATCAATCGCCCCACGTTTATCACGTTTGGCACGAAATACTTTATATAGGTCATGCAGATCTTCCAGGTGCGGCAGTATCCCAGCATGTTGACTGCGCAGCGCTTGATCTTCTTCCACCACCATCTCTGCGACTTCGGTATAAGTCAGGCGTGCATGAGAGCGCATTACCCCTTCAAAAAAACGATGGCTCTTCACTACCCCTGTCGCAGAGATAGTCATCTCACAGACCATGCATAAACGATCAACTTTTGGATTCAGGGAACAGAGACCGTTAGACAATACCTCTGGCAGCATAGGAATGACTCGCCCGGGAAAATAAACCGAGTTACCACGATTACGGCCTTCATTATCCAAAGCAGAGTTGTAATCAACATAGTGAGATACATCGGCGATGGCCACCAGCAAACGCCATTCATCACCCTGGCGCTCACAATAGACTGCATCATCAAAGTCGCGCGCATCCTCGCCATCAATTGTCACCAATGGCAACTCACGCAGGTCTTCACGATTAAGCTTATGCGCCTCTTCAACCTCTTTGCCGAAGACCTTAATCTCGTCTTCAACCGCCGCTGGCCAAGTACGCGGCAGGTCATGGGCACGGATAGCAATATCGATCTCCATGCCAGCGGCCATGTGGTCGCCCAAAATCTCAGAAATTTCGCCTATCGGCTGAGAGCGGTTAGTCGGCTGCTCAATGATCTTTACTACAACAATCTGGCCACTGGCTGCCGCGCCGCGCGACTCCGGTGGAACCAATATATCCTGGGTAATGCGTTTATTATCTGGCACTACAATGCCAATACCACGTTCAAGTGTAAAACGGCCTACCACTTCGTTATGTGCACGCTCCAGCACCTCAACAATGGCACCCTCGCGGCGACCACGACGGTCAACGCCTGAAACTCGTGCCAGGGCACGATCACCATGCAGCAAACTGCGCATTTGTCGTGCCGACAGAAACAAATCTTCACCACCGTCATCCGGCGTCAAAAAACCAAAACCATCAGCATGACCAATCACACGACCGGAAATCAGCTGCATTTTGCTTACCAAGCCGTAACAATTACGCCGATTACAGACTACCTGGCCGTCGCGTTCCATGGCCCGCATCCGACGACGCAACGCTTCAAGCGTCTCATCATCATTAAGACCAAGCTTGGCGGCCACTTGTTTGAAGGACATCGGCCCTTCCTGCTCGCCAAGCAATTCCATGATCAACTCGCGACTTGGAATTGGATTTTCGTACTTCTGCGCCTCTCGCTCAGCATGAGGATCGGTCAGCTTATTTTTACTCATTTATATAGGTGTTCCCTTGTTCTCTTTATTCTAAATTTTCAGATTAATCCTATAATCTGGCGCATATTGTACACACCAAGCGATTGACGAGGTGATTTTATCTTGATAAAGTGCGCGGCCTCAGACGTTGAGACGTCGATTTACCCCCTATGCCTGGGTGGTGAAATTGGTAGACACGCTAGCTTCAGGTGCTAGTGGGGGCAACCCCGTGGAGGTTCAAGTCCTCTCCCAGGCACCATATCCCAAAACATCCCAATCAAGCTTTAACCGCACAACGCCTGCTTTATAGCGCTGCCGTTTCGCATAGATTTTAGGTATATCACATGATGTTGTCCTGACATCATCACGAGACGTAGATGAATAACCCCCACGCCAAATTTATATCTCAGTGCAGATATAATTATTAGAAAAATATGTCCTGAAAACTAAGATCATCCTTACGAAGAACAAGAGTCGCCATTTGCCCACGCCCCTCCAGCGGATAAAACAGGAAGGCATCAACCGGTTCAGCGGCTGTATCCAGGAATCGATTCAGACTTGACTTGAATTCAGGAAAAGCAATAACCCGCTCATCAACATTAAAGCTAGAACGACGTAGCTCTTCGGCCTTTTCGGTCAAGGTTTTGTAATACTGGGTCTGGCCTGTAAGAAATTCTCCCTGGCTCTTTATTGCCTCAACTATTTCAGATACTGTTTTTGGGTCCTTGGGCAAATCCAGATATGCCAGCATCGGACCCTGCTGCCCTCCATGCCTTAAATTGTTTGCTGTCATAGGGCTATAAACCACTTTGCTTGCAGGTATAGAAGAAAACATGATTGCACCATCATAGGTGATATAGAGAGGACGCTCACTATAGGTCACCCATACTCCCCAGCTAAGCGCCAAAATCTGCATAATCAGAACCAGGGACATATCAAACTTCAACCCCTTCTTGCCTGGTTTGAACAGAACCAAGGTCATACTCGGCCCCAAAACCAGGTCGACCCCAAAGACGATTACCATGACCTCCCATGCACGCTCAAGCTGAAACAGATCACCGGGATACCAGTAATAACGCACGATAATCGCATAAATCGTAATCACCAAGGCCGTTAGGGATATATGGATCCAAAAGGCCTTAATTCGTGTCACTGTCCGTGGTTCAGCGCACCCCCCTGCTTCGTTAGAAAACTCGGTCAACATAACCTAATAAGCCTCCTGTCTTGTTTACTAAACTGATCGATTCAGAAAATGTGATATTCGATATCAAGCAACTAAATTTATGAAAAAAATATCGGCCTGACAACGAACGGCTTTAGCAACAAGACGGAGGGATCATCAGACAAACCAAGTTCAAATGTATTTGGTTCGGCATGCAACAGGTTAGGGAGAATTAAGCTCGAAATGTATTACATAGACGATTTAAATCAGCAACAAGGCTAATATATTAAAATCCTATAAACTTGGGTGGCTTATAAGCGCTGTGTCAGAACTGTGCAAAAATCCAATCTATATAAAAGGCGTTACCGCTTACCCATGGTTTTACGCGTGCCGCGTGGTGGCTCGCCGATTTTTTGGCCTTTGTGGCTCCGGTGAGAATTTAGGTGCGGTGGCAGGTTGCGGTTGTTTACCGCCGCTGCCTTTTTTTCTAACAGGATTTGTGCAACTGTCTTGCCTTCATCTACTGCGGTCTCAGCAGTATTTTCATCAGCTAATTCATTAGTTGGTTTTTTGCTTTGGGACATAATAGATCCAAGACGTGAAAGTAAAAGCCCGATAATTATACCTTAATATCAGTGTCAACTTATAACTAACTGTGTTCCCTGGCTTAGCCTGAGCTCATTATGCAATAACTAACTAGCCTTCTTCATATTCCGCCTGACTTTATCAAGCAACACCTGACACTCTCGTTTTAGTAGCTTGTCAGGCCCAGCAAACTGCATGGCCCGTCTGGCAAACTGTTCTGCTTTATTTAAATCACCTGACTCAAAATGCAATCTGGCCAAACGCAACCAGGCATGGCCATTACGCGGATCAATGCGCACCGCCCGTTCGAGCAAAGCGATAGCCTGAGCATTATCACCGTCAGCGGCATGTTGACCCGCTTGAGCCATCAATACAGAAGCTGGTCCGCCATGGCTTAGTTGCGGTGAATGCATGGCACAGGCGCTCAGCAACAAAACAGTCATGACAAGCGACAAAATCTTTTTCATTGGAACAATCCTTTAAGCCGGTCGATAAAACCGCCCACTGAACGCTTCACTGTGCTACCGGCACAAGGGGCATATTCCGCCGGTGCCGTGCCGCTGATAAAGGCCAGATCATAACTTTGCTTACAGCCTGAGTCTGCTTGCAGGCCTGTTTCAGAATCAATCGAAACATACTCAATATCCATAGGCGGCGAACCAGCCTCTGAGACATTGACCTGGCCCATGATGTCGGCCCACACAGGCAACGCACCGCTGGCACCGGTCAGGCCAGTAACCGCATTATCATCATTGCCCAGCCAGACTACAGCAAGATAATCTCGACCAAAACCGGCAAACCAGCTGTCACGCAGATCATCAGTAGTGCCGGTTTTACCTGCCAGGTAGAGTGACTTAGATAATTCTTGAGCGACGCTCCGCCCAGTACCCTGACGCAAAGCCATGCCCAGCGTGTCATTGACCAAAAAGGTCTGTTCGGGGGCAAAGCGCTGTTCCGTTTCAAGCGGATAACGGGTTAATGGCTTATGCTTTGCATCCAACACAGCACGCACCGACCGCTGCGGCGTATAGAAACCGTCATCCGCCAGCGTCTGGTACATCTGCGCAATCTCCAGTGGTGAAAGCTCTAACGAACCCAGCATCACCGCAGGATAAGGCGGAATAGTTTTATCGATACCAAGACCGTGCAGGGTTTCCACCACCTGCCCCAGTCCCAAATCCAAGCCAAGCCGAACCGCAGCCTGATTGTATGAATGGATCAGCGCATCGGCCAGCAAAACATTGCCATGACTTTTATGATCGTAATTGGCTGGTGACCAGACGCTACCATCTGACTGCTTTAACTTAAGTGGCGAATCATCAATCAGGCTGGCCAGGGTGTATTTATGTGGCTGTGACAACGCAGTCAGATAGAGAGCCGGTTTCAACAGCGAGCCGACCGGGCGCTGAATATCAAGGGCACGATTAAAACCTTCAAAGCGTGGATTACGCCCACCCACCACAGCACTGACCTCGGCACTACCCAAACGTGAAATGACCACCCCACCCTCCAACGTGCCGGGCTGACGCTCCAGTCGCTTAATATTTGTAATTAAGGCCTTCTCAGCCACTTGCTGAATCAGCGGGTCTAAGGTGGTAAAGATACGCAAACCCTCACTGCGCAGATCTTCATCACGATAGTCCTGTTGCAGCTGACGTTTTACCAAGGCAATAAAGGCAGGGTAACGACTGCTACCGAGATTGGGCTTGGCCGTCACACCCAGCGTTTCTGCCTTTGCAGCCTGCGCCTGTTGCCTGTCGATCAGACCATCACGCCAGATCAAATCAAGCAATTGATTACGCCGTTCAAGAGCACGCTCAGGATGACGGCGCGGGTCGTAATAAGTCGGGCCACGCAAGATCGCTACCAGCAGCACCGACTCGGCTATCGTCAACTCCTGCGGTGGTTTATTGAAATAAAATTGCGCTGCCAGACCAAAACCATGGACGGCACGATTGCCATCCTGGCCCAGATAGATCTCGTTGGCATAGGCCTCAAGAATGTCCTTTTTTTCATAATGCAGCTCCAACAACAACGACATTATCGCCTCGTTGATTTTGCGTGTCAGGCTACGTTCACGGTTGAGAAAGAAGTTTTTCACCAGTTGCTGAGTCAGGGTACTGCCACCCTGCACCACCTTACCGGCACGCAGATTGGCCCAGGCGGCGCGGGCAATGCCACGCAAATCGATGCCATGGTGACTGGCGAACTTGCGATCTTCAACGGCTTGCAGAGCAAGCGTCAGGCTGGCTGGCAGTTCATCAAGCCGAACCAGCACCCTGTCTTCGCGATGGGCCGGATGAATAATACCGATCAACATCGGTTCAAGCCTAACCAGTGTCAATGGTTCAGCTGTCACTGCATCGACAACTGTTTTCAGTTGTTTATTATTAAAGTTAAGCTCGATTGAACGCGCCGGTTCGACACTGTCCCAATGACGAAACGCCCGTGTCGTCACCACAAACTGCCTGCCTTTGCGCAGATAAGTGCCAGGCGCCATACCATCAGCAGACGATTGATAACCAATCAGCTTCAGCTCGGCTAACAGCTTATCTGCCGTCAGCAGTTGTTGTGGATACAACTCCAGTGCACGGGCATAAACCCGAGATGGCACCGACCAGCGTTTGCCCTCGAACTTGCTCTGCACAACCTGGTCGAGATACAGCACATACAGCACTAGCGCCAGTAAAACCGGCAAGGCCAGCAACAGAGAAATCTTCAACCAGAGGCGTCTACGAGGAGGTTTTGACTTTGCCCGACGGCGGCGTTTTGTTGACATGAGCGGAGTATATCAAGCCACCGATTGGCCAACATGAAAATTTTTCTGCACCAGCAAAATTGCTATTTTGTAAATCAATTACAAAAAATACTAATTCAACATCATGACTAAAACGGACAAGGACTAACCCCTTTGACTCGTTCACCTGTCACAGGGTGGTCAAACTCAATCGTTGTTGCATGCAGCATTAAACGTTTCGCCATAAAAAATGCTTCATCAGAGGCATATAAATCACACCCCAAAATAGGATGACCTATTTCGCTACTGTGAATTCGTAATTGATGTGTGCGCCCGGAAATTGGTTTGAATGTCACTCTTGTCACTAAAGATTGCTCTAATCGCTCAATAACCTCATAAGTCGTCACCGCCTTTTTGCCTGTTTCATAACAGATTTTTTGTAATGGAAAGTTTGATTTGTCTTTGGCGATAGGAAAATCAATACAACCGTCATCATCAGCAAGATGCCCATGCAACAATGCCGTGTAAGTTTTCGCAACATTACGCGTCTGAAACTGTTTGCCAATATGCGCGCTAATCTCTTTATTCAGTGCCACCACTAAAATACCCGAGGTACCAAAATCAAGACGATGAAGCATCGTGGCGGTAGGAAAACCTTTGACCAAGCGGAAGTGAACCGAATCTTTATTGAGCGGGTGCTTACCTGAAAGAGTCAACAAAGCAGTTGGTTTATTAATTAATAAAAGATATTGATCCTGATAAAGAACCTCTATTTCTTCGTCACAGACAGGAACAATAAACGGATCAGCTTGCGGTTGCATGTATTAAATTATGTATAAAGAAAGAAAAGAGAATCAAATTATATCAATATAAATAGTATGCATTAACGCGATCTAGGAAGATCATGAACTTATCAACAATCAAACTGATACTAGAAAATCTTCGGAATGAAGCGGTATTTCACTTTCTTCATGTACTTGCGATATTCCTTAAAATGCTTCAAGTGCCGCTCCTCTGTAAAGGCACGGAGTACGTAGAGCATACCCCACATCAAATAGCCATATATAAACTTAAATTGCCAGAACGCCTTGAAGAAAATCGAGGTAAGTAAAAAGTAAGCCAGCTTCAATGTCGTTCCCGGATGACGGACGATGCCATAGAAGCCACGGGTCTGTAGTTTGCGTAGTGTGATATTGGCGACCGATGGACCTAGCGAAACATCCGTATAAATATGGGCGGAAAGCATCAATACCTCGGCGATTTTTATTGCATAGAGAAAGGCTAGACTGCCGTACACCAAATCTTCTGGGTTATTGGTTACCACTGATGGCGCCCATGGGAACAGGGTTCCAGTAACCATATTCAGTGGCGCGTAACAAGACAGACACACCAGCCAACCAGCGATACTCATATCAATGGAACGCGGACGATTCTCCATCCAACGCGATTCGATAACATAGGCCAGGCTAGCATTGACGGTATCCATTAGCCAAAGAATCGCCGAGACGAAAAACAAGAACGACAAGAAGTTGTAATCGTCGTAATTGTCTTGGGTCAGGGTTACAGCATTATTCAGATTGAAATACACCTGAATAATCATAGTGGGTATAAAATAGGCCCGCACCAGCAACACCAGCAGTACCTTGCGATTGTATTGTTTTCTAAACACCAACAATACAGAGTGCCAGCGAGAACGGCTCAACAGTCGGATTGTGACCTGCTTGAACATATGAATTAGGCGTATTGCCGGATCGTAGTAGTCCTCAACTCTTGAAGACTTGAAAACAAGTGTGAGCATAAAATAAGGCAGTGCTACTATTAAATACAGGCTTAGAAATTTCTCGAAAAAAACATGACTAGCCTCAAAGTCATTGGTGCCATAAAACGGATGCGCCAGAAAAAACTGGTAGGCAGTGTAAATTATGCCTAGCCACACTAGATAACGCGCTATCGATTTACGCAGCAAAGAGACGAGATTGATGTTGCCCTCAATTCTGTAGTAGTTCGAAGTTCTGCACTGGCGCACGAAGTTTATAGCCCCGTAAAAGACAGCAAGTAACAACACCGGAACGAAGTAAAGCTGCTCATCGACCTGATACTTGTAAAACATCATAAAGCCGATGATTGCGCAAATAAACGTGGAAAATACGTAAAGGTGGGGGGAAATATTGTTTTGATTCAT
>Ga0316207_10002448_pt1 | contig 19053 bp, 15 predicted proteins | sample 6weekpyrite_MG_FD_204943 | JGI IMG/M metagenome (GOLD analysis project Ga0316207, IMG submission 204943) | Microbial mat bacterial communities from mineral coupon in-situ incubated in ocean water Damariscotta River, Maine, United States -... | ecosystem: Environmental > Aquatic > Marine >...
CATAGGCAACATCGGGTTCCAACAGCAGGGTGGCGACGGTTTCATCGGGAAGACGGCTTTTGATTTGTTTTAGCAGTGCCGCCAGGCCTTCAATATCATAGTTCTCGCCTTGTTTGGCGAAGGTTTTGAGGATGCGGCCGGGTTTGTCACTCACCTGTAGCTTGTCCTGGCGCAGGATGATCTGCAGCAGGAATTCGGGTGGCTTTTCGTTAGTTGGTTTATCCGTGGCCTTTTGTTCTGGCAGGTTCATCTCCAGGATGCTGACCTGATTGAACACGGCAGTGATCAACAGGAAGGGCACCAGGATGACCATCAGGTTCATAAAGGCAGTAATGTCCAGGTCCGCAGCTGGGCGGTGGGGACGACGAAAACGCGATGCCATCTTATTTAACCTGCGTTGTTGCCTTTGGTGATCAGGTTGAGAAATTTCACCGCCGCCATCTCAAAGCTATCGACAAGTTCTGTAGTTTTGGTGGTCAAAAAGGCGTGCATCAGTAGCAAGGGAATTGCCGCCATCAGACCAAACGCGGTGGTGTTCATGGCGACTGAGATACTGGATGATAGCAGGTCAGCTTTTTGTGATGGATCGGCGCTGGCAACCGCGGTAAAGGCCTGGATTAGACCCATGATGGTACCTAGCAGCCCCATCAGGGTAGCGATGTTGGCCAGGGTGGCCAGGTAATGGGTGCGTTTTTCCAGTCTTGGAACAACTTCCATCAGCCCTTCTTCCATTGCCGTTTCAATCTCTTCACGATGTTGGCTGCGTTCCTGGATGCGGGCCATGCCGTAGGAGAGCATGTGTGCAATTGCAGCCTTGGAGTCAGTCGCTAGCTTGGTGGCTTGATCAAACTTGCCTTGCTGGATGAGTGGCACCAGTCCATCCCATGTTTTGCGGCTTTTGTTTTTGGCCGCAGAAAGATAGATAAAGCGCTCGATGGCAATGGCCAGTCCGACGGCAAACAGCATCAGGATTAAATACATGAAAGTTCCGCCTTCTTGAAAGAAGCGCACGATTGTGGAAAAAAAATCGTCCATCATTGTCTCCTTAGAGCACTCGCTTGAGATTTATTGTGTGTTGAAAATATTTGATGACATTCGTTGGCGGCAAAGTATAACGCACTCTTAACCTTCATTGTCATCTTGCTGTTGAGTCATTAATTCATGGTAACGAACCTGGCGCCTAAAAATTTCTGGGTCGATAGGCTCCAGTATGTCGCTGGCAAGACTGTTGCTGGCAGGCATGTCTATCTCTCCCGCTTCGCGTCGCTTCCAGGGAACGATGTAGAGCACTTTGGGTAGCTCACTTTGACCATATATTTTCATGCCTTTAGATTCCAGTTCAACCTCGGCTGAGACGCTGCTGGATGCTAATGCCAGACCCAGTGTCAGGCTAATAAGAACTATCGTCGTGTTTATGATTTTCATGAGTCGGCCCGCTGATTTAGAAGTGAAGCCCATAGTTGCACCTGTTTGTCCTCTGGTTTTTCTTCGAGATAACGCTGGTAGTATTCCAGCGCAGCGCTGGGCGAGTTTAGGTAAAGCTCAAGCAGTATGCCAGTGTTGCGTAATAGGTTGGTGTTTTTTGGCGCGATCATGAGTCCTTGTTTATAAGTCTGTAATGCCTCTTGAAAACGACCAGTTTGGCGATAGAGCATGCCTAGATGGTTATAGGTTTCTGTATTTTTTGGGTTTAGTCGTAGAGCATGTTTAAAGGCTAGTTCGGCATTAGAATAATCTTTTTTGGCAGCTAAAACTGTGCCGAGGTTGGCAAAAGGTCCTGACAGGCTTGGATAGACCTGGGTCATTTTTAGAAAGATCTTTTCAGCCTTGTCGTAGTTTCTTTCTGTCAAGGCTTTTATGCCAAGGTTAAATTCGTGTTCGATTTTGGGGTCAAGGATCAGCTGCTCTTTTGTTTTTAATTCAATGTTGCCAGTGGCTGTCGCTTCTGAGCTGGTCTGTACGACAGGCGCGCTGGTTCCGCACGCATAAAGCATGCTGGTCAGGCAGACTGTAACTGTGAGCTTAGTGAGCTGTTGTGGCTGCAACGCCATGAGTCTCTGTCCTCGAATACTGTGCTGGCACCAAATCAGCCAGAGAATTGATGCTGTTGGTGATCCATTGGTCATACAAGCCATTTTCAGTCATACGCTTGAAGTTGGTCTCATGCAGTTCGATGGCTTGCTCTTCAAACGGGAAGGCCTGTTCTTCCAGCATCAATTCGTATTGTTCCATCTCTTCTTCATCGAGATTGGTTGGCCGATCTGAATCCATCAGTTTGCGGCTGAAGTCTGCATACATGTCGGCGATGCGGAATGTCGCTGCGGTGGTGTATTTGGCGACACCTAGTTCGGCAGTTTTATTGTAGGCCTGCAATGCCTGCTTCATAAGCTCATTTTTGAGCTGCATATTTTTTCGAATGGGCTCGATCAATTGTACTTTTTCATAGCGTTCAAAGTGTGGTTCAGCCAGTTCAAATGCGGCCAGGGCTGCAAGGTAGCGTGTGCGATTGGTACGTTGTGACCCGCCATTAGAGTCTGCGTCGTAGATTTTTTCCAGCTGGATACGGTAATAGTTATCGCGCCCAACAGCCTTGTGCATCAGTCCTGCTTTGTAAAGCGCCTCGATTGAAGGCTCAAGCGGGTCAGGAAACATTTCAGCATATGCGTTGTAGGTTGTGGCGGCCTTATGTTTTTCTCTCGCTTTTTCATACAGCGTTGCTGCTTGCCATAGGGCGTCACGTTTGGCTTCGGGCGAGTCTGCATTAGCAACGATGTCGCGCAGTGCTTCGGCGGCCTTGAGTGGATCTTCCAGGCGGATATAGGCAATAGCCAGTTTTTCATCAATGTTTTGACTGAGTTCGTGCTCAGGGTAGTTTTCTTTGAACGCTTCAAGATGAGCCGCGGCCTCTTTCCAGTGATCCATGATGATGTATGTGGTGGCAATATCGTATTCAGCAACTGGGCGTATGCTGGAGTTTGGTGCGATTGTTATCAAATGTTTGAATTCATCGATCGCACTGCTGATTGCGCCGCGAGCGCGAAAATGTTCTGCCTGTTTATAGATAGAGGCTGCCAGTCTTTCTTCCAGCTCTGTATGCAATGGGTCATCTGCGGGCATTAGGGTAAGTAGTTCCGTGTAAAGCAATTCGGAGATTTCATAGTTTGAGAGTTCGAACTGGGTGTTTGCCAGTACGATTAGGGCTGTGCGTCTGTGTTGAATATCACTTTTTGGGTAACGATGGAGTATGGTTTCAGCCGCCCTGACTGCATCATCATAGTTGCGTCTTTCATAAAGTTCATGCGCTGCCTTGGCTAGAACTGCTGGCGCTCTTGAGTCTTTGTAAAAGACCCTTGCAAAGGACAAGGCGCTTTGCAAGGAGTTCTGATTCCAGGCCTTTTTATCTTTGTCTTTCAAAAGTTTATCTTGTTCAGTGTAGGCAACAAGGGCTGCATACCCTGCCTCTGCGGCATTCTCGTGTCTGCCATATTCGTAAGCCGAACGTTCAAATTCGTGAGCCGCTTCACTATAGAGTTTGTCTTCAAACAGGGCTTCAGCGAGCAGGAAGTTGATCTGTGGTGCATCTTCACTTTTGGGAAAATGTCTCAGGTAGAGACGGTACCAATTGGCAGCTTCTTGGAAGTCGAGCAGGCTGTCGGTTTTTTGTGCTTTGGCATGGTGGTATTTGGCTATATCCAGCAGGTGTACCTTTAGGCGAGACTGCACCTTATACATGCTTTCAGCATCTCTTTTTACCAGATAGCGCTCATAGTCGTTGTGGTGTGTTTTGTCGAGATGATCGCTGAGGATATTGTAGCGGCGTACAAACTCTTTTTTTGCCTGGATGATTATTTCTTTAGATTTAGTCTTGGTGAAAATGTTTATCGACTTGTCGTGCAGTATCAGTGCGTAAGGATGCCAATCACTACGATTAAAGTATGATTCGTAAATTAAAGCAGCGTTGTTTTCGCGTTCCTGTTTCAGGTAGAGGTCAGCCAGTTTGCTGTAAAGCATAAATTCATAGGTGCGATAGGGTTTGTTTTTTAGATAGTTGTATAGCGCATCTGGGTCTTTTTGCATTGAGAGGCATAGGTTGATGGCGCGAAAACTGTCGTTGACCAGCTCGAAGTCAGAACGTGAAATATGGCCCATCTTTTCCAGCTTGGATGGTGCGATATTGCGTGCTAATTTCAGGTCAAGCATTGAAAAGAATGGCGTTAGTGAGTCTACGCAGCGATCCTGCTTGTAAATTGACCAGGCATACTTGAACAGGGCTTGCTCATAGTATTTGTTGTTATGGCGACCTCGGCCAATAATATTGTTGTAGGCGATTTCCGATTCGCTATAGCGGGTTTCTTGGAATAGCAGTTCACCGAGGCGGAAACTGACCTCTTCATTGCGAGGTGAGCGGGGGTAGTCACGGATAAATATTTTTAGGGCTTTAATAGATTTGTCGAGGCGGCCATTGTGTTCATAGGCACGTGCCAGTTGGTAAACGATAGTCTCGCGGTCGGAATGTTTAGGGTAACGGGTCAGTAGTTTCTGATAGGCATTGATGGCTGTGTTATAACTGCTGTCATCGACCAAGTGACCTTCGTTGTTTTCAAACATGCGATCAATGCGCTGCATCTCAAGGTCGCCGAGGCGACGTAAGGCCTTTTCGTTGAGATTGGCGTTCCCGCCGTCACGAATAATGTCTTCATAGGTTTTGATTGCAGTGTTGATGTTGTCTTCAACGGGCACGTCTTTTTCAATGACTATACTTTTTCCCTTGAGGCTGCCCAAGGTGCCATTGCCCGTGCTGCTACAACCGGTAATCAGTACGATTATGAAAAGGGGCAGTAGGCGGCGGTATTGCATTTACAGTCCTTCTTCGGCTTTAAATGTGCCGCCCTCAATGGCTTGGGCGATGCCGAAGCGTATTCGTTCTGAATAGCCATTTAGCTGAGCCTTGTAGCGGTCGAGTGTGTTGAAGGCTTGTTGTTTGAGCTTAATAAACTGATTGTTGATGGAATGCTGCATTTGCTCATCCAGTTGCCGTTGGCGCACGTAGAGCCTGGCGATGTCGGCAGATGTTTGGGTAAGGCTGGATTCCAGTTGTTTGATATCGGCGCTGATTGATTGGTTGTGTTGCTTGAGTTGCAGCAGGGTTCGATATTCCTTAAGTGTTGCTTGAAATTCTGGATTATCGAGCAGTAAAGGTAGTAGGCGATTCTCTGGTGACCCCGAAGAGCCTTTCCAGCTGCTTAGCCAGCCGGTTTCATGTTCGGGGTTGCTGCTAATGAGCTCAGCGAAGACATTGCTGTTGATTTTCTTTATTGCCTCATTCATGTCAGCCGTATCGGCATTAATCTGTTTTTGTGCAGCGTAATAATACTGAATTGCCTGGTTGTAGGCGTTGGCCTTGCCAAGTGCGTAAGGTACTGCCAGTAGGGTTTCGTAACCATAGGCGCTGCGGTTGGTTTTGTTGTTTAATTCCATCCAAAAGACCAGTGCCTGTTCGTGATTGTCTTCGCTTGAGTAGCTCCAGCCCATGCCCAGTAAAGCAATATTGGATAGATGGCTTTTCAGGCGAACTCGTTCCAGGTATTTTCTCGCCTTGTTTGGTTTTTTTATTTTCAGTAATGAAAAACCAAGCACAAGATTGGCCTGGTCTTTAATGGCCTGGACCTCTTCGTCTGCATTGTTATCAAGCTTGCCAATGTGATGCAGGATCATGGCGCCATTTTTATTGTTGTGTTCATCAATGAGCTGCTCACCAATATTGAAGGATTGGTATAGCGCCCAGATTGAGACATCTGAAATCCGCGGTAGTGTTGCTAGTGCAGCTTTGAGTTTGCCTGTTTCGAGTAGGGCGCGTGATTTTGCTGCCTTGAAATCAGCCTTCTGTTTTTTATTCAGATCTTTTTTGACGTTGTTGAGTGAGGCCAGGGTCACATCATAGCGTCTTTGCTGCAGGTGTAGTTTGGCCGATTCCAGCCAGGCAGCGGCCTTAATGTCTTGTTTGCTCTTATTGTGTCTGGCCAGTTGTTCGTAAACCTTGATGGCTTCTTGGTGTAGGCCAAGTTCGGTAAGGTTGTGGGCTAGAAATAGCTGCCCTAGTTGGCGGTCGCCGCCAAGGCGTTTCTGTTTGTCGGCGGCCATGAGCATGGCCATGGCCTGGAATTTTTGTCCTTGCTGGTGTTTTAAATAGGCGTGGCCGAGAAATGTATTGCTGATTTTTTTAGCATTGATCTGGCTGGCCAGGACTGAATTGCTGACAAGGCTTGAACCAATCAACAGTAGCAGTGGTGTGAGCAGGCTCCTGTTAATCAATTTCATTGCACTGCTGCCCATGTTTCATGTTTGAAAATGATTTCTGGAGTGCGTTGCTGCAGGAGCTTGGTGATAGTGATTTTTAGGTTGTCACGGCCAGCTGACTTTTTCAGCTCAATGGTTTTGGTGATGTTTCGTTTGCCGCTCTTGAGCTGGATGATAAGTTCGTGTTTGCCTGCTCGCAGCTGAATAGCTCCCAGCTTTTGCATGCCACCATTGGCAAGGTTTGTTAGTAGTTTTTCGTCAAATGTGCTTTTCAGCACCTGTTTGCCGGCTAGGGTGATGCTTATGCTGTCGGCTTTGCTGGATGCTAGGTTGTTGATGTTGAAATAAAAATGTAGCCCTGTGCGCTCCTTGCTGAGGTGTTTTTCCTGAGCAATTAGCAGGTCTCGCCGTAGTTCGAGAGTGGTTTGGGTAAGTGTAGCCCTGCTGGGTATGTTCTCAGCCTGGCTTTGTTGCATGGTTAACAGCGCCAAAAGAAACGTCAGTGCAAAGATGAAAATGTGTTTCCTGGTCAACAACAAAGGGGTAAGCCTCGAATTCATGCGCCTGCTGTAAGCTGTTCTGCAAATTAGGGTTCTGTTTTATATCATGAATTTAATGATTAATTAATATGTTTAAGCTGTATTGATGAAATTGCTTGTTGTTATCCAAAATAACAAAGGGGCCTATAAAGGCCCCTTTGTTTGATTACAGGCTTAAGCGGCGGTGCGCTTTTTTTCCATCATGTCGTGAATAATGGGGGTCAGGATCACTTCCATTGCCATTCCCATTTTATTGGCTGGCAGCACCAAGGTGTTGGCGCGGGACATCCAGGAGCCTTGCAACATCTGCATGTAGTAGCCGATGTCGTGTTTTTTCGGATAGCGGAAGCGGATTACGCAAAAGCTTTCGTCTGGTGTTGGGATATCGCGAGCAATAAATGGATTAGAAGTATCTACAATTGGCACACGCTGGAAGTTGATATCTGTGCGTGAGAATTGAGGCGCGATGCAGGTGACGTAGTCAGGCATGCGGCGGAGGATAGTTTCAACAACGGCTTCAGCAGAATAACCACGCTCTTTATTGTCACGGTGGATTTTCTGGATCCATTCCAGGTTAACAGAAGGCACAACGCCGACCAGCAGGTCTACCCATTGGGCAACATCAACGTCGTCGGTAACAACGCCGCCATGCAGACCTTCATAGAATAGAATGTCTGAACCAGCATCCATCTCTTCCCAAGGTGTGAATTGACCTGGCTGAAGCGGAGAGTAGGGCTCTGCTTCTTCAGCAGAGTGCAGGTATTTGCGGACTTTGCCAGCGCCTGTTTCGCCATAAGTGCGGAACAGGTCTTCCAGTTTGTCGAAAACATTGCCTTCAGCACCAAAGTGGCTCAGGGTGCGACCTTCAGCTAGGGCTGTAGAAACAGCGGCTTTCATTTCGTTGCGGTCATAACGGTGGAAGCTATCACCTTCGACGACAGAGGCCTTGATGCCTTCACGACGAAAGATGTGTTCCATGGCGTTTTTAACGGTTGACGTGCCAGCGCCAGATGAACCGGTTACAGCAACAACAGGATGTTTTCTGGACATAGGATCCTCCTAAACTTAAAAATTTATAGTTATATCTATATGGAAACCTGTGGTATCTCGCCAACCCCTTGATATTTTGTTAGGGGAGGGTGGCAGTCTTTAGTTGTAAGACCTTATATTTTTCAGACGCCGGGATACTCGAAAGGCGGCCATTATACTACAACCCTTCAGATTTGCGATGTTTTGACTTGGCTGTGTTTGTAAGTTGCTGATCTGGTGTTAATAATTGTTTTTGGTCGCAATGCCGTAGAGGTGTTGGATGTGGGTTATTCCTACTAATTTGCGGCAATCTGGAAGCGTTTGGGTGAATACCGTACACTGTGTTGGTTTGTAATTTGGAGGGAAGGTCTTGAAACAAACTAAATTGATATCGTTGTTTGTGTTGCTGTTGTCTGTGACCTTATTGTCTGGTTGTGGCTTGCTGCGCGTCAGCAAGGTCGATAACACTCATGGTCTGGTGCAGATGGAGCAGAGTCGCCCTCACGCCAAGGTCTATTTTATCCGCCCAAAAACTGAGCATGTCGCTGGTTATGCTGACAATGCGCTGGCTGTGGAGCTGGACGGTGAAGAGTTGATGAAACTTGGCAAGGCTGAATACGTTTTGGTCTACCTCAAACCGCGCGGTGTCACAATTACCTTGCGTAACCGTACTCAGGTACGTGGTCGCTGGGAGGTGACTGAAATGTCACAGAGCCGCCAGTTCAGTTTTCAGGCTGATGAGACTTATTTTATCCAGACTAACATGCTTGATGGTGAGTTTAGAGGTGCCCGTTTCATCCCTGAGGCGCTTAGCCTGTTTGATGCCCGAAAGGCCGTGCGTTATCTGGAGCCCGCGGGATTGGCGCGTCAGTATCCCATTTCCAAGTTGTAATTGTTCCCCATTCTGGGTGGGATCATGTCTTTACTGATTCTGGTCGTGTTGTTGTTGCTGGCCATCTTTGGGCCGCAGTGGTGGGCAGCCAGCGTGCTGCGGCGCCATAGTCAGCCGCGTGCAGATTTTCCTGGAACAGGGGGTGAGTTCGCCCGCCACCTGCTCAACCAGTTTCAGCTTGATGATGTTAAAATCGAGGCTACCGAACGGGGGGATCACTATGATCCTGAGGCCAGAGTCGTACGTCTGACTGAGGACAAGCTCAATGGCAAGTCGCTGACGGCTGTCACCGTCGCCGCTCATGAGGTCGGCCATGCCATTCAGCATCATCTTGGTTATGCGCCGTTACAGTGGCGTTCGCGTCTGGTGCGTATTGCGCAGACGGCGGAAAAGGCTGGTTCTGGAATCTTGATGGTGTTGCCGGTGGTGGCGTTGTTGACGCGTTCGCCTGCCGCTGGTCTGGTGACCTTTGTGGTGGGGCTGGGCAGTATGGCGGTCAGCACCATTGTTCATCTGGTGACCCTGCCGGTGGAGTGGGATGCCAGTTTTGGTCGGGCCATGCCGTTGCTGCAGGCCGGCCGTTATCTGGATCGGCAGGATGAAAAAGCGGCCAGGCGCATACTGCAAGCATGCGCGCTGACCTATTTTGCTTCTTCTCTTGCTAGTCTCCTCAGTGTCTGGCGTTGGTTACGAATGTGGCGCCGCTGAGTTCTTTGTACTGCCGTGTTGCTCAGAAGGCATTGGGTAGCGCACCAGGTCAAGCAGATACCAGTCATCCAACTTGACGTGGTGGCGCATGCCATTCAACTGCTGAATGATGACCCGGTCTAGCTGGCCTTTTTCATAGGCAAGGCCCCAGGTTCTGGCAAACTGGCCGTCAGCGTTGATATACCAATCACCGATGTCTGGTTTTTGATGTGTTGCCAAGTTGCTCCCCTTCTGTGTTGTTGGGTCTTGCCGGGACGAGCTCTTCTTACCTTTTGCCCTCTTGATGGGGGCCTAGCCACACTTAGAATCGCCGCAATTCAGACAGGTCATGCAGCCGTCCATTTTTATCATGGCCTTGGTGTTGCACTTGAGGCACAGTTGAGCACCATCAGGGAAGGCGCTAGGCTCTGCTGTTTCGGCATCTTTGAGGCTGTCATCAAGCTGTTTTCTTTTGTCATCGACCAGTTTTTGCTGGTGCTCATCCAGACCTTCATCCTTGAGCAGGCCGATCATGCGCAGGTGTGACTCGATGGCGTCACCGATCTCGGCGACCAGTGAAGGCATGAATTTGCCACCCTTCTTAAAATAGCCACCGCGAGGATCGAACACTGAGCGCAGTTCTTCAGTGAGAAAGGTGACATCGCCACCCTTGCGAAATACCGCCGAGATGATTCGGGTCAGGGCCACAATCCACTGAAAGTGATCCATGTTCTTCGAGTTGATGAAGATCTCGAATGGGCGACGCAGTTCGTGCTCGGTGCCGTGGTTCAGAACGATGTCGTTGATGGTGACATAGAGTGAATGTTCCGACAGCGGCGTTTTGATCTTATAGGTCGAGCCTATCAGCATTTCCGGGCGTTCGACCTTTTCGTGCATTTGAATCACATTGGATTCGGCTGCCGCTGCGACTTCCTGTTTGATCTCTTCGACTGGTGCCTCTTCAGGTTTGGCGACGCTGAAGCCAGTAATCTTTTTGCTGATTTTGATAGTCATATCTGTTAATTCCTTAATTCGTCTGCGGCCTTAGAACTTGCCGTAGTAGCCTTCTTTGAGGGCGTCGTAGAGATTGGCGGCGGTATGAGTCTCGCCATCATATTCGATCTCTTCGTTACCCTTCAGTTCAACCACCGAGCCGTCATCCAGCGTGAAGCAATAAGTGGTGTTGGCCAAGTCTTCGTCTTTCACCAGTACGCCCTGGAAGGCTTCCGGGTTAAAACGGAATGTGGTGCAACCCTTCAGTCCCTGGTCATAGGCGTACAGGTAGATGTCCTTGAAGTCGTCATAGGCGAAATCGGTTGGCACGTTGGCCGTCTTGGAGATGGACGAGTCGATCCATTTCTGCGCTGCCGCCTGAATGTCGACATGTGCTGTCGGTGTAATGTTGTCTGCGGTGATGAAATAACCCGGCAGCTTGTTGGCTTCGTCTTCGGCATAGGCCGTGGCGTTGTTGTTGATCAGTTCGCGATAGGCCAGCAGCTCGAAGGAGAACACATCGACCTTTTCTTTGCTCTTCTTGCCTTCGCGAATCACGTTACGTGAATACTGGTGGGCAAAGCTGGGCTCGATGCCGTTACTGGCGTTGTTGGCCAGGCTTAGCGAAATGGTGCCGGTGGGCGCAATTGAGCTGTGATGAGTGAAGCGGGCACCGCTTTTGGCCAGTTCGTCTACTAGGTCAGGCTCGACCTCGGCAACACGTTGCATGTAGTGGCTGTATTTGGCGTGCAGCAGCTTGCCTTTGACCGTGTCGCCGAGCTTGAAGCCGTCTTGCAGCATCTCGGGACGCTTGCGCAGCATGTCGGCCGTGACGTCAAAGTCCTGTTCCATGATTGGCGCCGGGCCTTTTTCTTTTGACAGATCCAGGGCGGTGCGCCAGCCTTCCAGGGCTAGTTCGCGGGTGACGCGCTCGGTGAATTGCAGTGACTCTTTGTCACCATATTGCATGCGCAGCATGGTGACAGTAGAGCCAAGGCCGAGGTAGCCCATGCCGTGGCGGCGCTTGCTCAAAATCTCGTCGCGTTGACCTTCAAGTGGCAGGCCGTTGATTTCAACCACGTTGTCGAGCATGCGGGTGAAGACAGCGACGACCTTGCGGAACTCTTCCCAGTCGAAGTGGGCCTTGTCTGTGAACGGTTCTCGTACGAATTTGGTCAGGTTGACTGAACCCAGCAGGCAGGAGCCGTAGGCTGGCAGCGGTTGTTCACCACAAGGATTGGTGGCGCGAATGCTTTCACAGAACCAGTTGTTGTTCATCTCGTTGACCTTGTCGATCAGAATGAAACCGGGCTCAGCAAAGTCATAGGTGGAAGACATGATCACATCCCAGAGGCGGCGGGCGCGGATGGTCTTGTAGATCTTGCAGGCCACCAGTTCTTCATCGTTGGTGACGTAGGTGTTTTTGACTGGCCAGTCACGCCAGATGATTTGCTGTGGATCGTCGAGGTCGAGCTTGTCCAGTTCCACTTCTTTTTCGGTGACTGGGAAGCATAGTGGCCAGTGGTCATCATTTTTAACCGCTTCCATGAATTCCTGGGTGATCAGCAGCGACAGGTTGAACTGGCGCAGGCGACCGTCTTCGCGTTTGGCCTTGATGAAGTCGAGAACATCGGGGTGGCTGACGTCGAAGGTTGCCATCTGGGCGCCGCGGCGACCACCGGCCGATGAAACGGTAAAGCACATCTTGTCGTAGATATCCATGAACGACAGTGGCCCGGAGGTGTAGGCGCCGGCGCCGGAGACGTAAGCCCCCTTAGGCCGCAGGGTCGAGAATTCATAGCCGATGCCGCAACCTGCTTTCAGGGTCAGGCCTGCCTCGTGCACCTTGCCGAGAATATCGTCCATTGAGTCGGTAACGGTGCCGGAAACGGTGCAGTTGATGGTTGAAGTGGCAGGCTTGTGATCCATCGCGCCGGCGTTGGAAATGATGCGGCCGGCTGGAATGGCGCCGTGACGCAGGGCCCAGAGAAACTTCTCGTGCCACTCTGTCTGTTTCTCTTTGTCTTGCTCAACCTCGGCCAGGGCCTTGGCGACGCGCTGGTAGGTGGCGTCGATGTCGTTATCGACCAGCGAACCATCTTTTGCTTTGAGGCGATACTTTTTGTCCCAGATGTCCATGGAGGCATCCTGGAATGGGATTTCAGTAGGATCGAGAGAAACGGCTTTCAAGTGAGCGCCCTTCATGCAGTGTTGTCCCCTAATGGTTGCGGTTATTTTCTAGTTATATGGTCATCTTGTTGGTTTGCTGTTGTTAAGCGTGTCTTGTATGTGCTTAAAGGCAAACCACAAGATGTTGTGTTGGTAAAAGATTTTAGCTCTATATGATGTGTTGTCAACCGGTTTTGTGTGATTTTATTAAAGGCCTTAAAAAACAACATGTTGGCTGCATATTTTGGTTTTTATCAAGCTGAATGAATGTCTGGATAGGCTGTGGATAAAATTCCAGAACCACAAGATATTGTGGTTCTTGTTTTTGCTATTTCACGTATATCAAGGACTTACGAAGCAAAAAATATTGTTGGGCTTGTGGATAAGAAATATTTGACGCCTGGTATGGCTGGAAAATAATTATTTAGAAAAATAAGGATAGAAGCTCAGCATCTTGTGTCTACTATTTTCCGGATATGATGTCGGAAAGAAAATTTTTGAACAGAATGAAGGGGATTGTAATGAGGCAGATGTTAGTCATGTTGCTTGGGGTGTGGTTTGCATCCGTGGTCCAGGCGGCTTTGCCTGTTAGTGATAGTCAGGGGCAATCTTTGCCAACCTTAGCGCCGATGCTGGAAATAGTGACGCCGGCGGTGGTTAATATTTCCACTCAGGGCCATGTGGCTGAACGTGATAATCCGCTGCTTCAGGATCCCTTTTTCCGCCGCTTTTTTGGTTTGCCTGAGAGCAAACCACGACAACGTCGTAACCAGAGCCTGGGTTCAGGGGTGATCATTGATGCCGAGAATGGCTACGTATTGACCAATAACCATGTCATCGACAAGGCCGAAGAGATTAGTGTTCATCTGCGTGATGGTCGGATTATGGAGGCGGAGCTGGTGGGTGCTGACCCTGAGGCCGATGTGGCCGTGATCCAGGTGCCGGCAGAGGGGCTGACGGCACTGCAGATGGCCGATTCCGATAGCCTCAAGGTGGGTGACTTTGTCGTTGCCATTGGTAATCCTTTTGGCCTGGGGCAGACCGTGACCTCAGGTATTGTTAGTGCCCTGGGGCGTAGCGGTCTGGGGATTGAGGGTTATGAGGATTTTATCCAGACTGACGCCTCTATTAATCCCGGTAATTCAGGCGGTGCGCTGGTCAATCTGCGAGGTGAGCTGGTGGGCATTAACACCGCTATCGTGGCGCCGGGGGGGGGCAATGTCGGTATTGGTTTTGCCATTCCCTCGAATATGGCGCGTGAGCTGATGGAGCAGCTGGTGGTTTATGGTGAGATTCGCCGTGGTCGCCTTGGGGTTTCCGGTCAGACCCTCAATCCTGCTCTGGCCAAGGCCTTTGACCTGGATTTCTATAAAGGTGTGTTGATCTCCAGTGTTGAGCCGGACGCGGCGGCCGATCAGGCTGGGCTGCGCGTGGGTGATGTGGTGGTTAGGGTTAATGGTCGGGCTGTGGAAGATACGGCTGATCTACGCAATATTCTTGGCCTGTTGCGGGCGGGTGCGGATGTTGAGCTAAGTGTTATTCGCGATGGTAAGCAGCGCCTCATCAGCGCCAGAGTCGATGCTCCGGTTCAGCAGCAGTTTGAAGGCGGGAAGTTACATAAGCTGCTTGATGGCTTGGTGCTGGACGATATCGGTGAGGATTCACCGTTTTACGGTAAATTGGATGGATTGCTGATTGTTGAAGTTGTGCCTGGTAGTTACACTTGGCGGGCCGGGTTGAGAAAGGGCGATATCATTACTTCGGTCAATCGTCAGATGGTAAGCAATCGTGATCAGGTGGATGCTGCGCTAAAACGTGTAAGCAATAAGGTGTTGCTGAATATCCGTCGTGGCAACCGGGCCCTGTTTGTCTTGCTGTAATTGCAGGTGGTTTGGCTGAGCACTGTCATGTGCTCAGCCAAAGGTGCTAAATCAGGCTGACATTGCTGGCCTGCGGCCCTTCTTCACCGTCTTCCTCGCTAAAGCGAACAGTCGAACCAACCTCTAAATCATCAAATTTGGCATTGGTAATGCTGTTGCGATGAAAATAGATGTCGCGGCCTAGCGGTGTTTCGATACGGCCATAGTTTTCATCGGGTACCAGCATGCTGATGGTGCCAAGGGGTGGTGTCTCGTGGGTTTTGACCTTGCGTTTTTCGCGGCGGTGATGATCTTCCAGCTGGCGACGGGTGGCGTCAAAGGCATCGCGCACGGCCACATAGGCATCTTCGTTGGCCTGGTGTAGGTCTGAGTTGCGGCTGACCACAATTTCCTTGCCCGGGGTTTTGAGATCGATATGGATAGCGAACAGGTTGCCTTTGTGTTTGTGATGGTTTTGCGGCTCGACCACTACACGGCAGCTGATGATGTGATCATGGAACTGCTCCAGTTGGCTTGCTCGTTTGCGAATCGCTGTCTCCATGGCTTCTGATTTGTCCATGTGGCGAAATGTGATTTGCAGAGGCAATTGCATCGAGTTCTCTCCTGTTTTGTTATTGGTTTTTTCATAATAGGGCTTTGAGGGGATTGTCGCTAGCCTTGTGTTGAAATAAGGTTAAAAGTCCTACAGCTGTTATCAGTCAGTTTGACTTTAGGTGTTGAGGTTTTTTGGAAGGCTGGTTTTTTCTTAAGGCAGACTGAGTGACGTTATTTACTTGGCTTGAAGAGTGTTGCGTTTCTGGTGTCGCTGGCTGTGGTGGTGGGTGAAAAGCGAATGTGTTAGTAGTGGTGGATGAATAGTTGGCGGAAAATGGCTGTCTCATGACGGAATGTTTCTTGTTGGGTCAATAAACGGTGTTACTTCAAATTAAAGAGAAGATTGGATGGCATCTGATAGCGTTAAACATCCTGCCCTCAAAGATGTGGAGTCGTCATTTAACGGGCTTAGTGGCGCAATCGTTGGTCACAGCAAATGGCTGGCAGAATGGAATAAAAGAATAATTTGCGCAGCCCTGGAAGAAGATGGAAATGCCTTGGTAGAGTCACATCAAGACTGCTGCTTTGGAAAGTGGTATCACGGTGAACAGCCAAATTTTCTGTGCCAGAAAAAAGAGTTTATTGACATTGATAGGTGTCATCAAGTAGTGCATGAGTGTATGTGTTCCATTGTCAGTAAAGCCGTAAACAGAGAGCCTATTACGAGTAACGACTATGAGGGTTTTATGAGGGCTGAAACCGCCTTTTCGTGGTCGCTTGTTAAATTAAGAGATGAATTGCATAGTTTGCTTTTATCTTTTGATCACCTTACAGGTACTCTTAACCGTCAGGCTTTTCTTCGTATCCTAGATCAAGAGCATGCACGTTTTGCACGCCTTGGCGAGCCATGTTGTCTTGTCTTGCTAGATATTGATCATTTCAAAAATATTAATGATCAATATGGGCATGCGATTGGAGACAAGGTTTTATTTTCGGTTACCAGTTACTTGATTGATAATCTACGTCCTTATGATTCTCTATGTCGATATGGTGGCGAAGAGTTTTTGATTTGTTTGTCAAATACAACAATTGAATCTTCATATGCGATTGTTGAGAGAATTCGGCTGGAGCTTAGTCGGCAAGAGATATGTATCCCGGATGGTGGTTGTGTGAAGATGACGGCTTCCTTTGGGATTGCCTCGATGTCTACAGTCAACGATTTGGATGAGACAATCAAGCAAGCCGATAAAGCACTGTATCAAGCTAAGGCTGGTGGTCGAAATAAAGTCGAAGTATGGAAAGGAAATAGCTGACAGGAAGCTCTGTGTGCAATTAAGTGGTGTTGTAAAGTGTGACAAAAAAATGACCCGCAGTTGCGGGTCTTTTTGTATCTGGCTGGGCTTGAGGTTATATGGCTGAATGCCCCGTGAATTTGAGTTTTCATTTTATTAAAGGCTAATGCTGTTACGCCGTAAATAGTATATGCGTGCTTATGTCTGTGATTGGCACTAGTGAAAAAAGGTATAGAAGAGTCTCTTTGGGATAAATGATGCACTTGAGTCTGAATCAACGCTTGTTGGTGGTTGCCACACTGGCTATTGTCCTGGTTGTCGCGGGAATGGTTGGTGGTGGTTATTTTATTCAACAAGAGGATAAGTCACGTACTCAGTTGCTGACGTCCATGCACACCCAAATAAACTGGCAGTCTACGTTGGATCACCACATAGAACGCATGGCAGCAGCCTTTAGTTCGATAACGCGTGATACAAACTTGCTCAGGGCGCTACAGGAGGGTGATCGAAAAGGGCTTTATGATCAAGCTATTCCAACTTATAACCGTCTCAGTGCTTTGGGTTTGCTGACAGGGATCACTATTGTTGATCAGCATGGTGAATTTCGATTTTCTGAGTCAGGGCTGAGCAATGGGAATACTCGTATGGGCTCGGTTCAAAAATCTTTGTCTCAACGAGTGATTGTGCGAGGGATAGATCAGGACGATAGCGGTGCCTGGGTGGTGGTCGTGGTTGTTCCACTGTTTTCACATGAGAGACAGCTTATAGGTTGCGTGATACTCAAAAGAGAATTGGTCGATATAGTTTCCGGGCTGGATGTTGACGGTAAGACAAGCAATTTTTTTACAACACATGCGGGTGATATTTTCCCTCAAGATAGTGTTTATCACACAGCAATGCTTCAAATTTTTGAGAAAGAGCATAGTTATCACTCCGTCTTAAGCTTGTTTGAATTAGGAGGAAAAACCTACGAAGCGGTTATTTTGCCGGTGCATGATTTTGCCGACACTGATGTGCTGGATTTGATTCATGTTCGTGATGTTACCGTGCTGCACCAGCGTGACAGGCAGGTAAAAAGCGCTGTTGTCATGCTAGTAGTGCTTATCGTTGTTGTTGTGATTGCCGGAATATATTGGTTTATTTTGAGAGAGGGGGGGCGGATTAGTCGTGAGCAAAAGCGGCAAATTGACAAGCTCACCGCTCTGAATCAGGAAAAGCAGCGCATGAATAAAGAGCTGCTTGAAACCCATGCCAATCTCGAGAGTGAAATTGAAACTCGAAAACTGACTGAACAGGAGCTGCAGGTTGCCCATGATCAGCTTGAGAGTCGGGTTGAATCACGAACCAAAGAATTGGCCATTGTTAATGAGAGGCTCAGGAATATTCTTGGGCAGGTTGAATTTCAGAAAAAAGCTCTGGATGAGCATGCCATTGTCAGTATTACTGATGAGAGGGGGGTTATTAAGTATGCCAACGATAAGTTCTGTCAGATTTCTCAATATGCCAGAGATGAACTGCTAGGCAAGACGCATGCGATGCTAAATTCCGCCCACCATGCAAAAGAATTTTTTGAGGATATGTGGCAGACCATTATGGCAGGTGGGGTTTGGCAAGGTGAGATTTGTAATCGTTGTAAAGATGGTGAACATTATTGGGTCAACACCACTATAGTACCGTTTCTTGATGCCGAGGGAAAACCCGACCAGTTTATTTCTGTGCGAACAGATATAACGTCGTTGGTTGATATGAAGGACAGGCTTGCCCAGGTTAATGAGCAATTGGAGGCGCGTGTTGCCGCCAAGGTTGCAGAGCTTGAGAGTGCCCAGCAACAATTGTTGCAGACTGAGAAGATGGCCTCCATCGGTCAACTCGCTGCCGGCGTTGCGCATGAAATTAATAACCCTGTCGGTTACATCAACTCGAATATCGGCAGCCTTGATCAGTACATCAACGATTTGTTTAGGCTGCTCGATGTTTATGAATCTGCGGAGACGCTGCTGAACGATGATGAGGCTGTGCAGAAAATCACCTCTTTGAAACAGGAGGTGGATATCGATTTCCTGAAACAGGATGTGCTTGAGTTGATAAGTGAGTCAAACGAAGGGGTGAGTCGCGTCAAGAAAATAGTGCAGGACCTCAAGGACTTTTCCCATGTTGATGCGGCAGAGTGGTCATTTGTGGATATCCATCAAGGAATCGATAGCACACTGAATATTGTTAATAATGAAATCAAATACAAGGCGGATGTTATCAAGGAGTATGGCGACCTGCCTTTGGTTGAATGTATGCCGTCACAGCTTAATCAGGTTTTTATGAATCTGTTGGTAAATGCATCGCATGCTATTGAGACGCGGGGTGTCATCACCATTCGCAGCGGTACAACTGATGATGGTTGGGTCTGGGTGGATGTCTCAGATACCGGAAAGGGAATGTCAGATGATGACCTCAAGCGTATCTTTGACCCCTTTTTCACCACCAAGCCGGTTGGAGAGGGGACTGGGCTCGGTTTGTCGTTGTCATTTGGAATTATCAAAAAGCATGGTGGCAGGATTGAAGTGGAGAGTGAGCCAGGAAAAGGGACAGTCTTTCGTGTATGTTTGCCTCAGCGGCAGGGCTAGCCCGAATATTTCATCCGTTGGCAATGAAAGTCCCAAAAGGTGGCTGATAGACGAAAGTGGCCTCCAACTGAGACGCTTGTGCGGTTGAAACTTCCGATTGCTGAATTTCAGACGCACGTCCCC
>Ga0316207_10002449_pt1 | contig 19043 bp, 19 predicted proteins | sample 6weekpyrite_MG_FD_204943 | JGI IMG/M metagenome (GOLD analysis project Ga0316207, IMG submission 204943) | Microbial mat bacterial communities from mineral coupon in-situ incubated in ocean water Damariscotta River, Maine, United States -... | ecosystem: Environmental > Aquatic > Marine >...
CGTGGCAACACGTATCAAAATGCAGAAAACATCAGCGGTTATCGCGGTAGTTAAAGCAGGCGGTAAAGCATACAGCGCACGTAAAGAAGTCAAAGTTACCATCGGTGGCTGTGGCGGTTAATCCCCCTTTTTAGGAGAAATTTATTATGGCTAAAAAATCAATTCGTTTACGCGCTTCTAATAAGGGCGGTGTTGCTACCGTTAAGGCGTTAATCACGCACCCTATGGAAACAGGTCTTCGTAAAAACAAAAAAACGGGCAAGAAAGTTCCTGCTCACTTTATCCAAACAGTGAGCGGTAAGCACAATGGCAAAGAAGTTGTGCTAGCTGAGTGGTCAGGTGCAGTTTCTAAAAACCCTTACTTATCATTCCAATTCGCAGGCGCTAAAAAAGGCGATGCTGTGGAATTAACATGGAAAGATAACAAAGGTGGTTCGGAAACAGCGGCGACTAAAGTTCGTTAATACCCTTTCTCTTTTATAGAGAATAAAAAAGGCGAAGTGTCAAAACTTCGCCTTTTTTTATTTCTATATCAAGTACAATAGCCCACCTGTTAAAATTAATTTTGGTAACACCTGATGAATGAATCTGAATTTAATGACATCGTTGACGATATTCTTATTGAAATAGAAGACGCAATTGAAGAAGCTTGCGATGAAAGCGGTGCCGATATTGATTATGAAACAAGCGCTGGCATTCTCACCTTAACGTTTAACAATGGCTCACAAATCATCATCAATCGACAAGCGCCTTTGCAACAGATCTGGGTAGCGGCTAAACAAGGTGGTTTTCATTTTGACTTTAACAGCGACAGTGAACAATGGCTTTGTAATGACAAAGAACTCTATGCAGCATTATCAGAGTATTGTACTGAGCAAGCAGGCCAAAAAATTAAATTAGTTGTCTCATAATGATTGACTTGTTGGCTTGTGTTGAAAGAGGCGCAGATGATGCAACTCATAGCATTATCTTATTACATGGTTTAGGTGCTGATGGTCATGATTTTGAACCTATCGTTAATGAATTAAACCTAAAGACACCGACTCGTTTTATTTTTCCTCACGCGCCAAGTATTTCTATAACTATTAATAATGGCATGGATATGCCCGCCTGGTATGACATAAAGTCTACCCAAATCGATCAACAACAAGATGAGGATGGGGTTCGCCATTCTGAAAAAGCGGTTATTGCTTTAATTGAACGAGAGTTAAAGCGCGGTATAAAAAGTGAAAATATAATTCTTGCGGGATTCTCACAGGGTGGGGCCGTAGCGTTGCATACTGCCCTACGCTATAGCAAGCCACTTGCGGGCGTTATGGGTTTATCAACTTATTTGCCGTTAGCCGAAAAAGTAGCAAGTGAAATGAGCGATGAAAATAAAAATATCCCTGTTTTTTTAGCTCATGGCATACATGATCCAATCATTCCACTACAGCTTGCTTTAAATAGTAATGTTCATTTAGAGAATCTTCATTACTCTAGCGAGTTAAAACAGTATGAAATGGAGCATAGCGTATGCCAAAAAGAAATAGATGCTATGACAGACTGGATTAACCGGGTGTTTAGCTAGTTTTTTTCCAAACTAATATTCTATTATTTGCTGGCATTTCAATATCATCAGTCAACTCTAAACCTGCTTTTACTGCCAGTTGCTGTAATGCTTCAAAATCACGTACGCCACTCGCAGAGTCACGTTGTTTTAACCAAAGGTCAAAACGCGCATTACTCTCACTGGTAAATTGGCCGCCATAATTAAAAGGACCATACAAACAAAAGATGCCCTCTTTCTCCAGTATATTACCAATACCAGCAAACATATTTTCAACACTTTGCCAGCCCATAATGTGAACGGTATTAGCGCTAAAAATAGCCTCTGTTTTTTCAATCCCCCAATATTCCTGATCAACATCTAATAAAACCGGGCCACCTGTATTAAGTAAGGCCGCATCCGATAGCCACATTTGAATACCAGAATGATATTCAGCCTGGTCACTTGTCAGCCACGTTAAATTAGGAAACTCCCTGGCAAAAAATACCGCATGCTGCCCAGTACCACTACCTATTTCCAAAACATTTTTTACATAAGGAAAATAATGCTTAAGAACGGTTAAAATAGGAGCTTTATTTTGCTCACAGGACTCAGAAAAAGGTTTCATTTTTCACCTATATTAGAATTTATTGATATACGTCAAATTTATTATTTTACGACCTTTTATAGTACAGTCTATTAATAATTACTCATTAATCTACAGGCGGCATTTTGTTATTTAAATATTATATTTTCATCACCACGGCCATATTTCTAAGCAGCACAAACCTATACGCTGAGAGCAATGGCGAACAACTCTATACTAATAACTGTTCTGCGTGTCATGGCGCAAATGGCAATGGTGGTGTAGGTGTACCGCTTGCGCTACCTGACTTTCAATATGGCGTTACTAATGACTACCTTGAAAAAACAATTCGGATTGGCCGCCCCGGTCGTGTTATGCCCGCTTTTACTCAGCTCACCGATTCTGAAGTAAAATCCATTATAAAACACATTCGAAACTGGGCACCGGGAAAACCTTTTACATATTCGGATAAAAAAATTAACGGTAATCTCAAGCATGGTAAACAACTTTATATAAAAAATTGTGCCGCTTGTCATGGCAGTAAAGGAGAAGGCGGGCAAGGTACCGGCGTCACCATGTCTCGCCCACGGGATCTTCCTGTTATTGCGCCGGCATTAAATAATAAAGGTTTTCTTGCTTCAGCACCCGACATGATGATTAAAACGGTGTTAATGAACGGCCGTGAGGGTACCCCCATGCTTTCATATTTGAAGCAGGGTTTATCTGAAAAAGACATCGATGATATTGTTAGCTATGTTCGCTCCTTTGAGAAGCAACAACAAATAACAAAGCCCGAAGAGAAGCATTCTCCTTCAATTTCTTATGAGTCACCTTACCCCCTCGAAGAAACTGTATCAATTTTAAAAAGGGCTATCATCGGTAAAAACTTCAAAGTTATCAGAGAACAATATGTTAACCAGGGGTTAGTTGAAAAAGGAAAAGAAGACAAAAAACAAGTTATTATTTACTTCTGTAATTTTAATTTTCTTAACCGCGCTCTCGCTATTGATCCTAGAGTAGGATTATTTTTACCTTGTCGCGTAACAGTCGTAGAGCATAAAGGGAAGGTAACCGTAATGTCATCCAATCCTTTATATATGAGCAATTTATTTAACAACGAAAACCTGCATAAGTTATGCGAAGAAATGCATCAGGTCTACACTGACATTATTGAGGAGTCAACATTTTGAAAAACTACCGTTTTACAAAAATAATGTTCAGCATCTTTCTGCTACTGTTTACAGCATCAATTCATGCTGAAGAATTATTAATGGTAAGGACAACTCAAAACTTTCCAGAAGCAATGCTTAAATTACAAGATACGATACGGAACCACAATTATAGTATCAGCCGAGTACAGCGGATTGACATTGGTTTAACTAAGAGTGGTTATGAAACTGACAAATATCGCATTGTTTTTTTTGCTGAAAAAAACGAGGTTTCCGTAATAACTGATAAATATCCTCACCTTATCCCTCATATCCCGTGGAAAATCGCTATCTTTGCTGAACAACAAGATACCTTGTTAGTTTCAGCAGATCCCATGCAGTTTTCAGATAAAAAACACCCTGGGGCAGATAAGTATCTGGATAAATGGAAAAAGGATATTACAAAGATATTCAACGAGATGCGTATAAGTAATTAAGTTTGGTTTAAAGGCTTTGCGAGGCCAGCTTTAATTTTTCTTCTATTTCTTTTTTATAATAAAGATAACGGGAAGTTTGCAAACTATTAACAGATACATTTATCACAGAAACCGAGAGAGCAACATCTGTTATATAGATATCATATTTTTCACCACTTTCACGACTTTCTAAAACACGTTTTACCACTTCAAGATACAATAAAGAACCATATTGCAAACCAGAGAACTCTTCGTCTTCATAATATAACGTAAAAATTGGTTTATCATCAGCCAAATCAACCATAACTTGCAATGCAATAAATTCAGGTGGACGAATATAACTATTAACCGATTGCTCTAATAGTACTTTATGTCCACCCGGATCTCGCTGCAGCATATAAAACTCAACGCCATCAACTTTAATTGTCGTTCCCTGTGAATTTTGTTGTGTAATAAAATTCATCCTGCTGTGAACCGACTCAAAAAATCGCGTGTATTGTTCCATCAAAGTTGGCGCATCAAAGAAAATGGATTTTTGATAAAATATAGAACCTCTTTCATCTGCAATATAAACTTCAACCATCTCATCATTAATTTCATAGAAACATTGTACTTGCCCCGGTTTATTTTTTTCATAAATAAGAGGCAAAATATGTCGGCTTAATGTTTCGCTGTCAAAAATTCTTCTTCTATAGTTTTCACAAGGATTAGCAAGCTTATCAAGCAGTTTGTCGTAAGATCCTATTTTGGAATACAATAAATTATCCCCTTCCATCATAAGAAGGTAATAATCTGTTTCCAGCCCTAAAATAAAATCTATATTGGAGTCATCTTTATTTGAATAAAAACAGTCATAGACTTCATCAAATAATTTTTCAACACGCTTTGAAATTGAGGCGCCTCTATAGGATGAAAAACTACAAGCATTAATAGGAGGCGGACGACGACCTTTCGATGGCGGTGACCAAAACATATGTTCTTTTATAAATTCCATCAGGCCTAATATGCCGCGATAAGAAAAAACAAGGATCTCATGCCAGCTGGTCAAACAAACCTGATCGATTGTTACCGTTAAATTATTTCCTTTATCTCCGTACTTAAAAGAATCACTTTTTTCACTTGCTATATGAACTCTTTCTCTTCGTCCTAACAACAATGGGTCAACGCCGGCATTAAGATATGTAACATTGGCTATAATTCTGGCTGACTGACTGTAATTAAAGTGCGCACCCTCTTCCTCTAATACAGAAGAAAAAGTTTTATCTAAATTTTTAATCAACAGTTCAATTTCTTTTTTACTAAAATCAGAATCATGCTCATATAACCCTATAACCGTTTTTTTGTTGACTATTTTATTAAAATAACACCAGCATAATAATTCAACCAAGTTAACCGATCTTTTTAATGGTGATGCGGTTGCAATATCTTCTTTTGATACCGAACCATGAAAAGCCACCCAAAAACCTATATTTTTGTCTGAATATAATTTATGAAGAGATATATGAGATTCAAAAAGTTGGTTTGATATACCGCGATAAAGCAGCTCTATTTTACCTGGCTTGCGCTCAAAGGCAGCATATATTTTTCTACCTAATATATTAAGATCTGTTTGACGAATAAGTGTTTTATCTTCTACATGTTCAGATGAAAAATCAGATAAAAATTGATAGCTATTTTTAAATTCATGAACCAATAAATTTCTCTCATTAACAACCTGCTCAAGTTTCCACTTATTTCTTTCATCGATTAACACTATATCGGATAAATTCCAGCCCCAACCTTTAATTATTTTTTCTAATAATTTTCGTCGCCAATTTTTACCACTCTGAGCTTTTTTTTGACTCATAAATTCATTAACTTTTATATAAAAACTTCTCCTTGCTAATAAAAGTCGGGCTTCATTTTCTTCTTCACCCAAAAATTCTTCTACTTTTTCAAGTATCATAATGTACGGATCAAGAACATTAATATCATCTTCACCCGCATATACTGATTTTTTGAAATTCATTCCCAACATCTTAATATTTGGGAATTCATTTGCATAAGCCTGCATAAGCAATATTTTTAAAATGCTTTTATATGGTGAATTTATACCTTTGTATAATAACCACAGTGTTGCACCATAGAATTCATTTGCATTTACAGTTCGTAAGCCACCAAAATCAATGTGACCTTTACTATATACAAATCTTTTTTGCTTTAACTCTTCAACATATTCTTCATATTTATACTCACACTCTGGCGGAACTAACCACCAAAGCGGATAAAGGCCCTGTAGCAAAACACTGGTTCGATAAAACTCTTCCAGCAATAAAACACCTAACGCACTACCGCTACTTTCTTCACTTAAAAAACCAAACTCACCTTCGCGTACATTTTTTGCGTTAACCAAATAGATATTTGCATCAACATCTAAGTCCTGTGCCCACTGCTGTATTCCCTGTGTCTTTTTTTGCAGCTCCTCATACGGTGTGCCTTCGAGTGATTCTTTATGGCAAACCCAAATATCAAAATCACTTTTGTCACTGTAGGCTATCGTTCCGCTACTGCCCATTAAGTAAATGGCATCAATATCAAATTTTCTATAAGCCACTTTTTTATATTTAAAGCTACGAGATATACGTGTCGATAAATGTAACGTATCCCTGTCCGGGCTATATAAAGGAATGCCACGCGGTGTACTTTTTGAAACATAACCCGGCAATAGTGGATGGTTAACATGAAACAATAACGGAAGTAGTTTTAAGAACTCTCGTTGTGAAGTATTTAAATCTGAGTCTATTCTTTTTATACGTTTTTCATTTACATCGAAAAACCGCTGTTTAATATTCAGAAAATCATAATCGGGGTCTGTTTTGCTCATTCCCTATGTATCGGCCAGCACATCTTTTCTCTTTACCTGTTTTTTCATAAAAAACACAACGTAAATCACAAAAAATCGCTATATCTCAACAACTTAATGGTGATTGGCGCATAAAATATAAAATTAAGTATACTGTTCTAATTTCAGGCATCACAGATACAGAACAACTGTTATTTTTATAAGGGAAATTGAGGTATGTTAAAGAAATTAGACAACACTGAATTAAGCCAGATAGTAAAGTCTTGTCCAATGGGTATTGCTGTATCTAATGAGAAAATGGATATTTTCTGGGTCAACGATAGCTTTCAAAGCCACCTTGGTATTACTGCTGAAGAAATATATGGCATTAATATTAACAAACTTCCTGAATCACTAAAGCCGCTTTTCCTTTCTAATTCAACGGTACATATTCCTGCCAACTCTATTCGAGATGATCAATGGTTTATGTGCAACCAGGCTCCACTTAACGATAACGGCGATATGATTCATTATATTACGGATGTTGCTCCGGTACATTTACTATTACAAGAGCGTGAAGAATTAAAGTATAAATTGAAAGATGCTTTAGCCGTTGACGATGTCACTGGCATGCCCAATAAAACTGCATTATTTCAAAGTTTAGAAACACAAATTTCTCGTAGCCGCCGCTACAATAATCTTCTCTCTATTGTTGTAATGCGAGTTAATCACCTTGCTGATTTAAACGAAAAACAATCGGGTACTTTACTGTTATTAATTAGCCAAATGTTAAATGATCAGGTTCGCTGGGCTGATATTGTGGGCAAGCTAAGCGGCAATGAATTTTTACTTGTACTACCAGAAACAGATAATGCCGCCTGCAAAAAATTAAGTGAAAATTTATCCGAGCGTCTGACTGCTTTACCAAAACCCGATAATTTACCAGCAGGCTTTAATATCAGCGCAAACTTTGGTTATAGTGAATGGGAAAAAGGAGATGACTTAACCTTGCTAATGCAAAGAGCATTACAACTTATCGACAAACAATAGTATTCATGAAAAAAGCTACTTATATAATGTTTTTCAAACGCTCAATTTGTTTTCTCACTTGAGCCGGAGCTGTACCGCCACGATGATTTCGTGCCGCAACAGAGCCTTCCAAAGTAAGCACCTCGAAAACATCTTGTTCGATAATGTCTGAGAATTGTTTCAGTTCATCTAATGACATATCTGATAAATCTTTTTTCGTTTCAACACCGTAACCGACGGATTTACCAACCACTTCATGAGCATCACGAAATGGCATGCCTTTTCTTACCAGGTAATCAGCTAAATCCGTAGCGGTTGAAAAACCACTTCTTGCGGCAGCATACATATTTTCTTTCTTAACTTCGATTTGAGGCATCATGTCAGCATATAAACGTAAACAACCACGCAAATTATCCACAGCATCAAACAACGGCTCTTTGTCTTCCTGGTTGTCTTTATTGTAAGCCAAAGGCTGGCTTTTCATTAATGTTAATAAACTCATCAAATGGCCATAAATACGGCCGGTTTTGCCACGTACTAATTCTGGCACATCAGGATTTTTCTTTTGCGGCATAATACTTGAACCAGTACAAAAGCTATCACCAAGGTCAACAAAATCAAATTGTGCTGAACTCCATAAAACAAGTTCTTCTGAAAAACGTGAAAGGTGCATCATAATCAACGACGAGGCTGAAACAAACTCAATCGCAAAATCACGGTCACTCACACCATCAAGTGAATTTTCAGCGATACCATCAAAACCGAGTTCTTTAGCGGTAAATTCTCTGTCAATCGGGTATGTTGTTCCCGCTAAAGCTGCACTTCCTAGCGGCATAACATTAATGCGTTTGCGACAATCGGCTAAACGATCACGATCACGCACTAACATTTCACACCACGCTAACATATGATGCCCAAAACTAACCGGTTGCGCCGTTTGCAGATGAGTAAAGCCCGGCATAATGGTATCAACTTCACGTTCAGCCAAACTCAGCAAGCCTTCGAGCAAACGTTTTAATTCTGCATCAATCGTATCAACTTCATCACGTAGATATAAACGAATATCCGTTGCCACTTGATCATTACGCGAACGACCCGTGTGTAATTTTTTACCCGTGATACCAATACGATCGGTCAAACGCGCTTCAATGTTCATATGTACATCTTCAAGCTCCCTTGACCATGCAAAATTTCCTGTCTCAATATCCAAAGTAATGTCATTTAATCCATTCACAATGGATTTACATTCATCGGCCGTCAAAACACCGATATGTTCCAGCATACGAGCGTGAGCAATTGAGCCGGTTATATCCTGTTTGTACATGCGCTGATCAAAACCTACCGATGCCGTAAACACCTCAACAAACTCATTTGTCGGTGCGGTGAAACGTCCACCCCAAAGTTTATCTGCCGGATTATTTTTTAATTGATCGCTCATAATATACAAACCTGTATCACTGTTTAATAAAATCTATCTCGGTAAACACCGTTTTTCGAAGTATAACGTGTTGCCCGCTTCACGCCCAGCGTGTATATATAATAAGGAGTGTTATACTTTTCAATCAATCATGAATAAGCAAAAAATTTTGAGCCAGACAGAAACGGACATCGACAAGCTGTTTTTACCCAATTTATGCAGCATTCGCGCGGTATTTTTTGTCGTACTCATCGCCGAGTTATTTGCTTTTTTTCTCGCACTCGCCCCTATGGATATCACGAGCACCGAACGCTGGCATAAACTTGGCCTTATCTCACTTTTTGTACAGTGGTGTACCCTGGCGAGCTGTTCCATCCTTTGCCTGTTTCGTCCCTATCTTGCACGTTTTTCCAATATAAAGGCCGGCATACTCAGCTTTGTCATTATTCTCTCCGTCATCGCCATTATTACTGAACTCACTTACTATTTTATTTATGCAAAAACGAGTGTGCTGTACCCAGAAAACTGGCACTTACATTTTTTCCTTAGAAATATCGCCATTGGGGCGATTTTAACCGGGCCAATTTTGCGCTATTTCTATGTACAAAATCAGTGGCGGCGTAATGTGCGTGCTGAAAATGAGTCTCGGGTACAGGCATTGCAATCTCGAATTCGTCCACACTTTCTTTTTAACAGCATGAATACCATTGCTTCACTCACGCGCAGTAATCCGGAAAAAGCTGAAATGGCCGTCGAAAATTTAGCCGACTTATTTCGCGTTAGTTTAAGTGATGCGCGTAAACAAGTGCGTTTAGAAGAAGAGTTAGAACTCTGCCGTCGATATCTTGAAATTGAGCAGCTGCGTTTAGGCAAGCGTTTAAACGTAGAATGGGACCTTAATATCCCCGATGACGCGCTTGTCCCCGCTTTATTGTTGCAACCCCTACTTGAAAATGCGATTTATCATGGTGTTGAGTCACAGACCAAAGGTGGCAGCATTAAAATTATTGGCAACGAAGAAAATAAAAAAATTACATTTACCCTCACCAACTTATTACCTGAAAAAAATGCACAACAGCGCCAACAAGGTAATCAGCTTGCACAAGAAAATGTACGAGAACGTCTTTCTGCACTTTATGGCGATAATGGAACACTTCAAATTAACGAGGCAGATAACCTCTATCAAGTGATCTTACAATTTCCTTATGAACGTCCTAATCAACTTTCCACTAAGTAGAACCAGATGAAAATTTTAATCGTTGATGATGAGAAACTTGCTCGTGATCGTTTACAGCGTCACCTGCAAGAACTCGGTGCCGCAACAGAAATTTTTCAAGCAGAAAATGGGTTAAATGCCTTAGCACAAAGTGAAAAATATAATCCCGATATTATATTGCTCGATATACGTATGCCGGGAATGGATGGTATTGAAACAGCCAACAAACTTTCAACGTTAGATACTCCTCCTGCGATTATTTTTGTAACCGCCTATGATGAATATGCTCTTGATGCTTTTGATTCTCAGGCCATTGCCTACTTATTAAAGCCCGTTCGGAAAGAAAAACTCGATAAGGCAATTCAGTTCGCAAACAAACTAAATCGTGCCCAACTACAAAATTTGCAACTAGCAAATAATAAACCCAGCAAACAAACTTTAAGTGTACATATTCACAGTGGCATAAGACAAATTGATCTTGATGACATTTATTATTTTTTTGCAGAGCAAAAATATGTCACCGTAAAATACCAGGATTCTGATATTATTACTCAGGTATTGATTGAAGACTCTTTAAAAAGCCTGGAACAACGCTTTGAAGAAAATTTTATTCGTATACATCGAAACGCACTGGTATCAAAAAGCTATCTAAAAGCCATTAGAAAAGACCAACAAGGTCATTTTTTAACCGAATTAAAAGGCATCGATGACAAGCTTGAAGTGAGTCGCCGCCATGTAGCCAGCGTTAGAGATTTTTTAAGCTGAAACAAAATAAACAAGGACGTTACTGTGAAACTCCCCATTTATCAAATTGATGCCTTCGCCGCTGAATGCTTTAAAGGTAACCCTGCCGCGATTTGTCCATTGGAAAAATGGTTATCAGATGAAGTTATGCTCGCTATTGCAGCAGAAAACAATTTATCTGAAACCGCTTTTTTTGTCGCAACCGGCAATGGCTTTCATATTCGTTGGTTCACTCCAACAACTGAAGTTAATCTATGTGGTCATGCAACTCTTGCCGCTGCCTATGTTATTTTTAACGAGCTTAACTATAAAAACAATACTATTTTATTTGAGTCAAAATCCGGGATATTAAAAGTACGCAAAGAGGAATTGCTGCTCGTCATGGATTTCCCCATACAAGCACCGGTTGCATGCGAAGCACCCGAAAAACTAGAAAAAGCATTCGGCATAAAACCTTTTGCTTGTTTAAAATCAGAAGACTATATCTTTGTTGTTGAAGATGAAACAGATGTCATTAATGTAAAACCCGATCTAAACTTGCTCTGCCAAATCGAGCTCAGAGGTGTAAGTCTTACCGCAGCAGGTTCAAACTATGATTTTGTTTCTCGTTTCTTTGCTCCCAAGTACGGTATTAACGAAGATCCTGTAACGGGTTCAGCTCATACGCAGCTCGTACCTTATTGGGCAAAACAACTTAATAAAACTCAACTCAATGCCAAACAAGTTTCTAGCCGAGGTGGTGAGTTATACTGTGAATTAACCAATAACCGCGTAAATATTGCAGGCTATGCCACAAAATATTTACAAGGTGAAATTATAATAAAGGAATAATATGAACGTACTTGAAATCCCCTTCGTTAAAAAAGTAGGCATAACTAAAAATAAAAATGCCGAACTTGAATTAACCTTTAAAGAAGACTCACACAACCACCTGCAAACAATGCATGCCAGTGCACAATTTACCCTGGCCGAAACAGCGAGTGGTGAATTGTTACAAACACTCTTTCCTGACTTAGTCGGCAAAGTGGTTCCTGTTCTACGCGATGCTACTGTAAAATTTAAAAAACCCGCAATGAAAAATATTATTGCCTACCCTTCTATTAGCGATGAAGATCGCGATAAATTTGAAACTCAATTTTCTAAAAAAGGTCGGGCAACTATTTCTATCGATGTGATAGTAAAAGATGTTGAAGGAACAGTAACCTGTTCAGCAAGTTATAACTGGTTTATACAAAGTATTGAAAACTTATCCTGATATGCAATCCAGCCACTTCAGAGAATCATTACTATCTTATCTGGATCACAGTTAAATATATTTGCCTGCCATCATGATAAGGGTTATCCCGTAATTACTACATATTTTTATGCGTATTTAGTGATACTGTTTTCTACCTATAAAACACCTATATTTAGCGTAGCAATTAATGGATTAGCTGTATTGAAAGTATATTGAAACACAACAATATAATTCTATTAAAGAAATCAACTATATGGCCGTCATTATGTTTAGCTATTAAACATAATGTTGTTACTAATAGAGTGTTTAACAACTAACATTTATTTTATGTGATCAAAATAGTGATCAATACATCTATTCATGGTCTAATATTCTATATACTAAGTAACACCTGTCTTCTCATAGTCAACTTAGATTAATAAAATTAAATCAAGGTCAGCTCAATGAACAGTCTACTTAAATTATTAATTTTAATATCTTCCATCTCTCTCTTAAGCTGCACTGAAGACTCTCCGGCACCGTTACGCATTGGCACAAATATATGGCCAGGTTATGAACCTTTATATCTGGCAAGAGAAAAGAACTACTTCAACCCGGATAAAATTCGCTTAGTTGAATTTTCATCGGCTTCTCAGGTTATTCAGGCATACCGTAATGCGTTAATTGATGCTGCGGCACTCACTCTTGATGAGGCCTTGTTACTGCTGGAAAACGACGAAAAAATCACCATTGTACTTGTCATGGATATATCAAATGGCGGTGACGCTATTGTTTCTCAAGCTAATATAAATTCTTTAAGCCAATTAAAAGGTAAGCGTATCGGCGTAGAAAATAATGCCCTGGGTGGTTTTGTCATATTACGTGCTTTAGAAATTTTTAAAATTGATCCTAACTCTGTAAATATAATAAAAGTAGATATAAATGAACAAGAAAAAGCATTTACAGAAAAGAAGGTTGATGCTGTTGTTACTTTTGATCCCGTGCTAAGCAAATTAACCAGAAATGGAGGTAATATCATTTTTGATAGCAAGCAAATTCCGGGAGAAATTGTTGATGTACTGGTTGTAAGAAATCAGTACCTAAAACTGCATCGCAATAATGTTCAGCGATTAATTGATGCATGGTATAAATCACTGGATTATAAAGTTAAAGAACCAATAAAAGCTGCTCAAATTCTGGGAAAACGCGCTCAACTGAATGTTAAAGAGACGCTTGCAACTTACAAAGGCCTGAAGCTTCCCAGTCCGGAAGAAAACATAGCACTATTGCTTGGCGACTCCCCTGAACTATTAACATCTGCACAAGCTTTATCAAAAACCATGTTTAAGCAAAACCTAATAAAAAAAGATATTAATCCTTCAGTACTATTTAAAAATTCAACACTAAAACATCGCTAATCTAATCAAATGAAACAAAATAAATTATTAAGAATACCCATTAGCTATAAAATCGCTATTGGTATTATATTAGTGATTCTTTTTCAGGGAGCTATTTCATATTGGACTTCATCAGCTCAGCTTAAAAAGAATGCGCTTTCTGGAAAAATAGATAATATACAAGCCCGTATGGTGACATTACAGGAAACTTTACAATTTCTTTCTCGCACCAACAATAATTCCCAGTTACAAAAAACGGTTACCTCTCTCGGTGCTCACATTGATATAAAAGAAGCTTTTCTATTAAATGAAAATAATGTTGTTACATCATCAACCAAAATTGAACTTGTTGGAAAGCACATTGATACGATATTCAACTTAAATGACAATAAAGAACTTAAGGCACAAATAACATCTCTAAGAAGCAAGCTAAAAAATATTTTATGGGAATCGGTAGATGGGACATCATTATATGCGATCTCACCCATTCTATTAGGTCGTTCATCAAATCTGTCACTTCGCGCTGATCGTATAGGCACGCTATATATACATACCGATTTGAGTTTAACTAACTATGAAACTCAACAGTCAATAAAAAACCGAATACTTCAAGAATTCATTATACTTATTATTGCAGGAACAATTTTAATACTATTTTTTAATCTAAGTATCAGCCAACGAATAAAGTCAATCAGTTCAACTGCAACAAATTTTATTAACAAAAAATATAGTACACGAGTAAAGGTCACTGGTAATGATGAAATTTCGGATCTGGGAAAAACACTCAACTCTATGGCTGAAAAAGTGGAACAACAACTATCTGAAATTAGAACTCGTGAAAAAAACCTTGCTACAACACTAGAAGAGCGTAACCACGCTCTAACAGAATTACAAAGTAGTCAATCACAGGTTCATCTTTTACTAAACTCAACTGCGGAAGCTATTTATGGCGTAGATACTAACGGCCTGTGCTCATTCGTTAATAAGGCATGCTTAAATTTACTCGGATATGACGATGCAAAAGAGCTCCTTGGTAAAGATATGCACCAATTAATTCATTACCAATATGTAGATGGTAGCCCACACCTGCTTGATAAAAGTCACATTTATAAATCTTATAAATTATGTCAGGCTGCCCACATAGAAAATGAAGCGCTTTGGCGAAAAGATGGCAGTCATTTTATGGCTGAATATTGGGCACACCCAATAATTGAGGCTAAAACATGCATAGGTGCGGTAGTCACTTTTATAGACATCACAGAGCGAAAACAAAGCGAAGCTATTATACGGCGAACTCAAAAAATGGATGCATTGGGGAAATTAACAGGTGGTATCGCTCACGATTATAACAATATGCTTGGGGTAATATTAGGCTATTCAGAATTACTAGAACAATATTTACAAGATAAACCTGATAAGGCTAAGTTTGCTAATGAGATTACTCAGGCAAGTCTTCGCGGAGCAAAGCTAACAAAAAAATTGCTTTCATTTTCTAAAAATGAATTCACATCCTCAGAAACGGTAAACCTGAATGAACTTCTGCAAGATCAAGAGGATATGCTGAAAAAAACCTTAACCGTTAGGATTAACTTATCTTTTGATCTAATGCAGGATCTTTGGCCAGTGTATATAGATATTAGTGATTTTGAAAATGCTGTAATTAATTTATCTATAAATGCTATGCATGCGATTAAAGAACAGGGTAACTTAATTATAAAAACAGCGAACCTAACTTTAAAAGAACAAGATGCTAAAAACCTTGATTTAACCGCCGGTGATTATGTTGCTCTTATTTTTAACGATACGGGCTGCGGCATGGATGCAGAAACTAAAGAAAAAATATTTGATCCATTTTACTCAACTAAAGGCGATAAAGGTACGGGGCTAGGTCTTAGCCAGGTTTATGGTTTTGTTAAGCGTAGTGATGGATCTATACATGTTCAATCAACTCCTGAGCAGGGAACTCAGGTCATAATCTATTTACCACGTGAGCGTACTGCCAAGAAAGTTGACGATATCGAAAATCATCGTCCATCATCTCAGGAAACAGGGCTAAACGGTAATGGAAGTGTATTAATTGTAGATGACGAACCTTCACTACTACTGTTAACCTCAAATATTCTTAATAATTATGGTTACCACACAAAATGCGCAGAGAACGCACAAGTCGCCCTTGAAATACTGGAAAGTGAATCATTTGATGTTTTATTGTCAGATGTTGTTATGCCTAATATGGATGGTTATCAATTGGCTGAAATTGTTCAGAAAAAATACCCTGAAATAAAAATACAATTAATCAGCGGTTTCAACGATAACCGCCATATAGAAATGCAGCATTACGAGCTATATAACAACCTACTCAACAAGCCTTTTAAAGCAAAAGAACTGCTACAGACAATTCATGATTTGCTTAACTAACTCGTGCCAATTATTCTGTAAATAATAAGTAGTATCTTTTCACTTAATATCTATATTTGTGCAAACTTACTCAATATAATTATTTTTAGTTTCTCGTTTACATACAAAGTTGGTATCGTGCAACTTATTGGCGCATGCGCATCTATGCCTAATATATTCGCAGTTATTATCATGATTATTACAGTATTTTACATTGCATAAATTATTTAATAACATGGTTAACATATTAAATAAGAAACGAAGACTTAAAGATATTAAAAAAATAAAACAATATGACGCTAGCGGGCATATTACATACCATACCGCTTGCGGTCTAATTAACTGTTATATGGATATAAAATCATGAAACATTTACTTATCTTCTTATTTTTACTACCTACACTTGCTCATGCATCTTATCCTCCATTCACCGGAACATTTAGTAATGCGAATAAAGAATCAATTGCTCAGGAAAAATACAATCGTTCAACATTGAAACAAAAAATAAATTTAGTAGTAACTGTAAATGCTAACGGGCAGCAATTTTTTATACAATGCTTTACTCGCGATGAAGCTGGTTTTGGCGTAATAACCACATTCAAAAAACCACGAACAATAACTACTATTAACGCTGGTCCTGAATGCCCCACCACATCTCTTAAAGTAGAACTTGATTATGAAGAAGCATATATACGAACAGAAAAAAATATATGGGCAAAGCTTATGAGAGGCAATATCGTTATTCCATTTAAACATTAATCCATATAACTCAATCGCTATACAAAAAACATGAAGAAAATATTCACTATATTTCTAGCTGGTTTTTTATTGTCATGCAGCAGCTCCGAAAATGACCTAATTAACTCAATAGAAAATGAATTGACAGTGACAAAAGGTAAAAGCATTAATCTGGCTAATGCCACTGATTTCAAATGGGAGCGAATGTGTATTGTTGGCCCATATTATTCGCAAGAATATCAGGATAAAATATTAGGTTTTAAAGCTCAGTTATTGGTTACAGGGAATGATGGGGTGAGTACATTAGTTTTCATAAAAAACAATAAAATTTTATCGTATATCAACCACCCAAGAAACAAGGGTGATTTCCTTAGTATATTAAATGTTAAAACATGCTATGAATATAATGAGATCATTAACTTCAAATGAAAAAAAGCATGACAAATCGTCCAACTACGCAGGTTGTTCAAACCTGACGAGATTTATAAAGCCCCTTACTTAAGTTGTTAAAGAGTATAAAACAAGTAACGGAAGAAAAATATTTGAAGCATTATCTGAAGATTAAAATAATATGAATAATAAATCCTAATGAACTTGATCATATCACCCCCCCTTATTATCCCTTTCAATGTAATTAATTTATAAACAAGGAGTCATTTTGGAGCTCATTGGTTTTTCCCTTGATTTATTGTTTGTTCTTTTTCTCGTTGCCATTCTCGCTGGTTTTCTTGATACTCTGGCCGGCGGTGGTGGTCTAATTACCATGCCGGCATTAATGATCGGCGGTGTCCCTCCACTCGCTGCACTGGGAACAAATAAATTACAAGGCAGTGTGGGCACAGCAACCTCTACCTTTATGATGTTGAAACATCGCAGAATAAAATGGCATGACGTTAAAACACTTATGTTATTTTCTTTTATAGGCTCTGCCTTGGGATCTATTGCAGTTCAATTCATTAATCCTACTACCTTATCTTTTGCGATTCCCTTCGCCTTATTGTTTATTGCAATTTATTTTATTATTTCGCCAATGCCTGGTCATATAGAGACAAAACCTCGTCTATCTAAAAAAATATATCAGGCAAGCGTTGTGCCATTGATTGGCTGGTATGACGGTATGTTTGGTCCCGGAACAGGATCGTTCTTTTCGCTTGCCGGCGTTTCATTAAGGGGACACTCTTTGGTTAATGCAACAGCCTTCGCCAAGTCGCTTAATTTTTCATCCAATATCGCATCTTTGATCATTTTTATGTTTGCCGGGCAAGTTGTTTTGCTGTTTGGAATAGTGATGATGCTGGGTCAGGCAGTGGGGGCATGGTTGGGTTCGCATTATTTATTTAAAATAAATCCGGTATACTTACGTCTTTTAATCGTATTTATGTCGGTGGGCATGTTAATAAAATATGCCTTGAATATAGGTTGGATATAATAAAATAATCTGCTATTACTTAAACCTATTATAAATATTATGAGCTTTTATTTTGACAACCGTTGATTCCCCCTGTGTTCGTAACTGCTGTCTTAATGAGGAAGATATTTGTCTTGGTTGCTTTCGTAGCATAGAAGAAATTATGCAATGGGGTTCGACATCTGATCAAAATAAAGAAAAAATTATTAATCTTGCACGAAAGCGAAAAACTGAGCACATCAATAAATATGAACAGCTCTAAAATTTAGAAAGAATTAACGTTTAGCGATAGAACGAATTTTTTGCGTTGAAGCCTCAATGGCTTTATCAAGTTCGGCGCTGTAATAATGTGAATTGGTTATTCCAACAATTGAAGGCGAAAGTCTATTACCCTGAGAATCAACTAAAACTAACGTTGGTACCATTGAAACACTGTAGTCTTCGCTGAACTCACCTGCATCACGCTCCTTCCCTTTGAAGTCAAGCACATTAGCTGTTCCATCAATACGGATTTTGCGAATAATAATTTTTTTGTCGTACTCAGCATTACGCAACATCGGTTTTAAATAATCTTCTTCAACTTCAATACAAAAAGGACAATGCTTCATTGAGAAAAACATTAAAATTGGCAACTGTTTTTCATTAGCTTCATTTGCATCAACCGCTAAATTTTCGCCAGTCTTTAGCTCAACCGGAGGGAGTTCACTATTCAATCGTTGGGCAGTGTTCTGTGCTGAACCTTCAGCAATCCAAAGCAAGGAGGCGCTTGAAACAACCAAAAAGACGAACATTTTAAATTTTGAGGCATTTAGCGCAAACATTACAGAACTTCTCCAACATGCCGAACCGGCGAGTAAATATTTCGTGTATTATAAGCGTTTAACAATATTGGCTCCAAATAGTTCTATAAATTATATTTATA
>Ga0316207_10002450_pt1 | contig 19043 bp, 20 predicted proteins | sample 6weekpyrite_MG_FD_204943 | JGI IMG/M metagenome (GOLD analysis project Ga0316207, IMG submission 204943) | Microbial mat bacterial communities from mineral coupon in-situ incubated in ocean water Damariscotta River, Maine, United States -... | ecosystem: Environmental > Aquatic > Marine >...
TATGGAGTGAGGGAATTTTCCATTTTCCAATCCGCGTTTATTATGAAGATACAGACGTAGGCGGCATGGCCTACCATGGTCGGTATGTCAGCTTTTTTGAGCGTGTGCGTTCAGAGAGTATTCGCGGTACGGCAGCAGATGTGGACTTTCTGTTTTCAATTCCAAAGGACGAGGGTGGTCCGCACACCTATGTGGTTTCAAAATTGAACATCAGCTACAAAAGCCAGTCAAAAGTGAATGATTTGCTGATGGGCCATAGTATGGTCACAAAAGTACGCGCTGCTGCGATAGAAGTGAAACAGTGGATTACTCGCGATGGCGAAATGGTGGCGGAAGCCGATGTGCTGGTGGCGGTTGTTGGCACAGACGGCAGGCCAAAACGCTGGCACAAAACGTCGGAAGAATGCTGGAAAAGCTGGTTGGCGGCGGCAAAGGACGCCGGACATATTGATTGAGTTACAAATAAGAAGCGCAAAGATCGCGTGTGGAGAGTTTGATGCAAATCCAAGCCGTTGAAGCGGTTGAACTGGGCGGCAATGTGCCCGATTTTTCGATACTTGGCATGTTTATGCAGGCCGACTTTGTCGTGCAGACCGTGATGATCATGTTGCTTGCAGCCAGTGTTTGGGGCTGGTCGATCATTTTTAATACCAATGCCCGAGTGAAAGCAGCGCGCAGCAAAGCTGACGGCTTTGAAGAAATATTCTGGTCAGGCAATAGCCTCGACACGCTCTATAGCAGCCTAAGGAAAACGCCAGACCACCCAATGGCGGCGGTGTTCGTGGCGGCGATGCGCGAATGGCAACGCAGCCTGGGGTCGGGCACCACTGGCACAGGCATCGATAAAGTAACAGTGCAGGACCGGATCAGCAAAGTGATGCATGTTACAACTGGCAGGGAAATGGACCGGCTGGAGGGACAGGTTGGCTATTTGGCAACGATCGGGTCAGCGGCACCATTTGTTGGGCTCTTTGGCACCGTATGGGGCATTATCAATGCTTTTAAATCTATTGCCATGGCGTCTGATACGTCGCTCGCCACAGTGGCGCCCGGTATCGCCGAGGCGCTTTTGGCCACGGCACTAGGTCTTGTGGCGGCAATTCCTGCGGTGATCGCCTATAACAAGCTTTCAACCGATCTGGGGCGCTACGCAAACCGGGTTGAAGGCTTTGCTGACGAATTCGCGGCCATCCTTTCACGCCAGCTAGATGAAGGCGGGCACTGATGGGCGCAGCGGTAACAAGCGGCAGTCGCAGTGGCGGCAGAGGCGGGCGCAAGGGCCGCTATAAGCCCATGGCCGAAATCAATGTCACGCCGTTTGTGGATGTGATGTTGGTACTGCTCGTTATTTTTATGGTGGCTGCCCCGCTCTTAACGGCGGGCGTGCAAGTTGATCTTCCCAAGGCGCAGGCTCGGCAATTGCCGCAAGACGCCAAGCCCTTGGAGATTACGGTTAATCATGAAGGTGCCATATTTATCGTCGAGACTGAAATAAGCCTCGATGAACTTGTGCCGCGCCTAACGGCGATTGCTGGCAATAACAAAGAAACGCGCATTTATGTGCGCGGCGATACCAAACTGGATTACGGCCAGGTGATGCAAGTGATTGGGGCTATTAATGCAGGCGGTTTCAAGCGTGTGGCGCTTGTTGTTGACCAAAAATAAAAGCCTTGGCATGAAGCCGCAGGTGTCGGAGCAGGCCGTATAGTGTCGAACGAGTTGCTGAAAAATATTGTGGGTTGGAGCCTTTCGTTGTTGTTGCACGTTGGTGTGGTGGCAGCGGCCTATGTTGGCTTGCCGTATCTGACGCGTCCTGAGATAACCCCGCCGCCAGCTATCGCCATCGAATTTATCGCTATTTCCAACAAAACGCAGCAAGTGGCACCGAAGGTGGCAGTTGAAGAAGAAGCTGCTGAAGAAAAGCCGCAGCCAAAATATGCCGCTGCTGAACAGCCCGAGGCTACAGCGCCTGACGACGCAGTACCGCTACCGGTTAAAGCAGAAAAAGAAAAACCTGCACCCAAGGTGAAACCAAAACCGCAGATATCCAAGGCGCGCAAATTGGCGCAGCGCATCCGCCCCAAGACAAAACCAAAGCCACCGTCCCGACTTAAAAGCTCACGCATCGCTGCTTTGATTGATCGATCGATCAAGGAAGAAAAAGACGATGTCAAAAAAGTTGACAAGAAAAAGTCCGAGCAAAAGAAAAACGAAGAAAAGAAGAAAAAGCCACCGCTTTTTGCTGGCTTGGCTGGCCAACTGGCAACGGCCACCATCGTGGATGCCTTGAGCCAGAAACTAGACGGCTGCTGGCGCATACCGCCAGGCGCTAAAGGGCTTCGAAACATGCGAGCCAGCATTCAGATATGGTTCCGTCCGGACGGCACGCTTCTCAGGCAACCGCAGTATGTTGACGGCGGAGATCTGGATGACGGTTTTTACCGGGTTTTTGTCGAAAGTACGCGCAGAGCTGTTATTACTTGTGCGCCTTATGAAACAGCTGCGAAAATCCTGCTTGAACAAGGTGAAAATTCTATCATATTCGTATTTGATCCCAGAAATATGGGGCTCGGAGAATAGGTTTTTATAATGACATTTTTTAGGGTTTTGTTGGCCCCTTTTTTGATTTTGATTGTTTCTGGAATAGCCAGTGCTCAGTTGCGGGTTGATGTAACGCGAGGATCGGTGGACCCAGTGCCAATAGCGGTGCCAGAATTTGCGCCCGTGCTGGACGTTGAAACATCAGCGGGCCCTCTTTCTGATATTGGTGCCAGCATATCGCAGGTGATTGTCTCTAACCTTGTCTCCACGGGGCTATTCCGGGCGGTAGACGAAAATGCTTTCATTGAAAAAATCACTGCAGCGCCGACGCGTCCGAACTTTGCGTCGTGGCGGCCGCTCGCAGTGCAGGGGCTGGTGACAGGCCGCTTAGAGATTAAACCAGACGGTAATTTGCGCGTTGAATTTCGGCTGTGGGACGTGGTGCAGGAAATTCAGATGGAGGGCGTGGGCTACAATACGCCGATCTCAAATTGGCGGCGGATTGCGCATGTGATATCTGACCGTATTTATAGCCGTCTCACCGGTGAAGAAGGCTATTTTGATACGCGTATTGTTTATATTGCGGAGCAGGGTGCGGCGACTGACCGTAAGAAACGCCTTGCGATTATGGATCAGGACGGCGCGAATCAACAGTTGCTGACAGACGGCAGCTATTTGGTGCTGACGCCGCGCTTCAGCCCTAACCGGCAGGAAATTACTTTCCTTAGCTATTTTAACGATCAGCCGCGGGTGTATCTGTTCAACATTCTCACCAACCGGTTTGAGGTTTTGGGTGACTTCCCAAACATGACATTCGCGCCCAGATTTTCGCCAGACGGGAACAAGGTGATTATGTCGCTGGCGGAGGAGGGCAATAGCGACATTTATGTGCTGGATTTGCGAACGCGGAAAGTAACACGCCTCACGGATGATCCGGGCATTGATACATCGCCCAGTTATTCGCCTGACGGCAGCAAAATTGTTTTCAACTCGGACCGGGGCGGTAGCCAGCAGCTTTATGTGATGGATGCGGACGGCTCGAATGTGCACCGGATTTCGTTCGGCAAGGGCCGCTATGCTACGCCCGTATGGTCGCCGCGCGGCGATTTGATTGCCTTCACTAAAATTGGTGAGCGCAAGTTCCGTATTGGGGTTATGCGCCCTGACGGAAGGGGCGAACGCCTGCTGACAGATGCCTATCAGGACGAAGGGCCCACATGGTCACCGAATGGGCGTGTGCTAATGTATTTCCGTACAACACGCTTCCAGAATGGGTCGGGCGGCAAACCCAGCCTGTGGTCTGTTGACCTGACAGGCTTTAACGAGCGGCAGGTGCCAACACCTTTTGATGCCAGTGATCCGGCGTGGTCACCGCCCTTACCTGTTACTACCAGAGGACGGTAAAAGGTGGCCTTTGCGGAAGCGGTAACAGAGCAGATATCGCTGCTGGAAGCAGGGAATATACTTGAAGCGCTGGACCGGTTTTTTGCCAAAGATGCAGTGATGTATTCAAACAGCGTTTTGTTCGCTGAAGGGTTTTTGCGCTGTCGCCAGATGCAGGAACCTTTTCTGGCCGCGGCTGCAAACATACGTGCCGAAATCGCCAACAAGTATCTGGATGAAGAAAAACAGTTATGCGTTTTTCGGAACCTGACAAAATTTGATGGGCCAGACGGTGTTACACGCCAAATAGACGGCCTTCATATACAGCAGTGGCAAGACGAGCGTATGGTGTGCGAATGGTATTATAATGGCGACCCTATGCAGGCTTTACTGGCAAAAGACGTACTGAAAAATCCTGCGATTGGCTGCGTGCCGCCGTTAACGGGGTAATTGACACATGAAGTTCGAATATTCAGACAGTTACGACCCTGAGAAGACTCGAGAACTGGTTGCTGTTCTGCGGTGGATCGGCAAGTTGGTTGGTATTTTGGTTGTGGTTTCCCTCGTAGAATATTTTTTTACAGGCGCGGTAACTTTTAGAGGCTGGATAGCGGCGGCATTGACAATGTTTTCAGTGCACTCGTTTTTAACTCGTAAAAGGAAAGTCGATGCATTTTCAATTGATGAAGTTATTGAGTTTGTTAAGCGTTTTCTGGAAGATGCCGATACACCGCGCGATTGGAATCAGTTTATTTCCAATGGTGAGAGTGGCGACCCGTTCCTGAATGACGCTTGGGAGGTTTGCCGCAAATGTATTTTGCCTCTGTCGGTAGATGACAAGAAAAGGTTGTCCGTGATGCTGGCAGACTTGGAAGGGGAGCGCATTAGGCGCACCAAATATTAGGTGAGCCTAGTTTAACTGGGGGATTTGATTGATGGCAGATTTCATTGAAGAAGCGATTGCCAGTGCTGAGCTGACGATGGAGCAAACCGTTAGCCAGGATGACCAGTATGCCTGCGTTCTTACCAGTTGCCATAACACAATGAAACGAACCATAATAATGGCACCCGGGGTTGCCCCGCCAAGCCTTGGTAAAATTCTCTATTATTATGCCGAACGTGCGCAAGAAATAAGCGAATTTGATGACATAACCGAGTGGGCGGATGAAATGGAATATGATTTGAATGACCCAAAAATCATTCCCGACTACAAACAGCTTGTTAGCGACAGTACGGACCTAAGGCTGCTGCTCGGTGAAGAAAACTATCAGGGACTGATCACTGCGCTTGAAATAAGCCAGGCAATGGCAAATGCCATGCCTCGGTGAAGTTAATCAGGCCCCGGTAAGTGGGTGTGCAGCGTGCCGCGCAGCAACCCTATGCAGCTTTTTCGCGCAATTTGATGAAATGATCGTCCCAGCCTTTGTCGTGGCCTGACAGCATGTCTAGAGGCGCTGCTGATGTCTGCAGCCCCTCGTGGGTCATTACCAATTGCGTGCCGCCGTGTTGCGCCGCCAATTCCCACGTTACGGTTGTTTCGTGGCCGGCCAGATGATCATGGGTGAAGCTATAAACCAATTTGCTGTGGGGTGTTGCTTGTAAAATCTTGCCCCAACAAATGTTGTTCTCAGGATTATCGTCGCTCAGGAGCGCGTAAGCTTCACCTTGACGCAGGTTATCACGGGACCGGTGGAACCATTCAGCCAGCTTGTCGCTTTCGGTAAGGTAAGCCCACACTTTTTCAGGTGGTGCTTTCAAGAACAGGGTTTTCACCAATGTACCTTTTTGCATTTTATGTCTCGCTTTTATCAAGATCAGGGTTTTCAATCGCTGCCTTCAGCTTGCCAAGTTTTTCATCCCAGAAGTGGCTGAAATGGTCCAGCCAGTCTTCAACGGGTTTTAGCGCCATCGGTTCCAATTTATGAACACGTTCGCGGCCGCTTTCGCGAACGGAAACCAATCCGCCATCACGGAGAATGCCAAGGTGTTTGGCTATGGCAGGGCGACTAACCTCAAAACGGTTAGCCACGTCGCCGATGGTCATCTCGCCATTTGCCAGCATGCCGATAATGGCACGACGAGTAGGGTCTGCGATGGCGCGAAAAATAAGCTGTGAATTCTGCATGATGTGTTCTTTAAGGGTCCAGAGCCGTATAGTTTAAATGAAACCAAAAGGTTTCTTTTTATATAAAACCATTTGGTTTCATGTCAAGCCAAAAAACAAGGCCAGAAAAAATGCTGACCTTGCCTGTCCTCTATAGCAGGCTGAACCTAGGGCATAGAAGAAACGCCGAAAATTTCCTCGTGAAACTGGATAAAACCAGCAAACAGCAATAATGCAATCACCAAAGTGAAGATGTCTTTTGTAACGCCAACCTTTTCCCTTTTGACCCATTCGCCGTCGCGCTGGTTACTGCCAATCATGGCGACAAAAGAAAATATGGCCAAGCCTGTGAACAGCAGCACTGATCTGTTTTCACCATTCGATAGCAGGTGCCCAATTCCCCAAAGCGAAACACCGAGCAATTGCGGATGCCGTATCACTCGGCGAATATTTGTGGGCGCGTTGCTGGCGACAAAAAGAATGAAACCGGCAAGTACGAAAATCTGGGTTAAGTGGAAACCCCATGACGGCGGCGCATATATCATGCTGACTTCAGCTGATTTCCACCCCATCACCATCATGACAAAGCTGCCAAGTGTGGCCAGCGCGAATAAGCCTTTGTAGGGCAATTCGCCGATTAGACCAACGGCACCAGCGCGGACATTTTGTCCCCAGTAAGGAATGAAATGTAGAACCGCGAAAGTGACGACCCCAAGCAATAATAGTGTCATGATAAATCTCCCCGTTAGTGCGTGATCTTCCCCTAATGTCGCTACAGCTTACAATAGAAAAGGCCCGCGTCAAGAAACGCAGGCCAATTGTGGGCAGTAAATTGTCGAACGGGGCAATCAGTTGATGGCAAGATCAGGTACTGAATACTGCATATCTGCACGGCACAAAAACCAAGGGTTGAGGAATGTTTTAAGGTCTTTGGCATAGCCAAGGGCTTCACCACCAGCAACTTCCACAAAGCCGCCAGCCGCCAGCAGAACCGCGTGCGCGGCCGCTGTGTCCCACTCGCAGGTTGGTCCCAGACGAGGGTAGAGGTCAGCTTCACCTGTTGCTAACAGGCATAGCTTTAGGCTCGATCCAATTGAAATATTTTCCGCGCCGGGAAAATGCGCAAGATAGGCTTCTAGCTCAGATGACCGGTGAGATTTACTGGCGACAATCACCAAATTTTCAGGGTCGGCAGGGCGGCATGCTATTTCACGCGTGTTCTCCAGCGCACCGTTTTTTACGTCCGCCATCCATGCACCAGTGCCCTTTATGCCCCAATACATCTTGCCAAGCGCGGGGGCCATAACAAAGCCCATCACAGGCTCACCCTTTTCAATCAGTCCGATATTGACTGTAAAATCATTGCCTTTTTTAACAAACTCCTTGGTGCCGTCTAGGGGGTCGACCAACCAAAAGGTGCCGCCAGAGATGTCTGGGCAATTGCCTTCCGATTTTGCCTCTTCGCCTACAACAGGGATGTGGGGTGCCAACTCAGTAAGCGCCGCGGTGATAATTTCTTCCCCGCGTCTGTCAGCTTCGGTAACTGGCGACTGGTCTGCTTTGCCGTAGACTTCGAAATCAGAATGATAAACATCCATCACGACTTCGCCCACTTGGAGCATGGTTTTTAGTATCGGAGGGACAAGATTTTCAAATGCAGCTGCCATGGGCTTCCCAATTAAATTAAGTTCAATGCGTTTAGTGGCTTGGCCCGCGAGCGAACCTTGGATACAGTCACAGAAAGTGAATGCTCGCTTTTGTGCTTTTAAAGCATACTTCCCGTGTGCTGTCACAGAGAAAACCGTTTATGAAAGTGGTTTTTACTGGGCCAATGTAAGCGGTGCATTCGGTAATGTTTTTCAGAAGGAAACCCGCATGGCCGATTTGGATTTTGCTGCTCTTCTTTGTTCCCGACTGTGTCATGACTTGGTGAGCCCCGTGGGCGCCATCAATAATGGTCTGGAAATCCTTGAGGAAGAAACCGACGCGTCCATGCGGGACGCAGTTTTTGATCTTATTAACAAATCAACCCAGCAGACCGCGAATAAATTGCAGTTTTTCCGGTTAGCCTTTGGGGCAGGCGGCGGCTTTTCGGCTCAGTTGGATTTGCGTGAGGTGGAAAAAGCTGTGCGCGCGCTGTTGGATGGAAGCCGTGTAGAGCTGGATTGGCAAGTCAGTGAGCTGAGCGGGTCGAAAAGCTTGGTAAAGCTTTTGCTGAATGTCTGTTTGATTTGCTCGGAAGCGCTGATTAGAGGTGGCACGTTGCGAGTGGGCCTTGAGAAAACAGGGGATGAGTTTGCTCTCGAGGTGGAAAGTAGCGGTCAGCGTATCATTATACAAAATGCGGTGATTGATGGATTGCAGGGAAAATTATCGATGACTGATCTGGATCCGCGGAATGTACCAGCTCATCTCGCCTCATGTGTTGCCGCCGAATTAGGGTCCACTTTGACCGTGGATTTAAAGGGTGAAACAAACCTGACGGTTAAAGCATTAATAAATTCAACCAATTAATTCACTGAGAATGATACTAGTTTTACACGTTCTTAACTCTTTTTAGCCAATGTTCACAGTGTGGCACTTTCTAACTATATGTACGCTGAGACTTTTATGACGATTCCTCGCAGGGATACCTAAAAATGGACGATCTATTAAACGAATTTCTTACTGAAACAGGCGAAAGTATTGATGTCGTTGACGTTGAGCTTGTGAAACTTGAACAAGATCCCAACAACAAAGAGGTGTTGGATAATATTTTTCGTCTTGTTCACACCATAAAAGGCACCTGCGGATTCCTTGGGTTGCCCAGATTGGAATCGGTTGCGCACTCAGCTGAAAATGTACTCGGAAAGTTCCGCGACGGTGAATTGTCGGTTACGGAAGATTCTGTGACCGTGATTTTGGAAAGTCTCGACAGAATTAAAGAAATCTTGGCGGGCCTTGAGGCTACAGAAGAAGAGCCTGAAGGCGATGATAGCGACTTGATTTCAAGGCTAGATGCTATTGCTGAAGGTGAAGACGTGGCAGCGCCAGCTGTGGAAGCTGATGTGGTTGAGGGCGAGATTATTGATCCTGGTTTGGGGCGCTCATTGAAAGCTGGCGAAGTATCGCTTGAGGAGCTGGAAGCAGTATTTAACTCTGCGCCAGGTCCGGAAGAGACCGAGGCGGCAGACGCGCCTGCTGCGGATGATGCTCCGGACGACGACCAATCGGATACTGCTGCGCAAGGCGGCTCTTTGTTTGAACGAATTGGCGGCGAAGATACGATCGCAGTGGCCGCGCATTTGGTTTCTTCGCGCTTAGGCACCGAAGCAGGCCTTTCCAAATTTTTTGAAGCCGTTCCTGCCGAGCAGCGCAAAGCCAAATTCATGGGCATCATGCTGGCAATTTTCAAAGACGACCTGGATGCTGCCGACAATGTTGGCCGTCAGTTGGTTACTGTAGGCGGGTTTGGCGAGAAACAGTTCGATAAATTACTGGAAGTTATCAAGGCAGGCCTGACTGAGTGTCAGGTGACCGCAGATGTTGTTGACGAAGCCGTTATGAGCTTCGAGTTGGTGCGAGAGGCTGTGATAAATGCGTCCAAGGCGCTTACCGACACCTCTGGTAACAGCAAGGGGTCTTCCGCTGACGCAGATGCGGGTGATGCGCAAGCCGGCGGCAAGGGTGCACGGCGTGTGACCCAATCTATTCGTGTGAATGTAGATTTGCTCGAAGATCTGATGAATATGGTTTCTGAGCTGGTACTGACGCGAAACCAACTGTTGCAGTTGACACGTAATATAGACAATGCTGACTTAGCTGTGCCACTTCAACGCCTTAGCCAGTGCACCACTGAGCTTCAAGAAAATGTTATGAAAACCCGCATGCAGCCAATTGGCAATGCTTGGGCCAAATTGCCGCGTATTGTGCGGGACCTCACCGTTGAACTTGATAAGAAAATTGATCTTGAAATGCTGGGTGCTGATACAGAGCTTGATCGGCAGGTGCTGGAGCTGATTAAAGATCCGCTGACCCACATGGTGAGAAATTCAGCAGACCACGGTGTTGAAACGCCGGCGGAGCGTATTGCCGTTGGCAAACGTGAAGTAGGCTCCATAACACTTAATGCTTACCATGAAGGCGGCCATATTATCATTGAGATCAAAGATGATGGTCGTGGTATCTCTGCCAGCAAGCTTAGGCCGAAAATAATTGAAAAAGGCTTGGCTACCGACGCTGAATTGTCTGGCATGTCGGACGCCCAGATCCAAAAATATATTTTCCACGCTGGCTTCTCTACGGCAGAGCAAGTGACCAGCGTTTCCGGACGCGGCGTTGGCATGGATGTCGTACGCACCAATATCGAAAAAATTGGCGGTACCATTGATATGGTATCGGTAGAGGGCAAAGGCAGCACATTCCAAATTAAAATCCCGCTCACACTTGCTATTGTTGCTGGTTTGATCGTGAAGGCCAAAGATGACCGTTATGCGATTCCGCAAATAAGTGTCTTGGAACTGGTTCGTGCATCTGACAATTCAGACCATAAAATCGAACAAATTAAAGATACGCCGGTGTTGAGGCTTCGCAATCGTCTGTTACCCCTTGTTTATTTAAACGAAGTATTGGGTTTTGAGACGAAAGAAGAAATTGAAGCCCGTGAGGATGCAGCTGATTTCATCATTGTTGCTCAGGTCGGTCCATTCTCTTTTGGCATTGTCGTGGACCAAGTCTTTGATACAGAAGAAATCGTAGTAAAACCTGTTGCTCCGATCTTGAAAGACTTGAATGTCTATTCCGGAAATACCATTCTTGGCGATGGCAGCGTGATTATGATTCTTGATCCGAATGGTATTGCCACGATGGTGAGTTCGGGCCTTACAGAAGGCGATCAGAACGAAGAAGAACAGGAAGCTGCAAGCAAAGCGCTTAGCGATGACGTTGAAAGCATGCTGGTTTTTGCAGCAGGCAATAAAACGCCAAAGGCCGTGCCACTGGCGCTGGTAGCGCGGCTCGAGGAAATTGATGTCAGTGATGTTGAAGTTTCAGATGGTCGCAACATGGTACAATATCGTGGTGCGTTGATGCCTCTTGTTCTTGCAGATCCTTCGATGAAGCTCCAGGAGGAGGGCCGCCAGCCGGTTTTGGTGTTCACCGACCGCGAATATACCATGGGTTTGGCTGTTGATGAAATTAACGATATCGTTGAAGAAGAAATGGACATCAAGCTGGCGTCAGGTGAGCCTGGCGTTGTTGGCACAGCGGTTATCAACGAAAAAGCCACCCAAGTGATAGATGTGGTGCATTATCTCGCTTTGGCCTTCCCTGACTGGCTCAAGAGTGGGGACGCTTCGGACGTAGGTGCGCCAACCGCTGGCGCGCAGATACTGCTTGTTGATGATAGCGACTTTTTCCGAAATATGCTGCGGCCTGTCCTGACAGTAGCCGGTTATGATGTTGTGACTGTATCTGGTGCAGCAGCAGCATTAGCCTTGATGGAAGAAGATCATTCGTTTGACCTAATTATTTCAGACATTGAAATGCCGGATATGAATGGGTTTGAATTCGCTCAGGCGGTGCGTGCCAGCGAAAAATGGCAAAACATGCCGCTTATTGCTCTCTCATCGCTAGCTACCGAGCGTGACATAAATCGCGGCCATGAGGCAGGTTTTGATGATTACATCGCTAAGTTTGATAAAGAGACGCTGCTGAGAAGCTTGTCTCAACAGCTCAAAATTAAAGGAGATGCGGCATGAACGATATGATTGTCCGCAATGACTTAAGTGTTGTCGCTACTGGTTCGCAGGATTTTGTTACTATCAAAATTGCGGGGCAGTCGTTTGGTATACCTGTGCTGGCTGTTCACGACGTATTGAACGCACAGCAAATCACAGCGATACCTCTTGCGCCAAGATGGGTGTCAGGGGTGCTGAATTTGCGCGGCCGTATCGTTACGGCCATTAACCTGCGTAGCCGCCTTGGTCTGCCGCCGCTGGACGAGGACCAAAAAAGCATGTCGGTAGTTGTGGAGCATGAAGAAGAACCTTACAGCCTACAAATCGATTCAGTAGGTGAAGTTCTATCCTTGGAAGATCGGCTTTTTGAACGCAATCCGGTTACGCTTGACCAGCAATGGCGCGATGTTAGCCGCGGTATTTACCGCCTTGACAAAGAATTACTACCAATACTTGATGTGGATCGCCTTCTTACCTTTGAAAGCAATGGGAAAGCTGCATAATAAGAAATGCGACGGTCCTAAAAATGGATCGCGGTATTGTATTGGGGTGGAATTGGGAGATATCTGCAAATGAAACTATGTCTTGTCGTGGACGATTCAAAAGTCATCAGAAAGGTCGCAAGACGTATTCTGGAAGAGCTCAACTTTGATATTGAGGAAGCGGTGGACGGACAGGATGCACTGGACGCCTGTGAGCGCAATATGCCCGATGTGGTTCTGCTCGATTGGAATATGCCGGTAATGGACGGACTTGAGTTTTTGAAAGCTGTACGAGCAAGGGAAGACTTTGTTCAGCCAGTCGTCGTGTTTTGCACAACAGAAAATGATATGTCGCATATTCGTACTGCTATCGAAGCAGGAGCGAACGAATATATTATGAAGCCGTTTGACCGCGAGATAATCGAAGCCAAATTCTCGCAAGTGGGTTTGATGTAATTGGATAATTTTAGTGAACTCAACCGTGATTAAATCTGACAGTATAGCAAAATCAGGTGGCCCATTTCGAGTGATGGTTGTGGATGATAGTGCTATTATTCGAGGTTTTCTTTGCCGATATCTGGCCGAGGACCCCGATATAGAAGTTGTTACGACAGCTAACAATGGTGAAGTGGCGTTGCAGCAATTATCCCAACATGACATCGAGGTTGTAGTGCTGGATATTGAAATGCCGGTGATGGACGGAATGACAGCTTTGCCGCGCATGATTGAAATGGTTCCAGATTTACGGGTCGTAATGGCGTCAACATTGACGCGCAAGAATGCAGAAATAAGTTTGCGTGCCTTACAAATGGGCGCGATGGACTATGTGCCTAAACCCGAAACAGCGCGTAGTGTGAATGCCAACATAGATTTCCGTCGTGAATTGGTGGACAAAGTTAAAGTTTGGGCCTCGCGCCGCCGTACAAAACGAGGTGAGGAGCTGCCCAAAAGCCTGCGCGATGGAGCCATTATTGGGCCCACACCAGCTATGGCCGCGCGTGCCCGGCCCGCTACAGCTGAATTTGTACGGCCAACGCGCCCTTCAACACCAGGTTTTACTGTTCCAACAGCACGGCCAAGACCGCAACCTGTTGTCTCTCAATCCAAAGCTGGAATTGCTGCTGACAATGATGATGAAGCAATTCCGAAAGGAGTACCTCGGCAGGAAAATATCAAGCTGAGAACAGGCTCTTTTAGAAAGCCTAAAATCCTGGTGATTGGCTCTTCAACAGGTGGGCCGCAGGCGCTTATGACTTTTTTTCAGGGTTTCCCGCATCCACCCTCCGTACCAATTTTAATAACGCAACATATGCCCGCGACTTTCACAGCTATTTTGGCTGAACATTTGGGGCAAAAAACGGGCTGGGTGTCACAAGAGGGGCGCGATGGCATGCTGGTTAAACCAGGGGAAATCTATGTTGCTCCAGGCGGAAAACATATGGAAATTACAGATGCAGACGGCGAATTAAAGCTCAGGTTGACCGACGAACCACCAGAGAATTTTTGCAAGCCTTCTGTCGACCCAATGTTCCGAAGTGTGACGAAAATTTATGGCGAAGACGTACTCGCCGTGATTCTAACTGGAATGGGGCATGACGGGTTAAAAGGTGCTCGTGGCCTTGCAAAGGCCGGAGGCACCGTACTCGCGCAAGACGAGGCTTCTAGTGTCGTTTGGGGCATGCCGGGTGCCGTGTCGACGGCGGGCCTTTGTACGGAAGTTCTGCCAATAGCCGAGTTGGGTGTAGCTACAGCGAAGCGAGTGCAAGGAGGAGTTGGATGAAAACCGAAGATTTTGATTTCCTCGCCAACCTGCTTAAGGAGCGTTCTGGTTTGATGCTGACACCGGATAAAGTTTATCTGTTGGAAAGCAGATTGACGCCGTTGGCGCGCAAACGAGGGCACGATACCCTTGAAGCTTTGATCCAAAAGTTGCGTATGCAATCGGATAGGGCGTTGATCCGTGATGTCACGGAAGCGATGACAACGAACGAATCTTTTTTCTTTCGTGACAACACGCCCTTTGATTTATTTAAAAATCATGTGATGCCGGCCATGGCCAAAGCGAGAGCTGGACAAAAGCGCTTGCGTATTTGGTGCGCTGCCTCATCCACTGGTCAGGAGCCTTATTCGCTCGCGATATTGCTGCGCGAGAATTGGCATCAATGGCGCGACTGGAAAGTAGAAATTGTTGGCACAGATATTTGCACGCAAGTGCTTGAAAAGGCCAAATCCGGTACGTATAGCCAATTTGAAGTGCAGCGTGGTTTGCCGATTCAGCTGCTTATCAAATATTTTAGCCAAGAAGGCGATATTTGGCGATTAAGTGATGATATTCGCCAAATGGTGTCGTTCCGGCCATTTAATCTCCTCGAAAACTTTGTAGGGCTTGGTACATTTGATGTTATCTATTGTCGAAATGTTCTGATTTATTTTGATCAGGCAACCAAGTCTGCTGTTCTTGACCGGATGGCAAAAGCCCTAGCCGCTGATGGCACGCTTTTCTTGGGTGCAGCTGAAACGGTTTTGGGGATTACTGACGCATTTCGTCCCGTAAAAGGGCATCGCGGCATGTATGTGCCTAGTAGCGGAAATGCAGAAGAATTGATGGGGTTTAGTTAAGTCTTTCGTTGCCTAGAATGAATAAAAAGAGCGGACCTTGGGCCGCTCTTTTTCATTGCCAATGAGCCTTAGCTCGCAGCGGCTTCTTCTTCTTCGACTGGGTTTCGAAGAACATAACCTCGACCCCATACGGTTTCGATGTAATTGTCGCCAGCGGATGCTGCCGCGAGTTTTTTCCTAAGCTTACAGATGAACACATCGATAATCTTGAGCTCGGGCTCATCTATGCCGCCGTACAGATGATTTAGAAACATCTCTTTGGTGAGTGTACTGCCTTTGCGTAACGAAAGCAGCTCAAGCATCGCATATTCTTTTCCGGTTAAATGAACGCGCTGCTTGTTAACCTCTACAGTTTTGGTGTCTAGATTGACGGCTAGTTTGCCGGTGAGAATAATAGACTGCGAGTGCCCCTTCGAGCGGCGCACAATCGCATGAATTCGGGCGACTAACTCTTCCTTATGGAAGGGTTTGGTGAGATAATCATCAGCCCCAAAGCCAAGGCCTTTGACCTTATTTTCCATCTCGGTCAGGCCGGATAAAATAAGAATCGGTGTATTTACCTTAGCTGTTCTAAGCTTTTTCAGAACATCATAACCGTGCATGTCAGGCAGGTTTAGATCAAGAAGGATGATATCGTAATCATATAATTTTCCCAGATCCAAACCTTCTTCGCCCAGATCAGTACAATATATGTTGAATCCCTCTGAAACCAGCATCAGCTCAATGCTTCGGGTCATTGTAGGATCGTCTTCAATCAGAAGAACACGCATCGTTTTTCCCCTATTCGTCCAAGGTGAATAACTGTCGCTACGCAGCAAAAAATCGCAGCTACACCGTTGAACCAGCCAATAATAGCCAGCAAAATACACGTGCTGATATGGTTAATGTTAACGAAGGTTAACGTAATGTCCAAGAAAAATCGAAAATGTCGATATGGGTTTGACGTTGGAGCGCATAGCTTTTACCAATCTTTAAAGAGGTTCGGGCATGATGATGATACGCAGCGGTTGGGCTTGTTTGTTGTACACAGACCGATTTGTAGTTTGAGGGTAGGGTGCATAGTTTAATCAACGAAATTGAACGGGTCAGAACTGAGCGGCGGTACGGTCGAGTGGCTGGTGTTCGAGGTTTGCTTGTTGAGATATCAGGAATTGGCCAGCACATCTCTATTGGGTCGCGCCTAGAGGTTGAGGCCCGAGACTATCGCAGGATACCAATCGAAATAGTAGGCTTTCGGCATGACACGGCACTAGCAATGCCTTTTGAAGCACTTGAAGGTGTTGGCGTTGGCTGCAAAGCCATATTAACACAAACAGACCCGGTTGTTTTCCCCTCGAACGGCTGGTTGGGCCGTGTGGTAAACGCCTTGGGAGAGCCGATTGATGGCAAGGGTCCCATTCAACATGGCACGCGGCCCAAGCTGCTGCGTTCGGTGCCGCCTCCAGCACATAACCGTCAACGCGTTGGACAGAAAATCGATTTGGGTGTTCGCGCGCTCAATACATTTATCAGCTGCTGTCGCGGTCAGCGTATGGGTATTTTTGCGGGCTCTGGTGTTGGGAAATCAGTATTGCTTTCAATGGTCGCGCGTCATTCAGTGGCTGATATCAGCGTTATAGGTCTAATCGGTGAACGCGGTAGGGAAGTGCAAGAGTTTATTGAGGATGATTTGGGCGAAGATGGTCTTGCCAAGTCGGTTGTTGTTGTGGCGACATCAGACGAATCAGCCTTGATGCGCCGACAGGCGGCCTATCTAACCATGACCCTAGCAGAATATTTTCGCGATGAAGGCGAGGATGTGATGTGTCTGATGGATAGCGTGACTCGTTTTGCCATGGCGCAGCGGGAGATAGGCTTGGCAGGTGGTGAGCCGCCCACCAGCAAAGGCTATACGCCAACAGTGTTTACAGAATTACCTCGGTTGTTGGAACGGGCTGGCCCCGGACCGCGCGGTGCTGGAAACATAACCGGGTTGTTTACTGTACTTGTTGAGGGTGATGACCATAATGAACCCGTAGCAGACGCCGTGCGGGGTATTCTTGATGGTCATATTGTTATGGAGCGTACAATCGCAGAACGTGGCCGTTTTCCGGCGATCAATGTGTTAAAGTCTATTTCACGGACGATGCCGCGCTGCAACAATGAAGAACAAAACCTGTTGGTACGTGAGGCAAAAAAATACATGTCTACCTATGCCGATATGGAAGAAATGATCCGGCTCGGTGCCTATAGAGCTGGCACCAATCCCGACGTGGACGCATCAGTGGCCTACAACCCTCATTTTGAGGAATTTCTTGGCCAATGGAAAGATGATCAGACTCAATTGGAAGAGGGTTATCAACGATTGCGCCAAATATTGGAGCTTGGCCCTGCCGCAGAGCAACTTTCTGGTGCTGAAGTCAATGTAGAGGCCGACGCACCATGAGCAGGCTCGACAACATTATCCGTTTGAAAAAGTGGGAACTGGACGAAGTGCGGCGGGTGCTTGCTGATCTATTGGGGCAGCGCGAAGCGATGGTGCGCCAGCTTGAAATCATAGACGCAGAAATTGCGGCGCAGGCTCAAGGGGCTTCACTCGAAGTTTTTGCCACTACAGTTGGTGCTTATATGGAGGGTGTAAAAAAACGCTGCGACGTGCTGGCAGAAGAAATAAGCGCCAAGGATGAAGAAATAGCGGAACAGCAGGATATAGTCGCCGAAGGATACAGAGAGCTAAAAACGTTCGAGATCGCACATGATCTGGAAACCAAACGCGTTAAAACAGCCGCGGACAGAGAAGAACAACAGATGTTTGATGAGCTTGGTACCCAGGACCATGCCCGCCGCGATGCTGTCACTGAATCTGAATATTTGAATTTGCGCAAGTAGGCCTAAGTGTCGGTTTATGTTTCCCAGAATTCATTTCCTCTAAACCCTTATTTCTGTTATTACTTTTGACAAATAGGGAGTTTTTTAATGCAACAGAAAACCGGTAGTCCTGCAGGGAAATCCCTTGAAGAATTGCAGGCGCTTGATCAGGCGCATCATATGCATCCCTTTACAGCGGCCAGCGCAATGCGTTCCGCGCCGCCTTTTGTGATTGATAGCGCTGACGGCGCTTATATAACGGGGCAAGGCATACGCTTGCTTGATATGATGGCTGGCTTAGGATGTGTCAACGTGGGATACGGCCGCAAGGAACTAGCTGATACGGCGCAAAAAGCGATGCTACAGCTGTGTTACTATCATAGTTTTTCTGCGATCTCTAATCCTACAGCGGCGGCGCTCTCTGGGCGCCTAGCCGAGTTGGCCCCTGACGGTATGAATAAGGTCTTTTTTGCGAATTCTGGTTCTGAAGCGAATGAATCTGTTCTCAAAATGATCGGGTTCTATTGGCGTAAAAAAGGGCAACCCAACAAGCGTAAAATTTTGACACGGGACTATGCCTACCACGGTAGCACCGTGGCGACGACCGCGCTGAACGGTAACGCCGCTATGCGGGAGCCTTACGGCATCGATGATCCGGACGTGGTTCGGGTGGCAGCACCTTTTTGGTACCGCGACGGCGGTGATTTAAGCCCCGAAGAGTACGGACAACAAACTGCAAAAGCAGTGGAAGACAAGATTTTAGAACTTGGTTCTGAAAATGTTGCTGCGATGTTTATCGAGCCTATTCAGGGCACAATGGGAGCGATAGTCCCTCCGGATGGATATCTGCAAGAAATTGAGCGTATATGCCGCGCACATGATGTTTTGTTGGTAGCGGATGAAGTGATAACCGGCCTTGGTCGGACCGGTCATTGGTTCGCACAGGAAACTTTTGGCTTCAAGGCTGATATTATGACGCTGGCAAAAGGCCTTTCGTCTGCATATCTGCCTATTTCAGCCGTTTTGGTGGACGATAAGGTGTCAGCAGTTCTTGAGGCGGGCGAAGATATATTTCAACATGGCTTTACAACGTCTGCGCATCCAGTAGCAGCCGCTGTAGCGCTTAGAAATATTGATATTTTGGAAGAAGAAAGCCTTGTGGATTATATCCGCGAAGACGTTGGGCCTTATTTTGAGAAAAAGTTAAAGGAATTGGAATCAAGCTCGCTCGTTGGAGAGGTCCGTGCGTGCGGTCTATTTGCGGGTATAGAATTGGCAAAAGACAAAAGCACTCGTGAGCAATATCCTCTTGAAGTTGGGATTTGTAATCACGTGGCCCAATCGGCATTG
>Ga0316207_10002451_pt1 | contig 19039 bp, 20 predicted proteins | sample 6weekpyrite_MG_FD_204943 | JGI IMG/M metagenome (GOLD analysis project Ga0316207, IMG submission 204943) | Microbial mat bacterial communities from mineral coupon in-situ incubated in ocean water Damariscotta River, Maine, United States -... | ecosystem: Environmental > Aquatic > Marine >...
TCCAGTTAAGTTGAGTTGCATAAGGACTCCTTCAGTGTGGTTTCATTGCCTAAGCTAGGCGTTTACGTTCATTAGAGGGCGGTATCATCATGGCTTCACGATATTTAGCCACGGTTCTACGCGCCACATTTATACCCTGATCAACCAGTAAGTTGGCAATTTTATTGTCACTTAACGGCTTTCTGGGCTCTTCAGCTTCTATCAGCTTTTTTATCATGGCTCGGATGGCCGTAGCTGAACATTCCCCGCCATCTGAGGTACCCACATGGCTGGAAAAGAAGTATTTGAATTCAAATACACCCTTAGGTGTATGCATATATTTGTTTGTGGTGACCCTGGAAATAGTGGACTCATGTAACTCAAGCTCATCTGCGATCTCACGTAATACCAGTGGTTTCATGCCCTCTTCGCCATAATCGAGAAATGTGCGTTGATGTTCCACAATGGAAGTTGCAACGCGCATAAGCGTTTCGTTGCGACTTTGTAAGCTTTTAATAAACCAGCGGGCTTCCTGCATGTTGTTTTTCATGAAGGTATTGTCATCACTTTGTTTGCCACGTTGTATATAAGCTGCATAGGTAGGGTTTATACGTAGCTTAGGCGCGGTTTCACCATTTAGCCTTACGCTCCAACGACCGTTTGTTTTTGTGACAAAAACATCCGGCACCACATATTGTGCCGATGATTTGCTAATATTACTTCCAGGCTTTGGATTTAACGCCTGTATAAAACGAATGATATCAGCTAATTCATCATCATTAATACGATTATAGCGCTTGAGCTTGGCATAATCGTGATTTCCCAATAAATCTAAATGATCTTTTATAATCTGCCGGGCTTTTTTCAGCACCGGGAACTCATCTATACTGAATGGCTCCATTTGTAATATCAGGCACTCTTTCAGGTCACGTGCCGCCACCCCGATGGGATCAAAATGTTGAATTAAATGTAAAACTGCCTCAACTTCATCCAGATCTATTTCAAGGTCATCAACCAGGCCTGAGTGAATCTCCTCTATTGATTCCTGGAGATAGCCATCTTCATCGATACCATCAATGATAGCCAGTCCAATAGTTCTGTCTGTATCACTCATGGTAGTGACCAGCAGCTGGTCTAATAAATGATCAATTAATGCAGCGTCGGAGCTGCTTTGATTTTCAAGGAATTCACGGGCTTTGTCATCTTCACCTGATGAGGGGGCGCTGCTTGCCAATGCAGGCTCGTAAACATCGTCCCATTGTGAATCTACCGGGAGTTCATCGGGCATATCCTGTGAATTGAGGTCTACGTCCTGAGCGGCGGCATCATTATGTAAATCGCTGAGTTCCTGGGCGTCTCCAGTATCCTGTTCATTAGAACTGCTAGTATCGTTTTCAGCTTTTTGTTTACTGTTATCCAGTGGATCAGAAGTATTGACATCCTCTTCAACCTCCAGCATAGGGTTGGATTCCAGTACTTCCTGGATTTCAGTTTGTAGTTCCAACGTCGACAGTTGCAGCAGACGAATAGCCTGTTGCAGCTGTGGAGTCATAGTTAGTGACTGGCCAATACGTAATTGCAGGGATTGCTTCATTCTTAAATTAATACTTCTTAAAGTTTACCTACAGTGTACTTGAATTTTTTAAGTTATGCAGAAGTTGTGCCATATATTATACCTATAAAATCAACAGGGGTCTCTATAGCCTGGATTGAACCCTCATATTTATATCAATTTAGTTTAGTGCCCTGACACTTTGTAGGGCTATTGGTCGGCATTATTTCGCTAATCCAGGCTACTTGGAAAGAGTCTTAAGTCTATCTTTATTTATAGACTAAAATGTTGACCTAGATAAACATCTTTTACTTGTTGGTCCTGCAAAACAACCTGGGGGCTACCCTCAGCAATTACCTCACCCGAGCTTAATATGTAGGCACGTTCACATATGCCTAATGTTTCACGCACATTATGGTCGGTAATGAGCACACCAATATTTTTTTCAGTTAATTGTTTAATGATTCGTTGAATTTCCAGTACTGAAATGGGATCAACCCCGGCGAAGGGTTCATCCAGTAAAATAAATTCCGGCTCAGCAGCCAGTGCGCGGGCAATTTCCACACGACGACGTTCACCACCAGACAGGCTGATGCCCGTACTGTCACGAATATGGTCTATCTGTAATTCATCTAGCAGGTTTTGCAGTAGTAAATCCCGTTGTTTATTATTTAATTCAGAACGGGTTTGTAGAATAGCCAGAATATTTTCAGCCACGGTTAGCTTGCGAAATACAGATGCTTCCTGGGGTAGATAGCCTATACCCAGTTTAGCGCGGCTATGCATGGGTAAATGGGTGATGTCCTGTTGATTTAAAGATATATGGCCTTCATTTACAGGAATCAGGCCGACCATCATATAAAAGCTGGTTGTTTTACCGGCTCCATTTGGGCCCAGTAGCCCAACAACTTCACCGCTTTGTACGTATATTGATACATTGTTAACCACCGTGCGTTTGTTAAAGCGTTTAACCATGTTTTCAGCGCGAAGTAAATTCATAGGGTTAGTTTATTCTTTGGTGTCATTGGTTTTTTTGTTTTTAGCGTTTTCAGGATAAATTGTGATTTTTACCCGGGGTGTTTCTTCTAAGGTGCTGGTGTTGTTATTGCCTGCCTTCACAATGTCTTTAAGCGTGTTATAAATAATATGTTCACTACTGAAACGATTTTTATTTTTCAGTAATAGTGCTTTTTCTTTAAGCTCAAGTATGCCGGTTTCTGCTTTGTAATCCATAAAGTGGCTTTCTGCGCTTATCTCTTCTTCAAGGTCATTTAGTTGATAAAAAGTAGCGGGTTTACCGTCAATGTGTATTTTATGCAGGCGACCATCCTTGTTTTTTATAATAATTTTATCACCGGTGATTCTCATGCTGCCTTTGGTGATTTTTACATTGCCACTATAAATGCTTTCACTGTCATTTTCGCGCATTTCAAGTTGATCTGCTTCAATATGTAGAGGTGCATCATTATCCGTTGATTTTGCAAATGCATTCATGGTGAAAAGCAGTGCAATCAGGAAAATGATCCTAGTTAGTTGCTTCATATGTGCCCTTAACCTGTGATTGTAATTTGAGTGTGCCCTGTTTATTGTTAAATATCAGGCCAATGGTATTTAATTCTGCCTCCGGTGTTTTGACCTTTGCAGCTACATCTGTTTCAGCAATATGTGATTGCGTATTTACTTTAAGATAATCCGTAAAGATAGAAAGTTCACTTTGAGTTTTTGAGGCGGCACGGTGAATTATAACTTTATCATGTAAATAGATGGTGTTTTCCTGTTGTAAATATATCGCTCGAGAAGCACGTAGTGTAACGTTGGTATCAGCCTGTGTAATATTTATAAAGGGCTGTTCAAGTTCAGCTTCATCATTATCTGCATAGTGCAACAGTTTTTGAGCTTTAAGTACATACTCGGGATTGCCCTGTTGATTCATGTTTGTAATAGAAAAATTTTCCATAAAATAATCAGGAAAGCGGCTACCCAATGTTTTATCCTTGACCTGCTCCCTGGTAAGATCCTGTAAAAGCCAGAAGCTGCCTGTGGCAATAATAATAAAGATAGCTAGAGTAATGTATGTGCGCATATGTCTTTAAAAGATATTTGTATAGGGTATTTCAATTGATCAGGCGCTTATATAAGACGTTAACATATCATGCAATTTACCCTGTGCTTCTAAAATCATTTCACAAACATCACGCCCCGCACCACAACCACCATTGCTTTCAGTAATCCAGTGCGAGTGTTGCTTTACAAATGAATGCCCATCCTGAACACAAATAGCTAAACCCACTTTACTCATCACCGGCAGGTCGACCACATCATCACCAACATAAGCCACCTCATCATGACTTAAGCCCATTTCTTTTATGAGTTCTTCATAGGCGGGAAGTTTATGACGCTTGCCCTGGTAAATGCGGTTAATGCCTAAATCTTTTGCCCGGTGTTCAACGACATTTGATGTGCGCCCGGTGATAATGGCCACTTCCACACCACCATCCTGTAACATGCGTAAACCATGGCCGTCTTTAGAATTAAAGGCTTTATATTCCTGTCCATCGTCACCTATAAAAAGTGCGCCACTGGTGAGTACACCGTCAATATCAAAAATTACCAGCTTAATTTTTCTTGCTTTTTCGAGTATGTCTTGCATCGTTGATTATCCTGTTGCCCCTTCGCGAGTCCATGTTGATAAGATTGACTCGCGCCTACAGACCTAATATTAAATGTAGGAGCGATCTTTAGATCGCGATCGGGGTATGAAGCTAATGAATATTTTTATACCACACCAGCACGTAATAAATCATGCATATTCAATGCACCCGTTAATTTATTGTTTTCATCCACCACTAACATGGCATTAATTTTATTTTGTTGCATTTCAGTTAAGGCCTCGGCCGCCAGAAGATGTGCTTGCGTGGTTTTACAATTTGCTGTCATTACATCTTTTATAGCGGCTTTATGCACATCTATATTTTTGTCTAGTGTACGACGTAAATCACCATCGGTGTAGATGCCTAAAATGTTCTGTTCATTATCTACAATAGCGGTCATGCCCAGGCCCTTTTCGGTCATTACCAGTAATGCATCTCGCAGGGTATCATTTTCATGTACCTGGGGAATTTTATCACCGGTATGCATTATATCTTTTACATGTAGTAACAAACGACGTCCCAGGCTTCCGCCGGGGTGTGACAGGGCAAAATCTTCCTCGGTAAAGCCTCTGGCATCTAAAAGCGCCACGGCCAATGCATCTCCAAGCACCAGTGCTACGGTGGTGCTTGAAGTAGGGGCAAGCCCCAGTGGGCAGGCTTCCTTTTCAACACCCGCATGTAAATTAATATCCGCTTCCGTTGACAGGGTTGATGCGCGGTTACCGGTAATGCTAATCATAGGTACGGACAAACGCTTAAGAATCGGAATAATGGTGAGTATTTCACCGGTTTCACCGGAATTAGACAGGGCTATCACCACATCTTTTGGGGTGATCATACCCAGGTCCCCATGGCTGGCTTCACCTGGGTGAACGAAAAATGCCGGGGTGCCGGTGCTCGCCATAGTGGCGGCAATTTTGTTGCCAATATGCCCCGATTTACCCATGCCGACGACCACAACGCGGCCTTTGCAGCCGAGCATTAATTCACAGGCTTTTACAAAGCTGTCATCTATTTCTTCTCGTAGTGCATTTACGGCAGACAGTTCGGTGTCTATAACCGCGAGTCCCAGTTTCTTAATTTGATCGGGATTAAATTTTTCCGGATCTAATGTCACCTTGTGTGATTTTTCCTGGCCCATTTATGGTTTCCTATGCGGTAGCACTTAAGTATAAAACAACTTCATAGGCAACAAATATTGCCAGTAAAATAGAGCCTTCAAAGCGGGTAATCTCCCCCACGCCGCGTTTACGCCCAAATGCCATAATAAACATAATCACAGTCAGGGTCACCATTAAGGGTAAGTCACGACTTAAAACACCTTGCGTAAGCGCTTCTGAGTTTATTACTCCGGCAATACCTAGAACGCCCAGGGTATTAAATATATTTGAACCAATCACGTTACCCAGGGCAATATCGTGTTCGCCTTTGCGGGCACTCGTAATTGAGGCAGCCAGTTCAGGTAGGCTGGTGCCAATGGCTACAATGGTCAGACCGATTATTAAATCGCTTACACCAAATGCAGTGGCGACATTAATTGCCCCCCATACCAGCAGTTTGGAGCTAATTAGCAGTAACACAATACCTGCGAATAATTGCCCCAGGGCCTTACTCATTGGCATGTCCTGGGGAATTTCCTGATCAAATTCCGAGATTAGGGGGTCTACTACACAGACGCCATTTTCATCACATTTTCTCTGTTTTAGAGCCTGATGTACAATCCAGGCCATTATAATAAAGAGTAAAGCCAGCATTAAAATACCATCAACCGAACCTAAAGTGTTGTCAGAAGCCAATAAAACAATCGCTAACAGCGTAGCCGCTAATAATAGAGGGTACTCACGTTTAAGAATGCTTGAATGCACGGTGAGCGGTACGATAACAGCAGTGGCACCTAATACCAGAGCGATATTGGTAATGTTGGAGCCAATAGCGTTGCCTACCGCCAGGCCCGTGTTGCCGCCATAAGCTGCAATGCTGGCAACTAACATTTCAGGTGCTGATGTGCCAAAGCCCACAATGGTAAGGCCAATGATTAGGGGGGAAACCCCCATATTACGGGCAGTGGCGGATGCACCGATGACAAAAAGATCGGCGCTCCAGATAAGTAAGGCAAAACCCGCGAGAATGGCTACAAAATCGATTAAGATAGGCACAATTATTTTCAGCAATATTAAAAGAGCGCAATGATACACGATAATACAATAAGAGTGGGGTGCTGTGACTGGGATCAACCACATTGGCAGGGGTCTTTTTACCCGAAGGACTTACCGTCGGATTGGCGCTTAAGTTACTATGCCAATGAATTTTCAGCCGTATTAGTGCCAGAGGCTACCTGGCAGGTTGAAAATGCTGATTTTGAACAGTGGGCGGAGGATGTGCCCGAAGGCTTCAGGTTTTATTTTCTAACATCCCAAATAAACGAGAATGAATTAGGTGAGCCCAAAGATAGCCTGGGAGAGTTGTTTGCGGGTTTTGTGGGGCCTCAGGGTAGTGAATCCGTTGCTTTAATTCAATATGAAACAAAAAGTTTACGCGAATGGAAGAGCTGGTTATTGCAAGCCGACTATAGCGCAATTTTTTTAATGGATGACAGGCTGAGCGGTAAGCAGTTAAGCGATTTTCAGTCACTCATTGAGTTAATGGGCTTGTAGTTTTTTTGATATGCTTGGGGATTTTTGAATCTATATGCATAAAGTGGGTCGTAGATTTATCTATCAGTAATTCATTTCAGGGCTACCCTGGCGAAACAGACTTGTATATAGTACGACTTTGCCATTGGCATGACCTATAAGGAACTAGTGTTATTTCAGCCGATCCATCAAATATTATTATAAAAATACGTGGCTTAAGTTTTTCCCGTGGTGATAGAAAGATCTTCGACAATATCGATATGGATATTGAGCGTGGAAAAGTTACGGCAATTATGGGACCGAGTGGCACGGGTAAAACGACCCTGCTAAAGCTGATCGGGGGGCAAATTAAACCCGATTCGGGCTCAGTGTTTGTAGACGGTAAAAATGTGCATAAGTTGTCCCAGTCTGCACTTTATGATCTACGTAGAAGAACCATGGGCATGTTATTTCAAAGTGGTGCATTGCTAACGGATTTATCTGTGTATGACAATGTGGCATTTCCCCTGCGTGAACATACGACTTTGCCTGAAGAGGCAATCCATCACCTGATATTACTTAAGCTTGAAGCCGTAGGGTTACGGGGTGCCAGGGATTTGATGCCAGCAGAACTCTCCGGCGGTATGGCCCGCCGGGTTGCGCTTGCCCGGGCGATTGCACTTGATCCACAAATGATTATGTTTGATGAGCCCTTTACCGGACAGGATCCGATATCGATGGGGGTGCTGGTTAAACTCATTCATGATATGAACCATGCGCTGGGGATGACTTCAGTTGTGGTGTCACATGATGTGAATGAAACGGCGAGTATTTCAGATTACATTTATGTCATATCCAATGGCAAGGTTGTACAGAGTGGAGCACCGAATGAGCTTAAGCAATCTGATTCAGCCTGGGTTCAACAATTTTTAGGTGGACTGGCGGATGGACCGGTACCATTCCATTACAAAGCAAATTCATTAATGGATGATTTAATGGAAGGACTAAAGAGTGCAAAGCCATGATCGGTGACAAGCTTCAGCAAATTGGCTCTAGAACACTTAATCGTTTCAATCGGATAGGACGGGGTAGTCTGTTTTTATGGCAAACTATTATCAGTTTACCCTATATGATTGAACGGCCAGGGTTATTAATTCGTCAGTTATATTATGTAGGTGTGCAAACCCTGTTGATTATTCTGGTAGCGGGTTTGTTTGTAGGAATGGTCCTGGCTTTGCAGTCATATATCGTACTGGTAGATTTTGGTGCGGAAGATTCAATTAGCCAGATGGTGTCATTGAGTATTTTACGTGAGCTGGGGCCTGTATTTACGGGACTATTGTTTGCGGGGCGGGCCGGTTCTGCACTCACTGCGGAAATTGGTTTAATGAAAAGCACCGAACAGCTTTCCGGTATGGAAATGATGGCGGTGAACCCGATGAAATATATTATTGGGCCGCGTTTTCTTGCGGGTGTTATTGCGGTGCCCATGCTGACCAGTATTTTTATGGCTATTTCTATATTAGGTGGTTTCTTTGTTGCCACTGAAATGCTGGGTATTTATGAAGGTGTGTTCTGGTCGCAGATGCAGAATAATGTAGATTTTTATACAGACTTAATGAACGGCATGATTAAAAGCCTGGTATTTGGTTTTGTAGTGGTGTGGATTGCAGTGTTTGAAGGATATGATTGTATACCCACCTCGGAAGGGTTGGGGCAGGCGACAACGCGCACGGTGGTGCATGGATCATTAGCGGTGTTAGGGCTAGATTTTATTCTCACTGCGTTGATGTTTAATGTTTAGTGAAAAAAGCTGTTTTCCGCTAATGAACGCCAATATACGCAAATGTTTATTTTGTGTATGTGCCTCGGCACATAACACACCCAGGGATGCTTTTATTCGCGTTGTTTCGCGTTCATTAGCGGAAAACAGCTTTTAGTTTTTATCAGGAATATAGAATGAATACTCGAAATATAGAAATATTAGTAGGTGTCTTTGTGGTGCTCGCCGTAGCGGCCATGGTCATGCTCTCATTAAAGGTGAGTAACCTGGTCAGTTATAGTGATGATGATGACGTGTATGAAATACGCGCTGAGTTTGAAAATATCGGCGGTTTAAAAGAGCGTTCCCCGGTGAGTGCAGGGGGTGTGCGTGTGGGGAAAGTCTCTGCGATTAGCTATAACAATGAGCAGTATACGGCAATGGTGACGCTGCAAATTGAAGGCAGATACCAGTTCCCGCTTGATACTTCTGCGAGTATTTTAACTGCGGGTTTATTGGGTGAACAATATGTGGGACTGGAACCTGGTGGTGATGAGGAGTATCTTGTAACGGGTAGCGAGATTGATATTACCCAGTCAGCCCTGGTACTTGAGCAGGTTATAGGTCAATTCCTGTACTCAAAAGCGAAAGAAGAATAATTTAAATTTTAAGTCATGGATATTTAAAAATGAAAAAAAATATACAGCTATTCCTGGCGGTGTTTGTTTGTGTAATTGCCAACAGCAGCCTTGCTGCCAATACACCACCCGATGTGTTAATTAAACAGACTTCAGAGAAAGTGCTTAGCACCCTGGAGTCAAATAAGGAAAAGTACAAGTCTCAGCCCGAAGAAATATTTAAACTGGTTAATGACATTATTTTGCCACACCTGGATTTCCGGGCCATGAGTAAGCTTGCCCTGGGAAAAAACTGGCGTAAGGCAGATAATGATCAACAGGCTCGATTTGTTGAGGCGTTTAAAACCATGCTGGTTCGCACCTACAGTAAATCACTTACTGAGTACGCAGGTCAGGAAATTAAGTATTTACCCTATCGCCCACCGGCTGAAGGCAAGCGTACGACCAAGGTGAAAACTATAATTGATCAGGGTAGTGGTCCTGAAATTCCAATTATATATAGTTTGCGTATTAAAGATGATATCTGGAAGGTATACGACATTAAAATTGATGGAATTAGCCTGGTGACGAATTATCGTAATAGCTTTGCTTCGGATATTCGTAAGGTCGGCATAGACGGCCTGATTGAGCAATTACTGGCGAAGTCTGAGGCTAAGTCAGAGAAAGCTTAAAAGAAAAAGCAAGTGTCCGCAAATGAACGCGAATGAACGCAAATAAAAGCAAAAACATCAATTTGTGTGTAATGCGCCGAAGGCGCATGAACCTAAAACTTTGCGTTTTTTTGCGTTCATTTGCGGACAACCTGCTTTTTTTGTAAATAAGGTACAAAATAACCCATGTTTAAACTTGAGCAGAACAAAAGTCAGGTTAAGCTCTTCGGTCAGCTCAATTTCGACACCGTGGCGCAATTGCTGAAAAAGCCTGAAATTGACTTTGATTGCGTAGAAAACGCTCAAATTGAGGTCGACTTATCTGAAATTAGCCGTTTTAACAGTGCCTCGTTAGCACTTTTGATCGAATGGATGAAAATGGCTGATCAAAAAGGTCTTCAAATAAAGTATCATAGCGCTCCTGAACAACTCATGAAAATAGCGCAAGCCTACGGATTCCATCAAGAGTTGCCGTTAACTTAGACCTGTCTCTGTCATGAAGATATGAACACAGGTGCAAAAATTTGAATATTGAATGAATAAGCTGTTAATTAAGGGTGGCGTCACTCTCAACGGAGAAGTTCGTATCTCCGGCGCAAAAAATGCCGTATTGCCAATTTTGGCGGCCACTTTGCTGGCTGAGGGTACTTCTGTCGTGCAGAACGTGCCCCATCTACACGATGTCACCACCACCATGGCCTTGCTGGGTAGCATGGGGGTTTCGGTTACTGTGGATGAAACCATGAGCATCGAGGTGGATGCATCAACCCTGACAACCCAGGTGGCACCCTATGACCTGGTGCGTACCATGCGTTCATCTATCTTGGTATTAGGTCCCTTGCTGGCACGATATGGTTATGCTGAAGTTTCCCTGCCCGGTGGTTGTGCCATCGGTTCTCGCCCGGTGAATATCCATATTAAGGGTATGCAGGAGATGGGTGCGGAAATAGAAGTGAAAAATGGCTATATTGTCGCCCGTGCTGATCGCCTTAAAGGTGCGCGTATTGTCATGGATATGGTGACGGTTACCGGCACCGAAAATTTACTTATGGCAGCTGTGCTGGCAGATGGAACGACCATACTGGAAAATGCGGCCCGTGAACCTGAAGTCACCGACCTGGTTAATTTCTTAAATAAAATGGGTGCAAAAATTTCCGGTGCCGGTACAGACACACTGACCATCGAGGGTGTAGAGTCTTTGAAAGGCACAACCTATAAAGTCGTGCCCGACAGAATTGAAACCGGTACATTTTTAGTTGCAGCGGCTATCACCGGTGGCAAGGTTAAAGTAAAAGATACAGACCCCACATTGTTAGATGCAGTACTGGATAAACTGCGTGATGCGGGTGCGGTTATAGAGTGTGGTAAAGACTGGATTGAGCTGGATATGCAGGGCAAACGACCCAGGGCCGTTAATGTTAGAACCGCACCTTATCCTGCTTTTCCAACTGATATGCAGGCACAGTTTACCGCACTGAATGTAGTGGCTGAAGGCACGGGTACCATTGTTGAAACTATTTTCGAAAATCGCTACATGCATGTGCAGGAGTTGCAACGCATGGGTGCAAATATTGAAGTAGAAGGCAATACCGCGATTGTGCGAGGCGTAGAAGCACTAAATGCAGCACCCATTATGGCAACCGATTTGCGTGCATCCGCCAGCCTGATTTTGTCGGGTTTAGTGGCGCAGGGTGAAACGGAAGTGTTACGCATTTATCACATAGATCGGGGATACGAACTGATCGAAGAGAAGTTATCTTATCTTGGTGCGGAGATCCGAAGAGTAGCGGAATAAAACATAGTCGTAAGTCATAAGTCCAAAGCGGTCTCCCCTGCGGGGAGCGGCTTTTGTTTTTTGACTTACGACTTATGACTTAGAATTTAAAACTAACGAAAATTAAATACGTATTAATCATGAGTAAGAACATAACCATCGCCCTGTCGAAGGGCAGAATTTTTAAAGAGACCTTACCGCTTTTAGAAGCGGCGGGTATTACCCCCAAAGATGATCCGGAAAAAAGCCGTAAACTTATTCTTGATACTAATCAGGATGATGTGAAGCTGGTAATTATTCGAGCCACCGATGTACCGACATATGTGCAATATGGCGCGGCGGATATTGGTGTGGCGGGTAAAGATGTTTTAATGGAACACGGTGGTGATGGTTTATATGAACTGGTTGATTTGCATATTGCAAAATGTAAATTAATGACCGCTGGCCTGGTTGATTATCAGCCCCATGGTGGTCGCTTAAGGGTGGCGACAAAATTTGTTAATGTTGCGCGCCAATATTTTGCAGAGCAGGGCCAGCAGGTTGAAGTTATTAAACTTTATGGCTCGATGGAGTTGGGGCCAATTGTAGGCTTGTCAGATTTAATTGTTGATGTGGTCGACACGGGTAACACGCTTAAAGCGAATGGTTTAAAACCCATGGATCACATTGCCGATGTGAGCTCCCGCTTAATCGTTAATAAAGCCTCTTTAAAAGTGAAGCACGATCGAATTCAACAGATGGTTGAACAGATGAAACAGGCCGTAGAAACATGAGCGCGCAAACAATGAGCAATATTGCACAACTAAATAGTAAACAATCTGATTTCTGGCAACAGCTGGATCAAACCCTGGACTGGGAATCGGTTTCAGACGAACAGGTTTTTAACACCGTAAATACTATTTTAAAAGATGTTAAAAAACGCGGTGATGCGGCGGTGGTTGAATACACTAATAAGTTTGATCGGGTCGCAATAAAAGCGTTTTCTGAACTGGAAATTCCACAATCTCGCTTAGATGAATCGCTAAATAAAATTCCAGCCAGTCATCGTGAAGCATTAGAAAAATCAGCCGCTCGGGTGCGTGCCTATGCGGAGCATCAGAAAATGGAGTCCTGGTCGTATACGGAAGATGATGGCACATTGTTAGGTCAACAGGTCACCCCAATGGACAGGGCCGGTTTGTATGTGCCCGGTGGAAAAGCCGCCTACCCATCGTCCGTAATAATGAATGCCATACCAGCAAAAGTAGCCGGTGTGCCAGAATTAATTATGGTCGTGCCAACACCCGACGGTGAAGTAAATGACCTGGTTTTTGCAGCTGCGGCAATTGCAGGTGTAGACAGGGTTTTTGCAATTGGTGGAGCGCAGGCGGTAGCCGCACTTGCCTACGGTACAGAAACCATTCCAAAAGTAGATAAAATTGTCGGCCCCGGCAATATTTATGTGGCAACAGCAAAACGCATGGTGTTTGGTGCGGCGGGCATCGATATGATTGCCGGGCCTTCAGAAATTTGTATTGTTTGCGATGCTAAAACCAACCCGGACTGGATAGCCATGGATCTGTTTTCACAGGCCGAACATGATGAAGATGCACAATCGATTTTAGTTTGCCCCGATGCGGCTTATATCGAACAGGTTAAAGCCAGTATTGATAAATTAATTAAAGAAATGCCCCGCGCAGAAATTATAAAAAAATCATTGAATGATCGGGGTGTACTAATTGAAGTTGCTGATCTGGATGAAGCCATTGAAGTCGCTAATTATATCGCACCGGAGCATTTAGAATTATCCATTGATAACGCACGTGAGTGGTCGAAAAAAATTCGCCATGCGGGTGCGATTTTTATCGGCAGATACACAGCCGAAGCATTGGGTGATTATTGTGCAGGGCCTAATCATGTCTTACCAACATCACGCACAGCCCGTTTTTCATCGCCTTTAGGTGTGTATGATTTTCAGAAACGTTCAAGCTTAATTGACTGTTCAGCTGAAGGTGCATCTGAGTTGGCAAAAACCGCATCGACATTAGCCCATGGTGAAGGCTTGACGGCCCATGCGCGGTCTGCTGAGTATCGAATAAAAGATTGAATGTTTTTGATTTAACTGATGTGAGTATTTGTTGTGGGTGATATCGTACAATTCAAAAAGCAAAAACCATCAGAGAAACACAAGGGCAATATTTTGTGCAAGCGTGGTTTTCATAAATGGGAAATCGATCAGGAAAAACAGTTTGATGTGAAGCAAGGAAGGCTGGTTACGGTTTATAAGTGTAAACGTTGTGGAAAGTTTAAAACTGAAACGAAATAAAAAAGGCCCGAATTTCTTCGGGCCTTTTTTATTTGTGTGTTGTGGTTTAATTTGCTCAGGGACAGACCTTGCTTTTTAAGCTCTGTCCCCTGTTGTGATGCCATCAAGAGTTTTGCAGAGTCGGCTAACTACACTGTCAGCTCTTGGTGGTATCAATAAGGGGACAGAGCGCAAAAAGCAGCGGTCTATCCCCGATGGAGATGTGCCTTAACAGATACGTCTGCTCCTGTGTGAAGGAACAGTATTTGTTATTAGTTCACAGTGATCTTTCTAGGTTTAATTGCTTCCTGTTTAGGAATACTAACCGTTAAAACGCCATTATCACTTTTCGCTTCAATGCCATCTGCATTTACACCTTCCGGCATGGTGAAGCGACGATAAAAAACACCGTGTTTTCTTTCTATTCGTTTAAAGTCTTGGTGTTCAGTTTTTAGTTCTGAGTCTCTTTCGCCTTTAATTGTAAGAATCCCATTTTCCATATGAATATCGATATTTTTTGGGTCTACACCAGGAATGTCGGCAATCAAAAGATATTTATTATCTTCTTCTTTAATGTCGACAGCGGGTGTCCAGTCGCTGGTTACTACGTCACCATTGTCTTCAGTTTTGTTGTGATGCGATTGTGCGCGATTCATTTCATGTTGAAGCTGGTCGAAAATATTCCAGGGGTTGTAATGTGTCATGCTCATAATGTTTCTCCAAAAAAGGATTTAATTTTTTGCCGGTTTGTCTGGCTTAATAAGTAGATGGAGATAGAAAAATATTTTTCAAGTTTTATATTATTATCTCGCTAATTTTGATAAATATAGTCATTCCCGAATGCTTCTATCGGGAATCCAGTGACTTTGGATTACTTAAGGCTACTGGATCCCCGATAGAAGCATTCGGAGATGACGATACTATTTGATTTTAGGGGTGGCAGTGATATTTAATATGTGTGGGCTTAAAATGCATTGTATTAATTTATAAAAAATTCCGTGTCTCTGTGTCAAAAGATTTTTATGCTATTATCCACCTACGAAATATGAGAATTAAAGCATGTCAGTAAAAGCAGAAGATTTAATACGTAAAGAAATTCAGGCAATCAACGCCTATCATGTGCCAGACCCGAGTGACATGATAAAACTGGATGCGATGGAAAACCCATATCATATGCCCGAGGCATTGATGGATGAGTGGTTGGAATTAATTAAACAGGCAGAGATAAATCGTTACCCCGACCCTGGGGCCAGTAAACTTTCTGCGGTGCTTGAATCGTATATGGGGGTTCCGCAAAATAATTCAAGTGATAAATCTATGGCCAACACAATTATGTTGGGAAATGGTTCTGATGAATTAATTCAGATTATGGCGATGGCGGTGGCGCAACCCGGTAGAAAAATTCTGGCGCCTGAACCGGGTTTTGTTATGTATAACATGATCGCCACTTTTACTGGCTTGGATTTTGTAGGCGTGCCTTTAAAAGAGGACTTCTCATTAGATATGTCGGCTATGCTCGAGGCGATTAAAGTTCATCAGCCTGCATTGATTTTTCTTGCTTACCCTAATAATCCCACGGGTAATTTATTTGCAGAAGATGAAATCGTACAAATATTAAATGCAGCAGAAGGTCTTGTTATAGTTGATGAGGCCTATCACCCTTTTGCCTGCAGCAGTTTTATGCCGCGTTTAGGTGAGTTTGATAATTTACTGGTGATGCGCACGGTTTCTAAAATGGGCCTGGCCGGTTTGCGCTTGGGTTTGTTGGCAGGGCCGGAAAAATGGATTGCTGAATTTGATAAAATTCGTTTGCCTTATAATATAAATATTCTTACCCAGGTAACGGCGGAGTTTGCATTAAAGCATGCGGATGTATTTGAGCAACAGGCTGGGATTATTCGTGGGCAACGTGACTGGTTGTTTAAAGAATTGAGTAGTTTTTCCCAGTTTAAAGTTTTTCCTAGTCGTGCGAATTTTATTTTATTACGGGTTTTAGAGGGTGATGCTTCGGAAATATTTGAGGGATTAAAAGAACAGGGTGTATTGATAAAAAATTCGCATTCTGCTGGTGGGGTTTTAACCCAGTGTTTGCGGATTACTGTAGGTGCACCGGAAGAAAATCAGGCTTTAATTAATGCGCTAAAAAAAGTAATGTAACGTAGCCCGGAGGGAGCGAAGCGAAGTCCGGGAATGTAGCGAAGCGAAATTCTAAAAGCTCACAGATCTTCTATGATCCTGTAAACATAAAAACACTCAGGTTAGTTATGTATTTTTAATATAAGAATGCATAAAAAGCATGCATTCCCGGACTCCGCTTCGCTCCCTCCGGGCTACGTCTATGGTTCGAAATTACTCTTTGGGGCGTTTTTCTAAAATAGCCTGGGTGACAAAACTCTGTCGTTCACGAATGCCACTAATCTGGATTTTATCTCCAGGTCGTCCATCAGCAATTGCATTTAATACATCCCGGGTATCACGAATGGCTTTTTTATTAATATGGGTGAGAATGTCTCCAACTCTTACCCCCGCCATTTCAGCAGGGCCACGATCAAATACATCGGTAATTAATACCCCCTGAATATTAGGTAAGCCGATGCGTTGTAACATTTGTTTGTTTAGATCAACACCTTCCACTCCTAACCAGCCGCGAATAACTTCGCCGTGTTCTAAAATTTGTTTTACCACATCAGTTACCAGGTTAATGGGAATTGCAAAGCTGATACCCAGATAATTTCCTGATTGACTGTAAATGGCCGAATTGATGGCAAGTATTTCGCCTCGGGTATTAACTAATGCACCACCGGAGTTTCCCCTGTTAATTGCCGCATCGGTTTGTATGAAATTTTCGTAGGTATTTAAACCAACACGATCACGACCGGTTGCACTAATGATGCCCTGGGTTACGGTTTGTCCAATGCCAAAAGGGTTGCCAATGGCAAGTACTATATCGCCTACGCGGGTTTTGTTGCTATCGGCAATGGACACTGCGGGAAGTTGATTGAGTTGAATGCCGATAACTGCAAGGTCTGTATCCGGGTCCAGGCCAATAATTTGTGCATCGAGTCTGCGACCATCGTGAAGCATAACTTCAATTCTCTGGGCGCCTTCGACTACGTGGTTATTTGTGACAATATATCCCGCAGAACTAATGATAACGCCAGAGCCTTTATTCGGTCTGGTTTTGAATTTTGTCGGGTCTTTTCGAGTCGACTTCTGGTTGCCGGGTAATAATTTCTTCTCTTCTTTTACCAGGTGATAGGCGTTTATGCTAACTACTGAAATCGCCGCTTTATTTACGGCATCCGCATAACTATAGGGGGTGTTATTTAAATTTTCATTAGCGGGTAACAGGCTCTTAAAATTAAATGTGGAGATGAAGATAATAAGCCCGCCTAATAGCAGGCCAATAAGGGCCCAGCTAAAAAGAAAACGTGTAGAATGTGATTTGTTCATATTTTAAAATTTTTCCAGATTTAAACTTTGATTAATCTTTGGTGGAGTTCCAATGGCACAACTTAATTCAATTGTAGAGTATTGTAATGACCTGTTAAGGATTAATGAGTTCAGTGATTATTGCCCAAATGGTCTTCAGGTTGAAGGGGGTAATGAGGTAAAAAAACTTATTTGTGGTGTCACAGCCTGTCAGGATTTAATAGAAGCGGCTATTGAAAAGCAGGCAGATATGATTCTGGTTCACCATGGCTACTTCTGGAAAAATGAAGATGCGGTAATTACGGGTATTAAGCGAAAACGTATTCAATGCTTACTTGAGCATGGGATTAGCCTGTTAGCATATCACTTGCCACTGGATGCGCATCCAGACCTGGGTAATAACATGACCCTTGCACAAAAGTTAAAACTAAATGTAGAAGGTTATGCATTACAGGGCCCCGCGAAAGGTTTGTTATGGAACGGTGCCCTTACATCGACGATTAATGCTGATGAGCTGGCGGCGCATATTGAAAAACAGTTAAAGCGTAAACCATTGCATCTGCCTGATGCATCTAACAAACCCATTAAAACGATTGGCTGGTGCACCGGTGGTGCTCAACACTACATAGAAGAGGCCGCAGCAATGGGGCTGGATGCTTTTATTAGTGGTGAAGTGTCCGAACAGACTTTTCATTTGGCCAAAGAGCTGGATATCCATTATTTTGCCGCAGGGCATCATGCTACCGAGTCTTATGGAGTACAGGCCCTGGCGAATAATTTATCAATTACCTTTGCAATTGAAACTGAATTTGTGGATATTGCTAATCCTGTCTAAAGACTTCAGGGCACGCAGAGGCCGCTGTCTATTTTTAGAGGTGACCTTAAGTCAACCTAGCTGGTTGCATTATTTCATTTACTCTGGCTTAGCTTGTTAAATGTCAAACTAACGTACTGATATCTATAGTAAAACTTATTTAGTTCTTGGATAAAAACCGTAAATGAAGTAATATACTGCGGCAAATTTTCGTGCTCTCTTATTGATTAAGGGGGTGTAACTAAATACTGTTTTCCGGATGAAATCGGCCGCATAGCGTTGCTGATGAATGTGTCGGATAACTAAATTTCAATCAAATTAGTCTAAGAGAGGTACTCATGACTACAGACGGCGCAGATTTAGCCAAACGCCGCTTTCTGACAAACACCACTGCGGTAATTGGTGCTGTTGGAGCTGGTTTTGTAGCTGTACCCTTCCTGTCTTCCTGGGCTCCAAGTGAGCGTGCCAAAACTGCGGGTGCACCTGTAGAAGTGGATATCAGTAAGTTAGTTGAAGGTCAATTGTTAACAGTTGAATGGCGTGGTAAGCCAGTATGGATAATCAAACGTACCGCGCAGAATTTAAGTGATCTGCCCACTTTAGATGAGCGTCTTCGTGACCCCGCATCTGAAAATGATCAACAGCCTGCATATGCTAAGAACCCAACTCGCTCAATTAAACCTGAGATTGTTGTGATGGTTGGAATTTGTACTCACCTGGGTTGTTCGCCAACCTATCGCCCAGAAATGGGTGCAGCTGATTTAGGTGGTGCAGACTGGAAAGGGGGTTTCTTCTGCCCATGTCACGGTTCGACATTTGACCTGGCTGGTCGTGTTTATTCAGGTGTACCAGCACCTCTTAACCTTCAGGTTCCGCCTCACTTCTATAAGA
>Ga0316207_10002452_pt1 | contig 19032 bp, 13 predicted proteins | sample 6weekpyrite_MG_FD_204943 | JGI IMG/M metagenome (GOLD analysis project Ga0316207, IMG submission 204943) | Microbial mat bacterial communities from mineral coupon in-situ incubated in ocean water Damariscotta River, Maine, United States -... | ecosystem: Environmental > Aquatic > Marine >...
CCAGGTTATCCAGTAATGACAACGTCGACTCGCTCATTTGTGGCTGAATCGGTGTCGTATTGATTGGTTGTAACATCTGCGCCTGCAACAGCTCACTGACGCGTGCAACTTCGTGTCGTGTACGGGTCAAATAGGCATCGGCCAGTAATCGATGTGCCGAATAGTTGGACTGTTTATTCGACAGGGATTTATTCGCCTCATTCAACGCCAACTGCCCGAAACCCAGTTCCTGGTAGATGCGCCCCAGCCCTGAACCACGGGTTGCCAGATCTGCATCGAGTTGCAGGCGAGAACGGTAAATAGCCCGGTTATTATTCAATCGTATAGATTGTTGCATTTCCTGCAGTGCGCCAACCGGATTGTTCTCGGATTGTTTACGCAATCCATTATATAACCACGGTGTCGGGTCATTCGGGTCCATCTGCTTGGCCAGGCTAAACTGCTCGGCTGCCAGTTGGTTTCTATTTTCTTCAAGATAAGCTTTGCCAAGATAACTGCGTATCAGCGAATTATTGGTATCAAGGCTGGCCGCGATCTCGATTTCGCGCCGACCTTGTTGCAACGCGCCCTTGCTGATGGCCGCCAGGCCACTGCCCAGTCTTGCCAATGGTTCACTCGAATCCAACCGGATCGCGGTTGCAAACGATGCTCCCGCCTGTTGTTTGTTGTATAGCAACAAGTGAGCAAAACCAAGAACGGCATGGGTTCGTGCAAGCTTTGGATCAATCTCCACTGCCATATCGGCTGCAGCCAGGCCTTCATTGATTTCACCCAGAGACAAATGCAATTCGGCAAGCCTCGACCAGGCAATCGCATGACGATGATTACTGGCCACGGCACGCTGCGCAGCATCCAGCGCTGCACGCAGATCAAAACCGGCCTGCAAGGCGTAGGACAAGGCAAGTTGTGCGGCAACGGAACTGACATCAACCTGCAAAGCCTGTCTCGCCAGTTTGAGACCCTGTTGCTTGTTGTTCGAAGCTATTGCAATAATGCTGCGCAATGACAAGGCATCAGCCGATGCCTGCCCGTACAAAATCTTGTTTGCCGCTTCTACCTGGCCGGCAAATAACAGCTCTTCTGCCTGTGACAGCTCCATTACGTTTAGTCGTGGATAAAACAACGACCACTGCACACTGTCGGCAGGTTTGATATCCAGCCTTAACACCGGTGCCTTGTCTTTATAGGTAATGGCCGTCTGTTGTTTTGCAAGCTGCAATCGGCCAAATTCATTGGCAACCATCACCAGACCCTCGATCACACCTACAACTGTATTGTCGTCTCTCACCGAAACATGGAACTCGGTACCCTCCACCGCCGCATTAACAAACGGTGTCTTGATTTCCAAAGAGCGAGGTACGCGCGTGATCGCATGCAAGGAACCCTTGATCAGATCAAGCCAGGAAACCTCTTTTTTAGGGCCGGACAACAACAAGGTTGAATTCTGATTGAGCCTTAAGATGGTTTCATTGTGCAGTTCGAGCCCGGCTCGGCTGCCGGCCTGCACACGAATAACGTCACCGACACAGTATTGTTTATTCAGTACCACCTGCATCCATCCAGATTGCCCCTGCCGGCGAACATCAACCTGGCCCTGAATGGATATCACACGAGCGATCCAGTTCTGACAGTCTGCAGCATCGACCTTTGCTGTGAATAACAGGCTCAACAACAGCAGTAAACCCGTTGTACGCAACTTTACATCTCGCCTATTAAAGTAGGATAAATTTTTCACCCACAGCCTCCGCTACCAACGCTCTCAGCGTCGGTTATTGTTATTATTTCAATCTCTTAGAGCACTAAAGCATGGAATGAGAAATACACGCTCAACTATAAGTTAATTTCGTTAAATAAAATATAGCATAAATTTGTTTACATATGACTTACATGGCGGGAAGTACGGCGTGATTACTTATCTTCCATACGCACAACCCCGTTCCAGTTTTCCGGCGGATTATTGCGGTACCGAAGGCATGACTCCATATAGAAACGGCTTGGCCCGTCATCAGCATATTGCTGTAACAGGCTGTCAAAACCGGCTCCGGCCTCAAGCCAGTTTCCTCGCTGAAAGTGACACAACGCTGTTTCGAAGCCTTGTTTGAGCAATCCGAAGTCACGGGTTTGCGCCTCCTCAGAATCAGGGGCATGACTGTCAAGTTCGAACAGTCGAATCGGCACTGTCTTGCCTTTCAGTGTGAACTGCCCGACATCACGCAGAGCAAAACCGCTGACACCCTGCAATACCTCATCACTGACCAGGATGCGCGTACCCAGGTATTTATTCATGCCTTCAATACGACTGGCGGTATTGACGATATCGCCGACCGCACGGTATTCATAATGATCCACAGCACCCACATTACCAATGACCATGGTTCCATAATGCAGGCCGACACGTGTTGGTAAGGCGTGCTCAGGGTGTTGACGATTAAATGCATTCACACTTTCAACGATCGCGATGGCCGCCTTGACGGCCTGCTCCCGAAGCCCGGTATTTTCTGCCGGGCTTGCCCATAGCGCCATGACTGAGTCACCTACCACATCAGATATGATACCGCCCTGCTCGCGTACGGGTTTAAAAATAGCTTCATAATACGCATTCATAAATGCCGTCAGTTGCTGAGGGCTGAGTTGCTCGGACAGGCTCGTGTACTGCTGCGCATCGGTAGATAGACAGACACCGTGCATGAGCTGACCACCCAGACCATGATCGGCTATGTCCCGGGCCAGGCGATCGACCTCGTCTTCGGGCAGGTAATAACCAAATGCCCGCTGAATATTCTTTCTCTCGACATTGATTTCCTGATAATTCCATATCATGCCGAGCAACATCACAAATGGAACCAGTACAAATAACGGAATAAAAACAGGTAGCCAGGCCCCATCAAGGGAAAACAAGTAAGCAGCCAGAGCAAAATAGGCCACACCCAGAGCAATCAACACCACCGGCAACCAGACCCCGCGCAGTCGATAAAACACACTTACCAGCAAGGCGGCAAATAACACAAACAGGCCTGCCTGCTGATACAATGCTAACGGTCGCACGGCCAGATCATCGAGCAGATTAGCTGCCGCACTGGCAGTGATCTCGACCCCGCTGATATCCAGCCCGTCCTCACTGGAATAGACACTGTAAAAGCCGTCCTGCTGCTCCCATTGTCGGTGTTCGGAAAAACCCACAAACACGAGCTTGTCCCTGAGCGTGGCCAGCAGTTCATCTGACTCCAGCAGCTTATAATAAGGCACGGTGGTGACACTGCGGGCAGGGCCGTAATAGTTCAGGTGCTGAGAGGCCTCGCCGGCATACAAATCCAGCAGTTGTAACAGAGGTCGTCGGTCGGCTGCTTTTATGTCTGGCCCGTTAATGTGCAAACGTATGGCCTGTGTGTAGTCACGATGATCGATAAACCATTCGCGCAGCTGCTTCATTACAGCTACAAGCATCTTCTTGCGTGCGCGACCCTGCTCAGGCCACTGCACTACTGGCGAGACCCGCGGGTACATACCGGCCAGCATGCCTGTGAACTGCACCAGGTAGTCAAAGCGATACAGCTGATAGGCAACCACTGGCAAGGTAGGCGCATCACCTGCCTCGGGAACAAATTTCCAGAACTGACTGACCTTGATTGGCACCTTGGGCAGCGGGTTGGGCGCCAATGCCAATGCGGCCTCGGCAAACTGTGGCTGCGGCGGCAGAAGCTCATCAAGCACCAGTCGGGACTGCCTGCCCTGGTCATCCACGGTATTGACGACCTGCTTTTGCAGGAATGAAAACAGCACCACATTATCGGCATCACGGATAGCTCTGGCCAGCTGTGCATCCTGCTCACCCGGACGACTCGACTTGAAAAAGATATCAAATGCCACAACGCGCGCACCAGCCTGCCTCATTCTAGCGAGCAGGTCGGCATGCAGGGTACGCGGCCATTTCCTGGCCAGGTTAGGCAAATTGAAGTATCGCGAAGAAGACTGGTCGATACTGACCACAACAACCGATTCGGGTGATGGCAGCACTCCCCGGCTATGAAACAGCCACGATAAGCCCAGATCCTCCTCCCAGGACTGCATAAATGGCAAAAAAGACAGCAGTACACCCAGCACCGATGTCAGAATAAATAGCAAAAATACCTTGTTTAGCCTTGTAACTATCAAATAGTGTTCCGTATACTGTAGATAAGGTATTGGCAGCCCTTGTACAATCAAAGCCTGGGCAGCCAGCACCAGGGAAATCGCACCCCCGATTATCCCGGCCCTCACACAGGAAACATGGAGGGCTTATCGATACTAACGCAAATAACAACATATGATAAATCGAAAATACGATGGAAGATATATTAAAGAGCATTCCCCTGTTCGCCGACCTGAAGGATGACGAGTTAGCCACGATTGCATCACATGCGGTTACTAAATCCTACCCGAAGAACTCAGTGATCATCAATGAGGGCGACGATACCAACTCGCTGTATGTTATTCAGTCCGGCAAGGTCAAGGCTTTCCTGAGCAACGAAGATGGTAAGGAAGTCATCCTTTCAATTTTAAAACCCGGTAACTATTTCGGTGAGCTGTCACTACTGGACAGCGCACCCCGCTCCGCATCCATCATGACCATGGAACCATGCAAGTTTTCCATTATCTGCAAGGAAGACTTTGACAAATCTATAGACGCACATCCTGAGATAGCGCGCACATTGGTCACCGAGCTAACGCGTACCGTACGACGACTGACAGAAAGTGTTCGTAATCTTGCGCTCATGGATGTCTATGGTCGCGTTGCCAGAACCCTGCTTGATATGGCTGAAGACATCGATGACCAGAAGGTCATTAATCAGAAACTCACGCACCAGGATATTGCACGTATGATTGGTTCATCGCGCGAGATGGTTAGCCGTATTATGAAAGATCTGCAAAAGGGTGGTTATATTACCCCGGGCAACAAACAGATCATTATCAACGAAAAGTTGCCGCCGGGCTGGTGAAGATCAGGAAAAAGATACAAGATAAAAAATCGGTGCGAGTTTGTTCGCAACAAACCATTTGATCTTTTTTCTTTAAACTTGAATCTACTTTAAGCTATCAAATTCCAACAAATAGAAAACATGCACAACACCAGCACCATCACAGCATAGCCTAGCATTACCGCCGGATTGATTGGCGGCTAGGCGCGAGCACACCCATCCTTGATCAAAATCGATCATTCCATAACCATAACACGGCCTATTGACTATAATTGACTATAATTGACTTACTCATAATGTATAAATTAACCGGCACCCCCCCTAAAGGGGCGATATTGCCCTACCGAAAGACTGAGTAAATAACAAACGACGTCTCAATATGAGGTCCACAATGACACAAACACTTAATTCCATTCTCATGGTCGAGGATGAACCGGATATCCAGACCATAGCCAAGTTATCACTGGAGTCGGTCGGCGGCTTTAATGTCGAAATCTGCAGCTCGGGTCAGGAAGCAGTAGACAAGGCAGCGAGGGTCGATCCCGACCTGATATTACTGGATGTCATGATGCCCGGCATGGACGGTCCCACGACTTTGCAAGAACTAAAAAAAATCCCGGAATTATCAGGCACTCCCGTGATTTTCATGACGGCCAAGGTGCAACCGCAAGAGGTCCGGCAATACAAGGAATTGGGTGCTATCGACGTCATAGCCAAACCATTTGACCCGATGACCCTGTCGGATAATATACGGTCGATTTGGGATAAGAACCAGTAACCAGTGGCCAGGAAAAGCCTGTATTTTTTTAAATTATCGCTGCCAGCCACCAGCTATTTGGTATCGCCAACAAATAAGCAACAACAACGACTATAAAACTGCTCTTACGGACTTTATTATTCTACCTTTCGAGTAACATACTTCTCAGTTAAGTTTGCGCCTGACCATTTCCAGATGCAGGCGCAAATTATATAACTCGTCGGCATATGAAAGGGGTACTTCTACCTGCCTGACTTCTTCTTCGATACGATCCAGTTCCTTGTTAAATCTTTCGAGATTTTCAGCTGTCACCTCATTCAAAGCCGGGTCAACCATTCTTAATTCTGAATACCAGCGATATATCCTCCTGCGCACCCGCCATCGATACACCGGTGGCATAAGCTTGAAAAACGGAATCAATAGCGCCACAAGCGGTAATAACATGATCTTCAGACGATCAACCAGGTTGGCCGCCCAGAATGGCAAGAAACGCTGCAAGAATGATGGACCATGTTTATAATAATGTGCCGACTCTTCGTTGAGAGGGAAGCTGATATACTCTGACGTAGGGAACTCGCCGACTCGATTGAACAGGCCGTGTCTGCCATGAATTTTTTCTGCCGCTTGCAGCAGCAAACTCACCAACGCTGGATGTAAATCCGGATGCGCAACCAAATTGGCCGTGGTCGCCAGCATACGCACGTTCACCCCTGGAATATTTTCATCAAAATCTATCACACCCTGCGGTAAACTTATCACAGACAGATAGGGAAAAATGCGGGAATAGGCCTCGGCACGTTGCACATTCATCAGACTCACCTTCTGATCAGCAAGCAGCTTTTGCACCAGTGGTGATTGATGGGCAGCAACCATAAACAGCATATCAACCTTACCTGCCTGCAATGCATTGACGGCCTGTTTCCCTGGTAATTTAACAAAAAAAGCATTCTGTTCATTCAACCCGTTTCTGCCTAACAACAGTTTTGCCAGCGCCTGGGTGCCACTCCCATCCGCACCGACGGCAATCCTTTTTCCCTGCAATCCATGTAACGAACTCACCTTCAGGGATTTTTTATGAAAGATCCAAACGGGTTCAAAATACAGACTACCCAATGAAGTTAAACCTTGCTGAGTTGACGTAATACCGCCCTGAACAAATGCCACATCTGCAGACAACCCGGGGCTCCCGTCCAGTAAGCCGATATTTTCAACTGAACCCGATGATTCGATCACATCGACTGCAATACCCTCTTTTTGCAGTAATTCTGCATATACTTGCGCATAACGATAATAGGCACCATGTTTGCTGCCAGCCGCCAATTTGATAACGCGTGGTGGTGATGGCTCGACAAACTGATAGGTATAGACAAAACCAGTTATAACCAGTAATAGTAATCCGGCGTAAGATAGGTAATGACGGGCGTTACCCTTGAAATTTGAAGTTCCGGACGATTCATCAATACTCATAGTTAGCCACACAAGCACTACAATCCAGACTAAGATATATCATTTATTCCCTACAATTTCAGCTAAATATCAACTAAACCGGACTTGTTATATAACGCCAGTTACTCACACCATAATTTTGCCGTATGGATTCAATCCAGTCATGCTAACATCTGCTCATGATCTTGATCATTCAGATGCGATAGACTATGGACAATCAAGAAGCCAAAAGCAATAGCAACTCAATGGACATACCACTATCCGCACCTCACTCACTGACTGTCGATGACATTATCAGCGCCATGCAGTCATCCCTGCATGGTCTGGACCACACTGAAATAAACAACCGCTTAAAAACATTTGGCCCTAATTCCCTGCCGTCATCCAGACCTCCCGGCATACTGACAATTTTCCTGCATCAATTTACCAGCCCATTAATTTATGTGCTGGTCGTTGCCGCATTATTGTCAATCATCATCCAGGAATGGTCAGATGCCGGGTTTATTGCGGCCGTTTTACTTATCAATGGCGTTATCGGTACGATACAGGAATACTCTGCCCAACAAGCTGCCGTTGCCCTGCGTAAACTTGTCAGCACACGATGCCGTGTTCTGCGTGCACATGACGCCTATGAAATTGATGCCAGCAACCTGGTTCCAGGGGATATTATTTTGCTGGAATCAGGGGACCGCATACCTGCCGACATACGACTGATCACAAGCCACGATCTGGAGGTAGACGAATCACTGCTCACAGGAGAATCGATTTCTGTGCTGAAAAATCCGGATATCGAACTAGAAGAACAGACCACCCTCGGTGATCGACTCAACATGCTCTTTGCAGGATCACTTGTTGATCGTGGTCGAGGCCGCGGGATTGTTGTCGGCACTGGATTGGCCACAGAACTGGGGCATATCGCCGAGTCTGTACTCGCCAAACCGGCCGCCAGGGCGCCACTATTAATCAGGCTCGAACGCTTCACACACAGGGTCGCAATCATTGTCGGAGTAGCAGCTATCATCATGGCTGCCGTCGCTCTACTGCGCGGCATGCCGATAACCGAAATCTTTTTGCTCGCTGTCGCCCTGGCTGTATCAGCCATACCTGAAGGCTTACCCGTTGCCTTGACTGTTGCCCTGGCCATAGGTATGAGGCGCATGGCAAAACGAAATGTGATTGTGCGCAAACTGGTTGCAGTAGAGGCACTGGGCTCATGCACCTTTGTTGCCACGGATAAAACCGGCACGCTGACTGTGAACCAGCTAACCGTTCGCCGCGTCAGCTTTCCCGACTCAAAAGCCTGGCACGTTAGCGGCTCAGGCACACAACCAGAGGGAGAAATCGTACCTCCCGGTGGCACGGCATCCACTACCGAATACGAACTGCTTCAAAGACTATGCAGAATTGCCGTACTCGCCAATGAGGGCAACCTGAGTCATCGGGGTGAAGGCTGGGTCCATCACGGTGACGCCGTCGATGTTGCCGCTCTGGTCATGGCCCGCAAAGCCAGCATCAGCCGCCCGGAAACCCTCAGTGCATTCCCTGAAAAAAGCACCATTCCATTTGAATCAGAACGGTTGTTTTGCGCCAGCCTGAGTGAAACCAATAACAAACCATTCGCATTTGTTAAAGGCGCCATAGAGCGCCTGCTACCCATGTGCACCTATATGGCCACTGCGAACAAGGATATGCCTATTGATAACGGCCTACTGGAACAACAGGCACTCGACCTGGCCAGTCAGGGCTATCGTGTTCTTGCAGTAGCAGAAGGGCCGGTTGAGCTGAAATCTGATGAAGTCTTTTCGGAAGTGCATCTGAAAGGTCTCACACTGATTGGCCTGATAGGCATGATAGACCCCTTGCGCCCTGAGGCGAAACAGGCCATCACAACCTGTAAACAGGCCGGCATCCATGTCGCCATGATTACCGGTGACCACCCTGTTACAGCACTCGCCATCGCCCGGGAACTGGATCTGGCAAACAACATAAACGAGGTCATAACCGGACCTGAACTCAAGCAGACTGACAAGCAGTCACAAATCGATGAACTGACACAACATGCTCACGTCTTTGCGCGTGTTGAACCTCAACAGAAACTGGATATCGTCCAGTCACTACAACGCAATGGACACTTTGTCGCCGTCAGTGGGGACGGCGCGAATGATGCTCCGGCGTTACGTGCCTCTCATGTCGGCGTCGCCATGGGACAAAGCGGTACCGATGTTGCGCGTGAAACTGCAGACCTCATTATTGCAGATGATAATTTCTCTTCGATTGTTTCAGGCGTAGAAGAAGGACGTATCGCCTATGCAAATGTGCGCAAGGTCGTCTTCCTGCTAATTTCCACAGGAATGGCGGAGCTGGTACTGTTTACGTTAGCCCTGGTCACCGGTCTTCCTCTACCGTTACTCGCGGTCCAGTTGCTTTGGCTCAATCTGGTTACCAATGGCGTACAGGACGTTGCGCTGGCATTTGAACCAGGCGAGGGAAATGAATTAAAACAGCCACCCAGACCTCCGAACGACCCTGTTTTTAATCGCCTGATGATAGAACGCGTAGTCATTGCTTCACTGGTTATTGGTACTGTTGCTTTTATTCTATTTCAATGGCTGTTAGGTCGAGGCTACACTATTGACGAGGCACGTAATGGCACCCTGTTACTCATGGTATTATTTGAAAATATTCATGTTTTTAATTGTCGCTCGGAAACCAAGTCTGCGTTCAGACATAACCCGATCTCCAATCCCATACTGTTGTTTGGCACGGCCGCAGCGCAGTTGATACATATTGGCGCCATGTATACGCCCTGGCTTGCCGACGTATTACATATTACGCCAGTTACGCCACAACACTGGCTTGAACTACTTGGACTGGCATTCACGGTGCTGCTTGCCATGGAAATTCACAAGGCAATTCGACAACATCTCTCCAGTGCCTGAGGCATTCAAGGCCAAACAAACGTAGAATATTACTAAACAAAATATCAAACTATACAGCCTAAATAGCCCAGCTATTGTAGGTGCATTCAATTAAAGACAATCAGCTGCGCCTTCAACCTGACACTCCCCGGTCAAGTTAACAAATACAGTAAACGTTACAATCTTTTACATTAGATACTTTAAGTATCGTGTGTAATAGCCGAGTATAGTGATATGGATTGCACCAACCAAGCGATATCTCGCAAGTATTCAGCATCATGAAAAAGTCTATTCTACAGTTTTCCTCATCTACCATAGCACTAACAATATTAGCGCTCTCTATATTCGCCTGCTCGTCATCTGACTCTCCTGACCACAAACAATCTGACCCGTTAAGAATAAGTGTACTACCCGACCAGAACCCCGAACAATTAAATAAAAGATATAAACCCTTGTTTGACTACATATCTTCAACAACGGGATTAACATACGTACTAACCATTCCGAAAACCTATCAGCAAATCGTTGACGACCTTAAAAATAACAAAACAGATTTTGCATATCTCGGAGGCTATACATTCACTCTTAGTCATATTAACGGGCTAACTCAGCCATTAGTCATGCGTGATATAGACCTTGAATTTACCAGCAGTTTAATTGTCCATGCAAAATCTACCGCAACAAAAATAACCGACCTCGATCAGAAAAGTTTTGCATTCGGCTCAAAGCTATCTACGTCAGGACATCTAATGCCACGTTACTACCTCCAAGAAAAAGGCATCATTCCTGAAAAATTTTTTTCATCCATTAAATATTCTGGTGCGCATGACAAAACAGCCTTCATGGTAAGGGATAGGGTAGTGAGCGCCGGCATAATGAATTCACAGGTATTAAAAAAAATGCTGACGGATGGACGCCTAACCAAACAGGATATAAAAATTCTTTGGCAGACTCCACCTCACCCCAACTACGTCTGGGCCGTTTCTTCACGTGTCAGTGATACCATCAAAAATAAATTAAAAAAAGCCATGTTGCAGCTGGTATACAGTAATCCTGAACACAAAATCATTCTCGATGGTTTATCTGCGCGCGCTTTCTTCCCGGCCAGCCCACAAGATTTCAGTATCCTGCGTTCAATTATCAATGACAGCCAAAAGAATTAACCGAAAATACATGAACAAACTGAACATAAAACACCCCCTGATCAGAAATATGCTCACCCTGATAATTGTTTTGACTGCATTTCTTACTACTATTTTTTTCTATTTCATTATCAGCCACGAAGCCCACACGACTCTTGAATACAAGATTAAATCATACAACGATCTGAGCGCCACCAGTATCCTGAAAACCATTGAACACTTGACACGTATTCGGGTCATTATCCTCAGCCCTCATAGCGAGCAATCACAACAGAGGCTTAATACAAAAAGCTATGAAATTTCAGTAGAATTAAATAATATTACCAATGCGCAAAAAACCTACAAAGATGAGCAGTTCGCCTTCCTTGTTTCAAGGTTGTCGCAACAATATGATCTTCTGGCGCCTAAATTAGAAACTCTCTACAAATCAGAATCAAGTAAAGCCGGCCCTGCGATCGAAGCACTAGACTCGATTGGCATCACGTTGGAACAACTGTATCGCTTACATACACAACAGGCCATCTTGCTACGCAAGAAACACACTGATTTTTTCAAGCAATTTGATCGATGGCTGCTTGGAATTACCGCCGTTTTATTTTTATTTGGCGCATTAATTCTAGGAAAAGGTATCCGACAGATCAACTCTTCTCTCACAGAACAAGAACGCATGGAAGAAGAGCTTCGCGACAACAACCTAAGGCTCGAAAATCATGTTAAAGAACGTACCCACGACCTTGAAGCATCTTTATCACAGCTAAAAAAAGAAAACGCCGAAAGAGTCCGCACCGAACAACTATTAAGAATAGCCAAAGCGGAAGCGGATGATGCCAATAAATTGAAATCTGAATTCCTGGGAAGAATGAGCCACGAACTACGCACTCCGATGAATGCCATTCTTGGATTTGGACAAATACTACAAAGTGAAAATAATACAAGCAGCCAGCAAGAAAGCATTGACGCGATCATGAAGGCTGGCTGGCACTTGCTACATCTAATTGATGATGTACTTGATTTAACTGTGATTGAGAATAAAAAAATTAATATTCAGCTGGAGGACATAATGCTTGATGAGCTTGTTCTCGAAAGCATATCACTTATGGAAAAACAGGCTCAAAAATATAATATACATATTACAAACTATGTTCTGGGCAAAAATCATATCGTCCGTGGCGACAAACTACGTACGAAAGAAGTTATTGTGAACTTACTTACCAATGCAGTTAAATACAACAAAAAAGGGGGATCTATATCAATAAATCTGGACGCGCATGACAACATGATTAAATTACTGATCACCGACACAGGCCCTGGACTTACAACCGAGCAACAAAAAACAATATTCGAACCCTTCAACCGGCTTGAAGCATCATGTACCGATATTGAAGGCACCGGTATAGGCCTAACCATTTCAAAACAATTAATAGAGCTGATGCATGGCAATATTGGTATAGAAAGCACGAATGACGAAGGTTGCACCTTCTGGATAAGCTTGCCCGAATCTACACCAATAACTTCAAAACAAAATGAAACTGAACTCCCAGTCATCTCACCCATTTCATCGGGAAATAAATCTGTCTTATACATCGAAGACAACCCTGCCAACCTTCTGCTGGTAAAAAGTATAATCAATAAAAACTCTGATTTATCTTTCCTCTCAGCAACCAATGCTGAACAGGGTATTGAACTCGCCAAGAGTAAATGCCCTGACCTTATCATTCTTGACTTGAATCTACCGGTCATGGATGGCTTCGAGGCTATTTCGCGACTACGCAATTATCCCGAGACCAGCAATATACCTGTAATTGCACTGAGTGCTGCTGCAATGCCAAATGATATAAAGCGTGGTTTATTGGCCGGCTTCAAACATTACATAACTAAACCTCTGAATATCAATGAATTATGCTCTATTCTCAAAGAAGAACTCGGTACAGGGCAATTAGTAGCAAAACGCTGACCACATCCCTCATCCAGGGTAATCGTGCAATACAGATTGCTTTTGTGAAAACATCACTTTAAGCTCAAATCACCTAAACCAATAAGGTCATGGCACCTCACTGGCCTGGATATTCCTAAAAAACTCATACAAATCAAGGGAATGAAAAAACTCTTTTGTACCTCTACTCCTTTAAAGATAACCCCCATTTAATTTCAAAACAGGTAAACCTTTCTACCTGCACACCCACTAATACCCTGTAGCGATAATGAGAACAATAAATGGATGAACAGTCAGACAAGGAGCTGGTAAAGCAATTTCGAAAAGGTAACAACCACGCCTATACGCTACTGGTTAAACGTCATCAGGACAGAATTTACCGACTGGCATGTATTTACCTCTACCATGAGCAGGACGCAATGGATGCATGCCAGGAAGTGTTCATGAGGGCATACAAGGGGCTCGCAGGTTTTCGATTCCAGTCAGAGCCATTTACCTGGCTATACAGAACATTGCGCAACGTATGCTCTGAATACAACCGCAAGTTTAGTCGCGACAAGTATGTGCAGCATGATGAGGAGGTAATTTCCAATATTGTGGATAGTGCCAATACCGAAACAACCCAGCATTTGATCGAGGTGAGGGAAATAATTAAAAAACTGCCCAGGCGCCAACACGAGGTAGTTTTGCTAAGAATATTTGAAGGTTTATCAATTGAAGAAACCGCCACAACCATGAATTGCCGTCCAGGTACTGTCAAGGCTCTGCTAAACAAAGCTCAAAAGCAGCTTCGAATATTAAACGGATAGACAAGATGAATACGAAAAAACAACAACTCGACAATCTGGTAGCCCAATACCGCAGTATTAATTCTCCTGTGGATTTTTCTGCACGGGCCATGCCGCAAAAGCTTACTTATGCCTGGCCACAATGGTTATCCATACCCCGACTGACGCTTGCAACATCCACACTGGCCGTATTCCTGACTATAGGCTTGTTTATCCAACTGGACAAAGCACCTTACGAACCTGCATTGTATGTCGATCTCAGCCAGGTAACCGGTGTCAATCCATCATGGATTGAAATCACTGTCACTCAGGCCCCGTCACTTTCCGACATTGAGCTTTTACCTGATATGGGACAGGTCAATACTGATCTCTCTGACCCTGCAAGCTATCAGCCTGGAAACAACCATGAAACAAATTCACACAGACAGTTAAACACCTAAACAAGGAGCTAAATTATGACAGTTGCATCCCTCCCAAAAACTTCGGCATTTACAGCAGTATTAGTAGTGTTACTATTTTGGGCTCCAGTCTCTCTGGCAGAGCCTGAAAGTGAACGCCTGGAACACATTGAACGCATGCGTACCTTTATCGGCCTGATACAGGACTTCATGAATGTTGTCGATGCTGTACACGGTATGACCGATGACCCTGAAAAAGCTGCGATTTACCAGATGCATCAGATTGAGGAAATCTACAAGAAAAAAGGGCAAACGGATCGCGCCATAAATCTTTTCAAGGATATACTCAAACAAACTGACAACCAGTCCATACGAAATGCCGCTTATATGCGTCTGGGCGACCTGTACAAAAAAACCAACCACCCCAAAGCACTTGAGCTTTACGAAGATGCGTTACAGGAAAATATAAAACGCGCACGTTAGTCACCACAGGCGCCCCCTGATCACACGGGGGTGTCTGCTATAGCAGGTTCAGCCGGTATAGCCTGAACAAGCGGTAGCCACTAGAATGCAGCGGCTTTTTTGTTCCTGTTAAGGTACTCGGCTACAGCCAGCATGGTCGCGGTTTCGGTTCCCATTTGCACTGATTTCAACTTTCTTGTAGCCGTCTTGAACTCCCGCATGATCAAATTAGGTTTGCTTGACCAGGTGGCATAATCACTCTGGTAACAGGCACTACCTACAGCAATGCACTCAGGGTAGGCCGCAGGATACAGGCTGCGACTCTGTGCAACCTCGGGATCACCCACTGCTGCATAAACTTTACAATTGGTATTGGCCAGGATCTCAAGTGCCGCCTTGACACTGGAATTCGGTTTAACCAGCCCGAGCGGAATGACAACCACATCCGGATATAGCCCGGCCGCCCAGATAAGCCCATGCGAGAATCCGGAAGGCGTCCCTTTGCCTGCATTATTGATGACTTTGCCCACACTGATTTTTGCCTTGCCCGTGAGGTTTTCAGACAAGATATCGAGCATTTTTTCACCATGCGTGACGGTGTCGACAAACAAGGGCTCATTGTAAAACGACTGCGTGGCCATCAATTGCAGATTTGAGTATTTTCCCTGATTCCAGTTAATACCGGTATCAAGCAAAACGACATGAGGGGGCTGTTCCATGTAATTATCTTTCCTTATTCCTGAGAGTGCGCAACACATACAGAAATGATCCATTTTGATCAATAGATAATAAATCAGGCCGCCTTACAACTGACTTATTTAGACCCGTTCTACCATTAAACTTTATGCATTAAAGATTAGCTGACCAAGGCCTGAAAAAAAGTGATTTCAGATACCAATCTAATGGTAATTTTTACATATAATATTGTTTTTATTGAATAAATACAAATAGCGAAGCAACATGTAAGACTGAATAATTCATCAAGAAACCCTACATTTCATAGGTATAGATAAACTTTCTATTTTTGGGATATATTTCCCATATTAGTGACTGTAGTCACAAAAAGCTTTTTCACAATAAAGAATAATAAAGCATACCTACACTTACTCATACTATAGCCCCGACTACTATAATATCCAGGGCCAGGAAAAACAGGTGAATTAATAATGGCAAGCCGTAATAGCCCTCTTATCAATCCGCAACCCATGACATCCAATCACACACAGGATTCAATGGGTCGTCGCCGAAACACACTCGCGACCTATGTTTTTTTTGGAGCGATGTTTTTATTCATTGTGTATGGTTGGATTTATCACGATGAATTGTATATAGCTCCGGATAGTGGCCTGGGTTATAACCTCGGGATTATCGGTGGCTCACTAATGCTGATACTGCTATTTTACCCATTAAGAAAAAAAGTACGATTCCTTTCCCGTATTGGCTCTATGAAGTTCTGGTTCAGATCACACATGGCTCTAGGCGTCATCGGGCCTACCCTCATTTTTTATCATGCAAATTTTGGCCTGGGCTCTGTCAATAGCAACGTGGCTATGTTCAGCATGATACTCGTCGCCCTGAGCGGGTTGGTCGGGCGTTTTATTTACACTCACATTCATTATGACCTGTACGGTAAACAAATGACCCTGGAAGAACTGGGAAGAGAATTTGAAAAAAGCAAACACACGATCAGCGAACAACTCAAGTCATTTCCGCATGTTATATCCGAGCTTGAAACGCTGACATCAACGGTGACAAAAAACAGAAATTTTATACAGCAGGTCATATGCTTACCCATCATGACAATACAGATTTATCTTAAAAGAAAAACAATTAAACGTGTGCTCAAACAGGATATCAAAAACAACAAAAACACTAACGACAAAATCGACACCGATTTTATAAAACTGGCATTGAAGTCTCTGTATCGTTACATAGAAACCATTCGAAAAATTGCACAATTATCAACTTACGAAAGACTATTTTCCTTGTGGCATGTTTTACATATGCCGCTTTTTATTATGCTGATCATTACAGGAATCATTCATGTTATCGCTGTACATATGTATTAAGCACACCAGATGAATATCACACGCAGACTACTTTGCCTGATCATCTTATCATTAATCGCAATCAGTCCGGCATACGCCGATATCTGGGAGTCTTTGATGATGCCTGGCAAGGTAACAGCGTCACATCAAAAATATGAAACAGATTGCAAACAATGCCATGAAAGCTTTAACCGACAAAAACAAACGCGTTTATGCCGTCAGTGCCATAAGGAAATTGATAAAGATATAAACAAACAGACAGGCTATCACGGAAGAATCGCTAACATTAGCAGAATCGAGTGTAATACCTGTCATACAGAACACAGAGGCAGAACAATGGATATAGTCAAACTGGATAAACAGGCTTTTGATCATAAATTGACTGACTTCCCCCTTGAAGGAAAACACCGGACTGTTGCCTGCACTTCTTGCCATAAGCCTGCAAAGAAATACAGAAAAACAGCAAATTCCTGCTACAGCTGTCACAAGGAAAGTGATGCACACAAAGGACAATTAGGTAAAAAATGCCAACAGTGTCATACAGAAAAAAACTGGCTAAAAGTCAAATTTGATCATAACAAGACAGATTTTAAATTGACCGGCGAGCATCAGAAAAATGACTGTGATAGCTGCCATATTAACCAGAATTATGAAAATACCCCGACAGAATGTGTCAGCTGTCATATCACCCAGGATATTCATGCTGGTAAATTTGGCAAAAAATGCCACCAATGTCATCAAACTGAAAAATGGTCTGTGATTGTATTTGATCATGACAAACAGACCAAGTTCAGGCTACGAGGTAACCACAGGAACACGAATTGCGATTCATGCCACAATAAAAATCCCTACTTATACCAGACCGGGAAGAAATGCATCAGCTGCCACAGACAGGATGACATTCACAGGGAAACTTTTGGTAACAAGTGTCACAAATGCCACCAGGAGAAAGGCTGGTTAAAAAACACCTTTAAGCACAATAGAGACACATCCTTTGCAATAAGCAATAAACATGCACAGGTCAATTGCATAGATTGCCACCAGGCAAACCCTTTCATGAGAAAGGCCGACAGGACCTGTCATACATGTCACAAGACCGATGATATTCATAAAGGTTCGCAGGGAAAACAATGTGACAACTGCCATAATGACTCAGGCTGGACTGGCAAGGTAGCGTTTGATCATGATCTATCAGATTTTCCATTGATCGGCCTGCATGCGTCGGTATCCTGCGACGAATGTCATATTGACAGCCATTTCAAAAAAACACCCAGCCAATGTTACTCATGCCATCAGGACAACGACTTCCACAAGCAGACTTTTGGCAAAAAATGTCAGGAATGTCATAACCCGAATGCATGGAGCCGGTGGAGTTTTGATCATAACAGGGAAACCGACTTCCAGTTACAGTCATCACATAACAACCTTGAGTGCCATGCTTGCCACTTGACGTCAAACGGTAAGGATCTCCCGCCACAACAATGCAATGCTTGCCACGCAACAGACGATATCCATAATGGCAATTTTGGCATTCAATGTGATCGATGTCATAGGCAAGATTCATTTTCAAATATAAAAGCATTTAATTAATGTCGAGGTCAGTGATGAATATTTTAAATAGAACGATCACCCTGTTATTAATTATCTTGGTACATATTTCGACAGGCCATGCGGCAAATTCATCCAGCTTTGATCACTATGCAACAGGATTCCCGTTAACGGATGCGCATGCACAGGTTAAATGTGATACCTGCCACGTCAGGGGAATTTTCAAGGGAACACCGACAAAATGCGAGGGGTGTCACAGTGTCAGTAGCACAATTGCTGTCACCAAAAAGCACACAACCCATGTACGTAGCAACAAAGTTTGCGCTGATTGCCATCTGCAATCAAACTGGGCACAAGCTAAAATGAATCATTTTGCTGTATCGGGTAGTTGCCAAAGTTGTCACAACAGTAGCACCGCCACGGGCAAGAGCCAGACACACTTCCAGAGCAGCAATACCTGTGATGACTGCCATAGTACGCGCGCCTGGATACCAGCGCGTTTTGACCATTCGAATATCACGGGCAGTTGCTCAACCTGCCACAATGGAACCACTGCCACAGGCAAGAACCAGACACACATCCAGAGCAGTAATACCTGTGATGACTGCCACAGCACGAGTGCGTGGATACCAGCGCG